>MDSV01138847.1_pt1 | contig 15314 bp, 17 predicted proteins | sample 810851 | NCBI WGS metagenome assembly MDSV01 (sample SAMN05326640, study PRJNA326480) | marine metagenome | isolation source: seawater | place: Atlantic Ocean: North East | collected 2012
AAATTATCAAAAATATTTAGAAATAAGAAAGAAAAATCTTCACAAAATGGAACCAATTCCAGTTTGTAAATTTAATGACTCATAATTTAAAATTGACTAATTCTTTAACTCGTAGAAAAGAATTATTTAAACCCATTAATCCGACATCTGTAACTATGTATGCGTGTGGGCCTACTGTATATGATAATCCCCATGTAGGAAATGCCAGAACTTTAGTTGTCTTTGATATTTTATTTAGAGTATTAAAAAAAATTTATAAAGAGGTAAATTATGTAAGAAATATTACTGATGTAGATGATAAAATTATTGAGTCTTCAAAAAAAAATAAAATAACTATAAACAAAATAACCGAGGATATAACAAAAATTTTTCATGATAATTGTAAATCTTTAAATTGCTTAACACCTACTAAAGAACCAAAAGCGACAGATCATATAAATGAAATGATTGAAATGACAACTTCATTAATCAATAAAAAATTTGCTTACGAGTCAAATAAACATGTTTTCTTTTCAGTTGCTTCTTTTAAAGATTATGGAAAATTATCAAATAAAAATCTAGATAATTTAAAAGCAGGTTCAAGAATTCAAGTTTCTAAACTTAAAAAAAATCCAATGGATTTTGTGCTATGGAAACCTTCAGCAGATGACGATCCAGGTTGGGACTCGCCCTGGGGGAGAGGTAGACCAGGTTGGCATTTAGAATGCTCAGTAATGAGTGAAAAGTATCTTGGAAAACAATTTGACATTCATGGGGGTGGTTTGGATTTAATTTTCCCTCATCATGAAAATGAAATAGCACAATCTTGCGCCAACAATTCTTCCGAAATGTTTTCTAATTACTGGGTACATAATGGATTTGTAACTATAAACAAAGAAAAAATGTCAAAATCGTTGGGTAATATTGTTTCAATAACAGACGCGGTTAAAAAATATTCCGGACAAGTAGTCAGGCTAGCGTTGTTAAGCGCTCACTATAGCCAGCCACTTGATTGGAACAATAAACTTTTAGAAAATCAAAAATCTACTATAGAAAAATGGTATCAACTTTACGAAGAGACAAATGAAGAAATTCCTTTAGTAGAAATGGAAACATTGTTAGATGATTTAAACACACCCGGGTTTATTGCTAAAATTCATGAACTTTACACAAATGCTAATAAAGGCGATGATAAAAGTAAAAAAATTTTTAATAGTGCATGCAAATTAATAGGCTTATTTGACTTAAATAAAAATGAATGGGAAGATTTAAAGAAAAATAATACAAGTCTTTCTGAAGGTTTTATTTTGAAAAAAATTGAAGAAAGATTATTAGCTAAACAAAAAGGCAACTATAAACTGGCTGATCAAATTAGAGATGAATTATTAAATAAAGGTGTAATTATTGAAGATCAAAAGGGGAATACAGTTTGGAAATTTAAATGAGTAAAGAGAAATTATATATTTTTGATACTACTTTAAGAGATGGAGCTCAAACTGAGGGGGTGGATTTTTCAGTTGAGGATAAAAATAAAATTGCAAAAGTATTATCTGAAATAGGGGTTGACTACATCGAGGGTGGTTGGCCTGGCGCAAATCCTGTTGATACGGAATTTTTTTCAAAACCTTTAAATCTTGATCAAAGTATTTTCACTGCTTTTGGAATGACAAAAAAAACCGGCAGAAGCGCAGAAAACGATCCATCTCTATCCTCTTTAATTAATGCCTCTTGTCCTGCAATTTGTGTTGTGGGCAAAGCATGGGATTTTCATGTAAAAACTGCTCTTGAAATAAAAAATAAGGATAACTTAGAAAATATAAAAGATACGGCAAAACATATTATAAAAAGTGGCAAAGAATTTTTATTTGATGCTGAGCATTTTTTTGATGGTTACAAATCTAACCCAGAATATGCAATTGATTGTTTAAAAAGTGCTTATGACCAAGGGGCTAGATGGTTAGTACTTTGCGATACTAACGGAGGTACTTTACCTCACGAGGTAACCGAAATAGTCTCTAAAGTTACAAAAATTATTCCAGGAAAAAATTTAGGCATTCATGCTCATAATGATACTGAAAATGCAGTAGCTAATTCTCTCGCAGCTATCATTGCTGGTGTAAGACAAGTGCAAGGAACAATAAATGGTTTAGGTGAAAGATGTGGTAATGCAAATTTGATGTCAATTATACCAACTCTTTCTTTGAAAAAATCTTTTACAGATAAATTTGATATTAATATTAAAAAAGAAAAATTAAGTTCTTTGACAGAATGTTCAAGATTATTAGATGAACTTTTAAATAGAAAACCTAATAAAAGTTTACCGTATGTTGGAGCTTCAGCTTTCTCACACAAAGGTGGATTACATGTATCTGCAGTGAAAAAAGACCCAAAAACCTACGAGCATGTTAATCCAAAAGATATTGGAAACCATAGAAATATAATTATTTCTAATCAAGCTGGTCGTTCAAATATTTTATCTAGATTAGAAGCTTATGGAGTTAAAATTGACTCAAAAGATAAAAAAGTTCAAAAGATTTTAGATGAAGTTAAGGAAAGGGAGTTTAGTGGCTATTCTTACGACGGAGCTGACGCATCTTTTGAATTATTGGCTAATCGCCTATTAGGTAAAGTACCAGAATATTTAAAAGTTGAAAGTTACGACGTTAATGTTTCAAAATCGAATAAAATTTCAACTAAAGCGAATGTTGTTTTTTTAATTGATGGAAAAAAAATTAAATGCGCTGGAGAGGGGAATGGGCCGGTCAACGCTTTAGATAATGCTATTAGATCAAATTTCAAAAAAGTTGAAAAATATTATAATTATTTTTCAGATCTAAAATTATTAGATTATAAAGTAAGAATTCTAAATACTGGAACTGAAGCTACTACTCGAGTTTTAATTGAGAGTACAGATAAAACTGGCAAAAGTTGGTTTACTGTTGGAGTTTCACCTAACATTATTGAAGCATCATTCAAGGCTTTAATCGATAGTTTAGATTATAAACTTTATAAAGAGAAAGCTCCTGCAAATTTGAATGAAAAATAAATTTGGATTTATCCTAGTAAAGCCACAATTAGGAGAAAACATCGGCGCTTGTGCTCGCTCAATGAAAAATTTTGGGTTTTCAAAACTTTATATCGTTGATCCAAAGATTGCCTTTCCAAATCATAAGGTAAAAGCAACTTCTGTAGGTGCTTATGATATAATTAATAAAGCAAAAGTTTTTAAAAAAATAGAAGACGCAATAAATCCTTTTAACTTAGTTATATCTTTAAGCGCAAGACGGAGGGATATCAATAAAAAACATATTTCTCTTAATGAATTTCAAGATATCATTAAAAAAAAAAAATGTTAATATAGGCTTAATGTTTGGACCGGAAGCATCAGGTTTATCAAATAAAGATTTGTCTCTTTCAAATTACATTCTTAAGATTCCAACTTCAGCAAAATTTAAATCACTTAATTTATCTCACTCTTTAACAGTAATATGTTACGAAATATTTAAAGTTTTAAATGAAAATAAAATAAAAAAAAATAAATCAAATATTAAAATTTCATCTAAATCGAAGATTTCATCAATCGTTAGACATTTAACAAATCTTTTAGATAAAAAAGATTTTTTCAAACCTAAGGAAAAAAAACATTCAATGATATTAAATATAAATAACCTAATTTATAGATTAGAACCAAACGACAAAGAATTGAGGATTTTAGCTAGTATTATAAGCTCATTGAGCAAAAATTAGCAATAAAGCTTAATTGACAAAACAACCTTAAGGCTTATAAATCACTAAAATATATTATGACAAAAAGACTTAAATCTAAACATAAGGTTGATAGAAGATTAAAAGCTAATATTTGGGGAAGACCAAAGAGTCCTTTTAATTCAAGAGCATATCCTCCTGGTCAACATGGACAAAACAAAAAAGGAAAACCAACTGATTACGGTATTCAGCTCCAAGCTAAACAAAAACTAAAAGCTTATTATGGAAATATCAACGAAAGACAGTTTAGAAACATTTATAGAAAAGCCTTATCCAAAAAAGGTGATACAACCGAAAATTTAATTGCATTACTTGAAAGCAGACTTGATACCGTTATTTACAGAGCAAAATTTGCACCAACGGTCTTTTCAGCTCGGCAAATAATCAACCATGGGCATATTAGAGTTAATAAAAAAAGAGTTAATATCGCTAGCTACGTAGTTAAAAGCACAGATGTAATTGAAATTAGAGAAAAATCAAAAAAATTAACTGTAATTGATGGTTCTTTACAAAGTAAAGAAAGAGACGTTCCAGAATATATACAGCTTGATGATAAAAATAAAACAGCAAAATTAGTGAGAGTTCCAAAATTTTCTGAGGTACCTTTTCCAGTTGTTATGGAGCCTAGTTTAGTAATTGAATATTATTCTAGATAAAATAATATTAACCATTACAACATTTTTGTGAAAAAATTTCTTCAAAATAGATTTAATAATTTTTATATTTTTCTCATTATTTATTTAGTAGTTGGAATTTTTCTCTCCATTAATGTTGGGATCACACATGATGAAGCTCACAATTATTGGATATGGGAATTAAATAGAAAGAATTTATTAAATATTTTTTTTGATGAAAAATATGATGTTAGTTATCTAGAAACTTATCATGGGTTTTATGGTATAGGTTTTTATCTTATTTCTGCTCCAATTGAGCTTCTTTTAAAAAATTTTATAAATATTAAAAATATAAATATTGATGGATATATTTTATTATTAAAACATCCAGTTGTTTTTATTTTTTTTACAGTTTCAGGAATTTTTTTTAGAAAAATAATTTTTTTAGTAACCAAAGACAAGTTATTTTCAGATTTAACCACAATAATGTATCTAACATATCCATATATTTTAGGTCATAGTTTTTTTAATGTTAAGGATATTCCGTTTATGAGTATATGGTTAATAAATACTTTTTATGTAATCAAAATTTTAGAGAATTTTTTTAATTATAACTTAATTAAAAAAAAAGATCTTTTGTTTTTTGGTATGCTAACTGCATACCTTCTTTCATTAAGAATTAGTGGCATTTTAATTTTTATTGAATATTTAATTTTTCTTATATTTTATTTAAATAGTTTTAATATAAAATTTGTTAAATTTTTAAGACAAAACACTAAAAATATTTCAATATTTTCTATTTCGTTTATTTTTTTTACATTTATATTCCACCCAGGTTATTGGTCTGAGCCTTTACGTTTTCTAGAATCTTTTAGATTTATGAGCCAGCATATTCAGACAGTTTGCACAATTACACTCGGACAATGCATGAAAGCTCAAGATTTACCATCAAGCTATATTTTTATTTGGATTTTTTTCAAGTTACCTTTGTTTATATTATTTGGATTTTTAATATTCCCTTTTATTGAAAAAAAACTATTTACACAGAAGAAGAATGTCTTAATACTTGCACCATTAATATGCACAATCTTATCAATTATTTTCTTATTAATATTTTTTAACGTAAATTTATATGATGAACTAAGACAGGTTATATTTTTAATTCCGATTATTTTTATAATTTCTCTAATAATTTTCTACAATTATTCTAAAAAAATTTCTTTAATATTAACTTGCTTTTTTATTATCTTTTTTATTTATCAGAACATTAAGATATTTCCATATAACTACCTTTGGTTAAATAACTTCAATTTATTTACTCAAGTAAATAAAAATTTTGAAAAGGATTACTGGGGAGTATCAACTAAAAAAATTGCCGATTATTTTAATGAAAAGAATTTGTCGGCAAAATCATGTATTATTTCAAATAGAAATGATGGAATAAAATATTTCTTAAATCAACAAAATATATGTTTTAAACCATTTAAAGATTTACATATGAAAAATAATAGACCTTTTTATGTTGTACTAACAGAAAGAGCTTTGAACAAAGGCACTCCAAATAACTGCAGTATAATATTCGAAGAAAAAACTAAAATTAATTTTTCTCAAGAAAAAATAATTTTAGCTAAAATTTTTAAATGTACTTAGTTATTAAGTTCTAATTCTTTTTTAATTTTTTTTAAAAAACTATTTATTAAAAATCTCTCTTCTTCGTCAAGATAATTTTCTTTCTCGTTAGCTTTTTTAATTTCTTTTTTAATTGAGGATACGAGCTCTTTTCTTCCTTCTGCAGTTGTAATAATATTAAGTTGTTGATTAAATTTATTAATGTATTTTCCTAAAGTAAACTCAAAGATAATTATTATAGCCAAGGCGAAAATAATTACTTTATATATATAACTGCGCATTAAATAATTTTCTTATCTTCAAAAAGTTTTTTTAATTCACCATTCTCAAACATTTCTTTAATTATATCACTTCCTCCAATAAACTCTTTTTTTACATAAAGTTGAGGAATAGTTGGCCAATCACTAAAGTCTTTTATGCCTTGCCTTAAATTTTCATCCTCTAAAACATTTACACCTTTAAAATTTATATTTAAATGCTTTAAAACATTTGAAACAGTCATTGAAAAACCACATTGTGGTGCGTCAGGTGTTCCTTTCATAAATAGACAAACATCATTTTCATTTATTAAGTTTTCAATTTTTTTATTTATTTCCATCATTTTCCCTCAGTAGTTATTGATAAAGCGTGTAGTTCATTTCCCATTTTACCTTTTAAAGATTTATAAACAAGTTTGTGTTGCTCAATTTTGCTTATGTTATTGAATTGCGATGATTTAATCACAGCGGCATAATGGTTACTGTCTCCCATTAAATCTTTAATTTCAATAGTAGCATCAGGAATTGAGTCTTTTATTAATTTTTTAATTTCTTCAATAGGAAGCGCCATTAGTAATTATTATACCACTGATTATTTATTTTAAATAAATCTTTATTACTAATTTTTAGCTCTTTTTCAATTTCAAAGTATTCTTTTTGAGTAATGCCTAAAAATTCATAGTAAATATTGTTTTCTTTTAAAATTTTTTCTGTGGTTTTGACGTTTTTCTCCTCAATTTCTACTATGTATCTTGCTTGATCCTCCCCAAAAAAATATTTAAATAAATTTGTTAAATTTTTTGGTTTACTTATTTTAGCTCCATATTCTGAATTAATTGACATTTCAGAAAGAGCTGTAATTAAACCACCATTTGAAACATCGTGAGATGATAAAATTAAATTTTCATTTATTAATTTCAACAAACTTTCACCATTATTTTTTTCATTTAAAAGATTTATATCTGGCGGCATGCCCTCATTGATTGAATAATTTTCTTTTAAAAAACAACTCTGTTCTAGATGCCCAAATGTTTTACCTATTAATAGGATTTTACTATTATCTTTTTTAAAAACATGACCTAATGGTTTGGATAATTTTTTTATTAAACCTACACCACCGATAACAGGCGTTGGGTAAATATTTTTTTTATTTGTACCATTATAAAATGAAACATTTCCAGAAACTACAGGGTAATTTAAAAATTCGCAGGCTTCTTTAATACCCTCTACACATTCGGCAAATTCTCCCATAATTTCTTGATTTTCTGGATTACCAAAGTTTAAGCAATTAGTTATAGCCAATGGTCTTGCTCCTACAGTAATTAAATTTCTCCAATTCTCACAGACAATTTGTTTACCACCTGTCATAGGATGAGATTTACAATAATTTGCAGAGGAGTCGACAGAAACAGCTATTGCTTTATCTTTGTTATGTATTCTAATAATAGCTGCATCAGACCCAGCTTTTTGTAAAGTATCGCACATTACGCTTTGATCATATTGATTTGTGACCCAACTTTTATTTGAATGATTGGGACTTGATAAGATTTTAATTAAAGCATCTTCAATTTTAATTTTTTTAAGATCTTTAATATTAATATTTTTTTTTTGAACATTTTTTCTTACCCATTTTCTATCGTATACTGGTGCCTTAGATGCGAGCGCTTCAATTGGAATTTCTCCTTCAATTTTATTATTAAACTTTAAAGTTAAATTATTAGAATTTGTAGTTTTTCCAATTATAACAAAATCTAAATCCCATTTATCAAAAATTTTTTTTGCTTCATTTTCTTTTCCGTCTTCAAGAATTATAAGCATTCTCTCTTGACTTTCAGATAACATCATTTCATAGGGTGTCATATTGTTTTCTCTACAAGGAACTCTATCTAATTCAAGCTCTATTCCTAAATTACCTTTTGATGCCATCTCAACACTTGATGATGTTAATCCAGCTGCACCCATGTCTTGTATTGAAATAATAGAATTATCTTTCATTAATTCCAAACAAGCTTCCATTAAAAGTTTTTCTGTAAAAGGATCACCAACTTGTACAGTTGGTTTTTTATCTTCTGAGTTTTCATCGAATTCAGCTGATGCCATTGAGGCTCCATGTATTCCATCTCTTCCTGTTTTAGAGCCCACATAAACTACAGATTTATTTAAACCTTTGGCTTTTGAGTAAAAAATTTTATTTTTTTTAGCATGTCCCACAGCCATTGCGTTAACTAAAATATTTTCGTTGTAGGTCTTATTGAATTTTGTTTCTCCAGCAACAGTTGGAATTCCAATACAATTACCATAACCACCTATTCCAGAAACAACTCCATTAAGTAAACTTTTCGTTTTTTTGTGCTCTGGTTCACCAAAATGAATAGAATTTAACAAAGCAATTGGTCTCGCACCCATTGTAAATACATCTCTTAAAATTCCACCTACACCAGTAGCTGCACCCTGGTAAGGTTCAATATAAGAGGGGTGATTATGACTTTCAATTTTAAAAACTATAGCATCATCATCACCAATATCAATTACCCCTGCATTTTCGCCAGGACCTTGTATTACTTGTTTTCCTTTTACAGGTAACTTTTTAAGATGAACACGTGATGATTTATAGGAACAATGCTCATTCCACATAGCAGAAAAAATTCCAAGTTCTAATAAATTAGGCTCTCTTTTTAATAATTTTTTTATTTTTTCAAATTCCTCATGTTTAAGGCCGTGTTTTTCTACTATTTGATCAGAAATAATCATTTAATTAAGCAAACTTGAAAATAAATTTACTCCATCTTTATTTGATACAACTTCATCTACCATTCTCTCAGGATGAGGCATCATTCCTAGAATATTTTTTTTATTATTAAAAATTCCAGCAATATTTTCTAATGAACCATTTGGATTGGCGTTTTTGTCAATATCTCCTTTTACATTACAATATTTAAAAGCTATTAAATTTTCTTTTTTTAATTCTTCCAAGTGATTCTGATCTGTAAAAAAATTTCCTTCATTATGGGCAATATTAATCTTTAGAATTTGATTACTTTTATATTTATTTGTAAATTTTGTATTATTGTTAAGTACTTTTATATTTATGTCTTTATTTATAAACTTTAAGTTTTTGTTTCTCAACAACGTACCTTTTAAGAGCCCTGTTTCAGTTAAGATTTGAAATCCATTACAAATACCAAGAATTAAACAACCTGAGTTCCCAGCTTTAATAACTTCTTCTATGATTAAAGATTTTCCAGCAATTGCACCTGATCTAAGGTAATCACCATAGGAAAAACCACCTGGTATAACAATTAAATCAGATTTTGGTAATTTTGACTCTTTGTGCCAAACCATTTGATTTTTAAATTGCATTTTTTCTAGAGCTACGGCGATATCTCTATCGCAATTAGATCCAGGAAATACAATTACAGATGATTTCATTAAATTCTTTTAATTTCATAATTTTCAATTATCAAGTTAACTAAAAGTTTTTTACACATATCATCTACTTTTTTTTCAGCAGTGGATAAATCTTTTTCATCAATATCAATTTCAAAATGTTTTCCTTGCCTGATGCTTTTTAGTTTATTCATACCCATATTTAAAAGTGTATTTTGCACTACTTTTCCTTGAGGATCTAGGACATCTTTTTTAAGTGTAACTGTTACTGAAAATTTCAATTTATTTTTTTTTAAATTTTATTGGAATTGTTTTACCAAAATTTACTTCACTTATATTTGTTTCTTCAGGCATAATACCTAGTCGTCTTGCAACTTCTTGATAACCTTGGATAATATTTCCTAAATCTTTTCTAAACCTGTCCTTATCTAGTTTTTTTTCAGTTTTGGAGTCCCATAAACGGCATGTATCAGGACTAATTTCATCTGCCAAAACAATTTCTTTAGACTCAATATCTTTATTCCAAGTTTTTCCATATTCAATTTTAAAATCTACAAGTTTAATTCCTATGCCCCTAAAAATTCCCATTAATAAATCGTTAACTCTAAGAGTTATTCTATCAATTGTCTGAATTTCATTTTCAGTTGCCCACCCAAATGAAAAAATATGTTCTTTAGAAATTAGCGGATCATTTAATTCATCTTTTTTAAAGCAATATTCAAGTAACGGCTTCTCTAAAATTGTCCCTTCGGGAATACCAAGTCTTTTTGTTAATGAACCAGTTGCAATATTCCTGACTATAAATTCTATTGGAAAAATTTCAGCTTTTTTAATAAGCTGTTCTCTCATGTTCAATCTTTTAATAAAATGAGTTTTAATTCCACATTGAGAAAGATTAGTCAAAATATATTCTGAAATTCTATTATTAAGAACTCCTTTACCCTCAACGCTTGTTTTTTTTAAATTATTGAAAGCAGTAGCGTCATCTTTGAAATGTTGAATAATTGTATCTTTATCTTTTGTTTCGTAAAGAATTTTGGCCTTTCCTTCGTATAGTTTCTTACCTTTATTCATTTGATTATTTCTTTAGACTTCTTTTGAAAATTATATCAATTTTTTTTGTATGATAACTAAAATCAAATAGCTTTTTAAGTTTATTAACAGGTATTTTATTTGTAATTTTTTTATCAGACACAATTTTACTGAAAAAAGAAGAGTTTTCTTTCCATGCTATCATCGCATTTTTCTGAACAATTTTATAGGACTCCTCTCTGGTAAATCCCACAGATGTTAATTCTAAAAGAATTCTTTGAGAAAAAAATATTCCATTAGTAATATCTAGGTTTTTTTTCATTTTGTTTGGGTAAATATTTAAATTTTTTACAACATTACTAAGTCTATTTAGAGCAAAGTCCAAAGCTATCGTTGCATCAGGTCCAATATTTCTTTCAACAGCTGAATGAGATATATCTCTTTCATGCCACAGTGCTACGTTTTCTAAGGCAGGAACTACGTATGATCTAATTAATCTTGCTAAACCTGTTAAGTTTTCACTTAAAATTGGATTTTTTTTATGAGGCATAGCTGAAGAACCTTTTTGTTTTTTTCCAAAGAACTCTTCAACTTCCAAAACCTCAGTGCGTTGCAGATGTCTAATTTCAACAGCAAATCTTTCTATTGAACTTGCAATTATTCCTAAAGTTGAAAAAAATTGAGCATGCCTGTCTCTTGGTATTATTTGGGTTGATATAGGCTCTACATTTAATTTTAATTTTTTAGCTACGTAACTTTCTACTCTAGGATCTACATTTGCAAATGTTCCAACAGCTCCTGAAATTGCACATGTCGAAATTTCTCTAATCGAATTCTCTAAACGATTTTTGTTCCTTACAAACTCTTGATAAAAAGATAACATTTTTAAACCAAATGTTATTGGTTCGGCATGAATTCCATGACTTCTACCAATACATAAAGTGTATTTATGTTTTAAAGCTTGTTTCTTAATTGACTTAAGCAGTTCATTAATATCGTCCAGCAATATTTTACCCGCTTGTTTTAATTGAAGATTGAAACAAGTATCTAAAACATCTGAAGAAGTCATACCTTTATGTAGGTATCTAGCTTCTTTTCCAGCTTTTTCAGTAATTGATGTTAAAAAAGCTATTATATCATGCTTTACTTTTTCCTCTATTTGTAAAATTCTTTTAGGATTAATTTTAGCTTTTAATCTAACTTTTTTTACAACACCTTTTGGAATAATTTTTAATTTTTCCATTGCCTCGGCTGCTGCTAACTCGATATTTAGCCAAATTGTATATCTATTATGATCATCCCAAATGTTTTTAATTTCTTTCCTTGTATATCTTTCAATCATAAAAATTAATCATTCTTATTTAATCGGGTAAAAATTTCATAACCATCTTTTGTTACACCTATTGTATGTTCAAATTGTGCTGATAATGACTTATCTTTAGTGACTGCAGTCCAACCATCACTTAGTGTTTTAGTTTCATAATTACCAAGGTTTATCATTGGCTCAATAGTAAAAATCATCCCTTCTTTTATTTTTTCTCCCGTTCCTTTTTCGCCATAGTGCAAAACATTTGGTTCTTTATGAAATGTTTTTCCAATTCCATGACCGCAAAAATCTTGCACAACAGAAAATCCTTCTCTCTCAACATGAGTTTGTATTGTTGATCCGATATCTCCTAAATGAATTCCATCTTTAACTACCTGTATTGCCTTCATCATTGCTTCGTAAGTAGTTTTGATTAATTTTTCAGCTTTGATTGAAACTTCACCTATCTTGAACATTCTACTTGTATCTCCATGCCAACCATCTTTAAAAGCTGTTACATCGACATTAACAATATCTCCATCTTTTAAAATTTTGTCAGACGGTATTCCATGACACACAACATGATTTGCTGATGTACAGCAAGATTTTGGAAAACCTCTGTAAAATAATGGAGCAGAATAAGCTTTATTGTCATTAATATACTCGTAACAAGTTTTATCAATTTCATCTGTGGAAATTCCAGGTTTTATAATTTTGCTAACTTCATTTAATGCTCCAGCAGCTATTGAACCTGCTATTTTAGTTTTTTCAAATGCCTCTTTAAAATTACTACTCATTATTTTATTAACTTAATTTTGTTATTGAGTTTTATGCCTTTTGAAGAAAATTTACAATCATAGCAAAGGATATTTAGTTTGTTTTTAACAGCTTTACCTAAAGCTTTTTCATATTCAGGATCAATATCTTTTGCAATAGCAAAAGAATCGCAATCATTTCGTTGTATCAAGTAGATAATAAATATTTTGTAATTTTTTTTACCTGCTTTCACTAATTCATTAATATGTTTTAAGCCTCTAGCTGTTATTGCATCAGGAAATTCAGCAAGCCCTTTTGTTCTAGATAGAGTTACATTTTTAACTTCAATAAAAAATTTATTTTTTTTATTTAAAAGCAAAAAATCAAATCTTGTATTTAATCCAAATTTGATTTCGGGTTTTATTTTTAAGATATTTTGAAATTCTGTTATAAGATCATTCTTTAATGCATGATGAATAATTTTATTAGCTGAATGAGTATTAACACCAACTTTTGATTTGTTATCTTCGATAATTTCCAAAGTATATTTAAGTTTACGATTAGGATTATTTGATTTACTTAATAACACTTTATTGTCTTTTTTTAATAACCCTTGCATAGATCCAGTATTGGGACAGTGAGCAGTAACAATTTTATTACCAATTTTTACATCAACAAAAAAACGCTTATATCTTTTTATAAACAGTCCTGATATTAATTTATTTTCAAAATACATATATATTTATAACTTTTATGAAGAAAAAAATAAAAAAAATAAATGCAGCAATTTTAATAATTGGTAATGAAATACTATCTGGTCGAACACAAGACAAAAATATTGCCTTTATTAGCAATTGGTTGAATTCAAACTGTGGTATCACAGTCAGTGAAGTAAGAATAATTCAAGACAATGAAAAAATTATAGTAGAAAATATTTTACATCTATCAAAAAAATATAAATATGTTTTTACCACAGGGGGAATTGGTCCAACACATGACGATATCACGGCTCAATCAATTTCAAAGGCTTTTAAAGTTAAGTATGAATATCATGCAGAGGCATATAAAATTTTAGAAAAATATTATGGTAAAAAAAAATTTAATGATGGTAGAAAAAAAATGGCAAAAATGCCAAGAGGTGCAAAATTAATTCTTAATCCTTCCAGTGCAGCTCCAGGTTTTATGACTAATAATGTTTTATCGTTACCAGGTGTTCCATCTATTTTAAATTCTATGATAGAAAATTGTAAAAAATATTTAATTAAAGGTTTGAAAGTACATAGTACAACTCTAAATTTCTATACAGTAGAAAGTAATATTTCTAGACAATTATCCTTAATACAAAACAAATATAAAAAGTCAGTTAATATTGGAAGCTATCCTTTTTTTAGATTAGGAAAAATTGGAGTAGCAATTGTTTCAAGATCTACCTCACTTTTAATACTAAAAAACATAAAAAAAGATTTACTAAAATTAGCTAAGCAAAAGAAAATACAAATATTTAAAGTTTAAATCAAATCGTACACTTCATCGACCGTTATAGAGTCTATATTTGAAGTTTGATGAATTTCTTTGCTATCCACTATCTTAGTAAAATTATTTTTAGGTGCAAATTTTTCAGAATTAGTTGGACCAAATAAAACTACCATTGGAATATTCGCAAGCCCCATCATGTGCATTACTCCATTATCAATAGTTACAGCCTGATCTAATCTTGATGATAATGCAGTGACTAAAGCAGGGCAGGACAGTTCTGAATTAGATTCAGGAAATAAAGCACCAGGAACCTGGTTTTTAATTTTTTCAATAATATGTTCTTTATTTTTTTCGACAAAGAAAACTGGTGTTCTATCTTTTATTAGAGATTTATTTGCTAAAGAAATAAATTTATAGATGGACCAACTTTTTTTTCTATACTCATTACCTTGTGTTATTGAAAAACCTATGTAATTATTTTTTGGTAAAAGCGTTTTAGCCTCTTTTAATAAGTTTTTTGGCAACCTTTTAAGATCAAAATTTATAGGTTTAATTTTTTCACCTATAAATAAACTTAAATTTTCTAAATGACTCTTAGAATAACTTTTGTGTTTTTTTGAAGAAAAAAAACCTTTGAGTGTCTTCGAGTAAAACTCATTATGAGGAATTTTTTTTAAAATTAATGAGTTTCTAAACTTAGATTGTAAATCGATGATTAAATCAAATTTAGTTTCATTATTTTTTTTAAAATTTCTTTTAACAAAGAGTAAATGCCACCACCTAAAACCAAAGTACTTCAGATTTAAATCAAAAGTTTCAATATTAATATTGAATTCTTTTAATTTACCTTCAAAATGATTGGGATGAGCACCCAAATAAAAAATTTTAGATCGTCTATAATGATTTTTAAGACTTAATATTAATGGGATGATTTGTATAGAGTCACCTAAACCACCACCAGAATTATAAATTAAGATTTTTTTCATTGGATATTTATACTTAAAATGAAAGTAGACTGGAAGATAGAGACTAAAAATAAATTATTTTTACTTATTTAAAACTCTTGTGTATTAATATATTAACAATAACAACAAAAACAACACAGTGCCCTCG
>MDSV01166731.1_pt1 | contig 15312 bp, 16 predicted proteins | sample 810851 | NCBI WGS metagenome assembly MDSV01 (sample SAMN05326640, study PRJNA326480) | marine metagenome | isolation source: seawater | place: Atlantic Ocean: North East | collected 2012
AAATAAAAAGGAGGCACTAAAATATAATATACATGAAGATTGGATCATTCCTTTGAATGAAGAAATTGGGGGAAGATATTCAATATGGAGTGCAATAAGCCTACCCGCATATATTGAATTTAAATGCGGTAACTCTGGAATTCAAGATGAATATTATGATCATGGAGCAAAAGATGGTGAAGAAATTGAAATGTTTTGCCTTGGGGGAAATAGCGCAGATAGAGATTTGATTGAAAACAAAGAGTATTTGGAATTTGTTAAGACATTATCCTATAGCGATATATATCTTAATAATGAGCGAAATATAAATGCAAGAGCAGTTCTATCCTATAACTGGAGATTAAGATCTTTTGCAGATTATGTTCAGCAGCTCGAAATGGAGTCATTAGGAAAACAGCCTAATGGTCATTGGGAGAATACAGGACAAATAATATTTGGCGGATATGGACCTACAGCACAACATTCTTATTTTCAGTTACTACATCAAGGCACAGCAGTAGTTGCTGCAGATATTATTGTTTCAAAAGAAGATACTAGCAGCCTGGCCTATGCTCAAGCAATTACTCAAGCAAAACTTTTATCAAACAGACACATCGGAGATGAAATGGGACAAACCCCTGTGAATTTATTTCTTTTGAACAAATTAGATCCGTATACATTGGGTTATTTAATTGCAACATGGGAGCATAGAACCTTCATAACAGCAGCAATGCTTGAAATAAATCCATTTGATCAATTTGGTGTGAGTGCTGGCAAAATCGCTACCAAAAAATATCTTAAAGAAAATGGCGGTTAATCTTAAAAAAGTTCCTAGCACTCCTGGTGTTTACAAGTTTTTCAGCAATAAAAAAATCATATATATAGGCAAAGCAAAGGATTTAAAAAAAAGAGTATCTTCTTATTTTGGCAAGACTTTTAAAGATAGAAAAACATCACAGATTAAATTTCTAACTGATAAAGTTGAGACCTTTACTACCAAAAATGAAGTGGAAGCATTGCTACTTGAGCAGATGCTTATTAAAGAAAATAAACCAAAATTTAATATTCTACTAAGAGATGATAAGACTTATCCTTATATATATTTTTCATTAGATCATGAATATCCTGGAGTCTATTCAAAGAGAACAAAGAAAGCCGTTGATAAAAAATACTTTGGACCGTTTGTGAGTTCCGAAGCTGTAAAAAAATCAATTAAAGAAATTCAAAAAATTTTTAAAGTTAGAAGCTGTAGTGATAATACTTTTGCAAACAGAACAAGACCTTGTATTGAGTTTCAAATGAAAAGATGTTCTGCTCCATGTGTTCAAAAAATAAACAATGTAGATTACTTTGAAGATATCACGAGTGCAAAATCATTTCTTACATCTTCAGACACTAAAACTGTTCAAAGATTAACTGGAGAAATTGATAAGGCTGTATCAAAGCTCGATTTTGAAAAGGCTGCTGAAATAAGAGATCGCCTCAACAGATTAAATCTCTTAAAAGAAGAGCAATCAGTAGTGACTTTGGCAAATGATATTGATATTTTCTCAGTCAGCTCAGAAATGAGTTATTTAGGCGTATCTATTATTGTTGTCAGAAATGGAAAAATTAGAGGAACAAAAACACATTTAATTAAACAAGCTCTATTTAGCTCATTTGATGAAATTTATCAAAGTGCAATATTTAATTTTTATGAACATCAACTAGATATCCCTAAGAAAATTTTATGTGCATACGAACTAAAGGATAAAAAAATTCTTGAGGATATGTTTAAAAGAAAGCATAAAAAACAAGTACGTATTATACATTCACCTAGAAAGTCAATTAGACCAATATATAATCTATGTAAGCTTAATGCTAAACAAGTGATTAAAAATCATATAAGCAAAGAGGACAAATATACATTTGCATTAAATGAGTTGAGTGATTATTTAGGTATTAAAAAAATTGAAAAAATTGAAGGCTATGATGTAAGCCATATTTCTGGAGATAACGCAGTAGCCTCATGTGTTGTTTTTACAAACAAAGGACCCCTAAAGAATAATTATAGATTATTTAATATTCCAAAAAATCTTTCTGGAAATGATATTGGCTCATTGGAGAATGTAATTAATAGAAGACTTAAATATTATGATGATCCTAGTATAAAACCAGAAGTAATATTGATAGACGGAGGAGCAATGCAATTGAATTTTGTAAGAAGGGTGCTCGATGAATCTGTTCACAAAAATTTAAATGTCATATCAATTGTTAAAGGTGCAAATAGGGTTAGGGCTACAGAAACCATTTTAAGCAAAAATGGAGTAGTAGAATTGGATAAATACTCAAAAGCGTTTTTACTTTTACAAGAAATAAGGGATGAATCTCATAGATTTGCTATTCGCGCACAAAGAAATAAAAAAAGGAAAACAGTTCAAAAATCAGAATTAGATAAAGTGAATGGAGTAGGAAAGGTTTTAAAAACCAGACTTATCAAAAAATTTAAAAGTGTTAAGAATATTAAAAATACATCAATTGAAGAATTAATGACTGTTAGTGGTATAAATGAGAAAATAGCTTTAAACATTTTAAAAACAATTAAAAATGAGTAATTTAATAAATTTTATAACGATTTCAAGGATACTATTAGCTCCAATTATTTTAGTTTTTTTAATATTTGGAAATTACTTAATTTGTACTTTATTATTTTTCTTAGCAGGATTAACGGATTATCTCGATGGATATTTGGCAAGAAAATATGATGCAGAATCACAACTTGGTGAAATCCTTGATCCTATTGCTGACAAGGTTATAGTTGTATTCATTTTAATAGGATTATCAGTTGCACTAGATAGTTATTTAATGGCCACATTAAGCTCATTTATTATTTCAAGAGAAATTGGTGTTGCCGCTTTAAGAGATTATTCTGCAAGAAATAACATATCAGATAGAACCAAAGTTACTTTTTTAGCAAAAACAAAAACTTCGATTCAACTATTATCTATAGGTTCATATCTGTTCGCTTTAACTATTAGTTTTAATTTATTAATTATAGTTAGTGACATCTTGCTAATAATCGCTACATTAATAACACTTTTTACTGGTTATCAATATACCATTGAGGTTTTTAAAAAATGAAGATTGGAATAATTGGATATGGATTTGTAGGTCAAGCATTATCTGAGGGCTTAAAAGAAAATGTAGAAGTTCTTAAAATAGATCCTAAACTTAAAACTACAATTAGCGATCTAAAGAAACTGAAACCGGAAGTAATTTTTATTTGTGTGCCTACGCCAATGGATAACGAAGGCAATCAGAATATATCAATACTAAAAGAAGTTTTACAAGAAATAAAGAAAAATAATATTGTTGGATTAATTGTTGTTAAAAGTACTGTGCATCCAGGAAATATATCAGTGATTGAAAATATTTTTCCATCATTTGTTTACAATCCTGAGTTCTTAAGAGAGAAGCATGCTAAAGAAGACTTTATCAACTCATCACTTATTGTTTTTGGAGGAAATGAAAGTTCCTCAAGACTTTTAGGAGATGTATATTTAAAGTATACAAAATGCGTAAATAAAAATTATATTTATACAGATCTGATTTCAGCATCATTAATTAAATATGCCATAAATACATTTCTCGCAACCAAAGTAATTTTTTTTAATGAATTTTATGACCTTTTTAATGTTTTAAATAAAAATCAATCTTGGGCAGATTTTATTGGTTACTTATCAAAAGATCCTAGAATTGGAGACTCTCATATGATGGTTCCAGGTCATGATGGAAGGTTTGGATTTGGTGGAGCATGTTTTCCAAAAGACGCTTCTGCAATAACGAAATTTGCTGATGAAAAAAATGTAGAATTAAGCTTAATAAAGAATGTTATTAATACTAATAATAAAATTAGATCATCTTATGCAAATACAACAGATAGAGAAGTTCAACAAAATATTAAATACAATGATCAAGAAGAATTGATATAAAGGAAATAGTATATGAAAGTAGTAGTTGTTAGTGGAGGCTTTGATCCGATTCATTCTGGTCACATAGCATATTTTGAATCAGCAAAAAAGTTAGGTGATAAACTTATAGTCGCATTAAATAGTGATCAGTGGCTTGTTGATAAAAAGGGCAAGTTTTTTATGACGTTCAATGAGAGGAAATCAATTATAGAGAACTTATCAATGGTAGATGATGTTATTGATTTTGAAGATGATGATGTTGGTAGTGCTACTAACGCCTTGATAAAAGTAAAAAAGATGTACCCTAGCGATGAGATTGCTTTTGCAAATGGAGGTGACAGAAATAAAGAAAACATAACAGAAATGTCTGTTGAGGGCATTAAATTTTTATTTAGTGTGGGAGGCGATGATAAAAAAAATTCATCTTCATGGATTTTAAAAAAATGGAAGTATTATCATGAAGAAAGGCTTTGGGGATCTTTTTATAATCTATTTGAAGATGATAATGTAAAAGTCAAAGAACTTATTGTTGATTCCGGAAAAGGAATGAGTTTCCAAAGACATTTTAAAAGACACGAAATTTGGATGGTTAGCAAGGGGTCTTGTGTTGTTAATTACAGTAAAGATGATCCTAACAACAAAAAAAATATACAATTAAATAAATTTGACCATTATTTAGTTCCACTTGGAGACTGGCATCAGATAACAAACCCTTTTAAAGAACCATGTCACTTGATTGAGATTCAATATGGAGAGGAGTGTATTGAGGATGACATTGAGCGAACTGAATATTATTCACCAGAATAGGCATACATGAATTCATCCTCAAACATAATAATTTGTTATACAATGCCTTGATTATTAAGCTTATAAACTGGCTGGATGGCAGAGTGGTTATGCAGCGGCCTGCAAAGCCGTTTACGCCGGTTCGATTCCGGCTTCAGCCTCCAGTATAGAGTTGTTAATTATTTTTTTGAATGTATTTATAAAGATATTTACTTTTAATATACGAAAGAAAGACTATGAATAAAATTTTTGCAATTATTCCAGCTAGATCAGGATCTAAAGGTGTTAAAGATAAAAATATAAAAAACCTTCACGGACATTCTTTATTGGAATGGTCAATAAATGCAGCAATAAATTCAGAACTGATTGATAGAGTTTTTGTTTCAACAGATTCTGAGGAATATGCAAAAATGGCTAGGAATCTTGGAGCAGAAGTTCCTTTTTTAAGACCTGATAATATTTCAGGTGATACTTCTTCTGATCTTGATTTTGTTTTGCACGCCATCAATGAGTTTAAAAAATTGAATGCCTACCCAGAATACATTGTTCATATTAGACCAACTACACCTTTAAGAGATCCCAATTTAATAGATGAAGCAATTTCTTTATTTCAAAACAATAAGGAATTTAATTCTTTGAGATCGGTTCATTTAATGTCAGAGTCTTCCTATAAAACTCTCGAAATAAATAATGGTACCTTAACCCCATTATCCTTATTTAATAAGGAGAGTATGGATGCTAATGCTCCCAGACAAAGCTTTCCAGATACTTATCAAGCAAATGGCTATGTTGATATTTTATCTACAGATTTCATTATGAAAAATCATAAAATGCATGGAAAAAAAATACTGCCCTTTATTACAAAGCCTGCCTATGAGGTAGATACAATAGAAGACTTTGATTATCTTGAGTATCTAGCAGCTAATTCACAGGGTATAATCAAGAAATTATTTAACTAAATATAATATGGCATATCAGTTTTCAAGAATTCCTAAAAAGGTAGAAACATTATCAACTGAACATAGAATAATTAAAACAGAAATTCCATGTTCTGGTACTAAAGATGTTTTAGATAAGTTAGACGAATATGAATCAAGATCGATGCATGGTCAGATTCCCATACTTTGGGATTCAGCTAAAGATTTTAATATTTTTGATATAAAAGGAAATAAATTTATTGACTTCACTTCAGCTATTTTTTTTTCAAATATTGGACATTCAAATACTAGGGTTACTTCAACCATGCAAGAGATGTTAAACAAACCAATATTAGGATGTTATGCATATGGAAATGAAGTTAGACAGAGGTATTTAAAAAAGCTAGTTGAATTTTGTGGACCAGGTTTTGACAAGGCTTTTCTTTTATCAGCTGGAACAGAGACTACTGAAGCAGCATTGAAATTGATGAGAATGAGAGGCCAGGCAAAAAATAAAAAAAGGTTAGGAATAATATCTTTTGAAAATAATTGGCATGGAAGAACCATGGGTGCGCAGATGATGAGCGGAAATATTAAACAAAAAGAATGGGTTGGTTATGAAGATAAAGACATCCATCATCTTTCATTTCCATACCCCTGGACTCTTAATAAAGTATCTGGAGAATCATTTTTCTTAAAAAATATTGATGAATTAATTAAAACTGGTATAGATCCAAAAAATGATTTATGTGGAATGATACTAGAAACATTCCAGGGATGGGGTGCTGTTTTTTATCCTAAAGATTTTGTAAAAGCAGCCGAAAAATTTTGCAAAGATAATGATATCGTTCTTACATTCGATGAAATGCAAGCTGGATTTGCTAGAACTGGAAAAGCGTTTGGTTTTCAACACTATGACGTGATGCCTGATTTAATATGTTGCGGTAAGGGTATGGGCAATGGATATCCTCTATCTGGTGTTATTGGTAAACGGGATATTATGGACCTTCCTGAAGTTGGAAATATGAGTAGTACTCACTCAGCCAACCCAATGGCTTGTGCAGTAGGTCTTGCTGTTATAGAAGAAATAGAATCCCGCAATTTAATTGAAGAATCAAATAGAAAAGGAAAGGTATTAAAAGATAGATTAAATCAGTTAAAACAAACTTCAAATGGAAGAATTAGTCATATTCTTGGCGAAGGCCTTATAGCTGCTATTTTATTTAAAGACCCTGAAACAGGAGAAGCAGATGGCTTAATAGCTTCAAAAATTGCTGAAAAATGTTATGAAAAGGGTTTGCTGGTTGTTCATACTGGAAGAGAATCTATTAAAATTGGACCTCCTTTAACAATTACTGATGAAGCATTATTAGAAGGCATTAGTGTTATAGCCGAATCCTTTAATGAGGTAATTCAAGAAACATGAACCAAAAAAGAAATGATTCCATTCCGGAAGATTATATAAATGTAATATACGGAAAAGGTGTTAAACCTTTCACATCATATCCTTCAATTTTTACAAAATATTTATTTGAAAGATATGATATTAAAGAAGGAGCCAAGCTTTTAGATTTTGGCTGTGGAAGAGGTGAGTTTTTAAATGGTTTTATTGATATGGGTGTTGCAGGTCATGGTGTTGACTTCACTGATGCAGCCTCAAAATCATGTCCAAAGGCAGAAATAAAACAAGCTGATATTGAAAATGATGGCTTACCATATCCAGATAATTATTTTGATGTTGTCTTCTCAAAATCTGTAATTGAGCATTTTCATAATCCTGATATTTTAGTTAAAGAAATCTATAGATGTTTAAAACCAGGAGGTTTGGCAATAATATTGGCACCTTCTTGGGAGTACTGTTATAGGATATATTTTGAAGACTACACTCACAGAACTCCATTTATGATGTCATCTCTTAATGATATTCTTTTAATTCATGGTTTTGATAACGTTAATGTAAGCTTTTTCAAGCAGTTGCCAATACTTTGGGGAAGTCTCTATTGGATATTTAATCCGATATCATTTATTACTAGAATTATTGTGCCCTCATACATTGGCAAGTACTTAAAGTGGGTAAGATTTTCAAAAGAAATTATGCTTTTATCAACCTCAACAAAACCTAATAAATGATAAATTTAAGACATGTAGGACTTATCGTAAAAGACATTGATAAATCTTATGAATTATACAGAGACATTCTAGGCTTCATTCCCAAAGTTGATCAAATTGAGAAAGGTGAATTTTACGAACATCTTACAGGTTTAGTGTCTGGGGTAGCCAGAACATCAAAATGTTATTCTGAAGATGGCACTTGTATTGAACTCATAGAGTACCAATCTCAATTATCAGATGATCGCCATAAGAATTTAACTTCGGATGGTTTTAACCACATAGCACTTAATGTGAATGACCTAGATTCTTTACATGAAAAGTTAATAGGCATAGGGATTGAATTTATAAATGAGCCTAAATTAAATCCTGAAAAAACTGCAAAAGTTGCTTTTTGCAAAGATTTTGAAGGAAACCTTCTTGAATTAGTTCAAACCAGCTTCTAGATTGTGAGCACTATTAATAAAGAAAATATCTTTTCAGTAAAAAATAAAATAGTTGTAGTAACTGGATCCTCCCAAGGAAATGGTTATGCCATTGCAAACGGCTTTATCGAAAACGGTGCATATGTGTGCGGTATAGATATCAAAAAACCTAAGAACTCTAAAATAATAAATAGTGACAAATTCAATTACATTAAATGCGACTTATCCAAGGATACTAGCATATTGGACGCTATCAAAAAGATTAAGAAGAGGTATAAAAAAATTGATGTTCTTATTAATAATGCTGGAATTTCTTTACCATTAAGAGATGATATTCGGCAGTTTGATGATTGGGACATAACTCATAGAATTAATTTAAGAGCTCCCTACTTTTTAACTAAGAACTTGATATCTTCAATAAAAAAAGGTGGCTCTGTTATTAATATTACTAGCTTGGGCTCCTTGTTGGGCTTCCCTGAAAATCCTTCATATATATCTTCAAAAGGCGGCTTAAAGATGTTAACTAAGTCACTCGCAGTAGATTTTGGTAAAAAAGAGGTGCGAGTTAATAATATATTGCCTGGATATATGAAAACTTCTATGACCAAAGGAAGTTATTCAAATAAAAAACTTAAACAGGAAAGAGATAAAAGAATGATACTGAATAGGTGGGGAAATTCTTCTGATTTAGTTGGCCCATGTATATTTCTAGCCTCTAATGCTTCATCATATATTACAGGCACAGATATAATAGTTGATGGTGGTTGGACTGCTAAAGGATTATAATTTTTAGTAAGTATATTTAAAATAAGATGTCAGTTAATAAAAGATTAGAAACAAGATTGTCCTTAATTAGTTCCTCAATGGAACTTATTGAAGATTCAGTTGAGGCAATTAGTTCTATCATTCATAAAAGTATTTCCAATAATGGAAAAATTATGTTTTGTGGTAACGGTGGTAGCGCTGCTGAGAGTCAACATATGGCTGCAGAATATTGTGCGACATTAAACCATAAAAATTTTAGATCTGGAATAGCAGCTATATCTTTAACTGTAGACACATCATTTATAACTGCATGGTCAAATGACTTTGGTTTTCTTGAGGTTTTTTCTAGACAAGTTGAAACCTTAGGCAAAAAAGGTGATGTCCTAATATGTTATTCTACGAGTGGAACAAGTGAAAATATTGTTAAAGCTGCATCTCTGGCTAAATCTTTGGGCATCAAAGTAATCCTTTTCACTGGCGAGAATAAAAATATTGAAATAAATAACCATTGTGATTATATATTTCATGCTCCATCCTCTAACACAGCATTTATTCAGGAGATGCACACTATTTTAGGTCATGAGATATGCCTAAGCGTAGAAAATAAGATATCAAACAGAGTATAAATTTCTATGAACTCAGCACTTTTCTTAGATAGAGATGGAGTAATCAACGTAGATTATGGTTATGTTCATGCAAAAGACAATTTTGTTTTTAATGAAGAAATTTTTGATCTCGTAAGTTTTGCAAATTCAAAAAATTTCTTAGTAATAGTTGTCACCAACCAAGCAGGGATTGGAAAGGGATTATATACTGAGGAAGACTTTAATATTTTAACTAAATGGATTTCAGAAAAATTTATCTCTAATAATGGAAAGATTGAAAAAACATATTTTTGTCCTTTTCACGAAGATGCAACCATACATAAATATAGAAAAAAAAGCATAGATAGAAAACCTTCTCCTGGAATGATTTATAAAGCATGCAAAGAATTTAATATAAACCCACAAAAATCAATAATAATTGGGGATAAAGAATCAGATATAAGAGCTGGTATTTCAGCAAATATTGCCAAATGTATATATTTTGGCAAAGATTCTTGTGAACTTGCATATAAATCAGTTTCAAGCCTTTCTGCCATTAAGGAAGAATTAATATTCTAAATGTGCTTATATGCATTAAAATAATCAGATTATTATGAAGAATTTTATTATTAAAGAGAGGAATTCAATCAAATCAGCATTAGAAAAAATTGAATCTAATGGAGAAGGCATTATCTGTATTGTTAATAATTCTAGTAAACTTATTGGAATTGCAACAGATGGGGATATAAGAAGAAAGCTTTTAGAGGGAGTAACATTAGATCAACCTATAAAATTAGCTATGAATTCATCATTTATTTCTGCTACCAGCGATGATTCAAGAGAAACATTGCTTAAACTTCTTGATAATGGAGCCAAAGCAATCCCCTTATTAGATGAGAATCAAACTTTCTTGAGATTGGTCACTAGAAACAATTTACCAATTTCTGAAGAAAAACAAAATTTTGTAAGATCTAGAGCGCCAGTAAGAGTAAGCTTTGGAGGCGGAGGCTCAGATTTAACTCACTTCTTTTCTAAATCAAAGGGAGCGGTAATTAATTCAACAATTTCTATATATACTCACGCATGTCTTAAGCAAAGAAATGATGATAGGGTTATTATAAAGTCTAGTGACTTCAATGAAGTTATAGAAGAGTCAAATTTAGCTTTGGCCTTAAAAAAGAAATCCAATCTTAATTTAATCCAATCGATAATTAAATTAATAGGACCTGATTATGGATTTGAGTTAGAAATATATTCAGACTTTCCTTCAAACTCTGGGCTTGGCGGCTCTTCTGCTATTTCTGCAGCAGTTCTTGGATGCTTTAATGAATTGAGAAAAGATCCGTGGGATAAATATGAACTTTCTGAGCTTGCATTTCAGGCTGAAAGATTAAGTCTCAATATAGCTGGAGGATGGCAAGATCAATATGCATGCACTTTTGGAGGATTTAATTTTATAGAATTTAATAAGAATAAAAATATAATACATCCTCTAAGGATTCAAAAATCAACTAAGCTAGAATTAGAAGAAAATCTTATATTATGTGATACAGGCATATCTCATAATTCTGGAAATATTCACAAAGATCAAAAAGAAAGCATGCAAAATAAAGATATAGATAGTTTAGTTAGAGACAATGTAGATTTAACTTATGAAATTAGAGATCAATTGCTAAGAGGTAAGTTAAATGACTTTGGAGCTTCGTTGGACAAAGCATGGAAATATAAAAGAAAATTTAGTTCGAGCATTTCATCTCCCGAAATTGATGACATATACAATGAAGCCAAGAAGAATGGTGCAATAGGTGGTAAATTATTAGGAGCGGGCGGTGGCGGTTTCTTTTTATTCTATGTAGATCCTTTTAAGCGTCAAAAAGTGATTGATAAGCTTGAGAAAATGAACCTCAATATCTTTAGATTTATTTTTGATGATCTTGGATTACAGACTTGGAAAACTAGAGAAGAATGACAATATTTAAAGTTAGATTATGAAAATTGGAAAGCATATCATCTCTGATAATAGAGCTTATGTTATAGCTGAAATAGGAAATAACCATAATGGAGATTTCAATAGAGCTATTAGTATGATTGATGAAGCAAAAGATGCAGGCGCAGATTGTGTAAAATTTCAAATGCGCCACCTAGACAAAGTTTATAGAAAGAAAACATTAGTTAAAGATGGAGAAGATCTTGGGACAGAATATGTAATTGATTTATTAAATAGATTTGAGCTTCCCAAAGATCAACACAGAAAGTTATTTGAATATGCTAAAAGTAAAGATATAACATATTTGTGTACTCCCTGGGACAAGGATAGTGTTAAATTTCTCTTCGAAATGGGCGTTGAAGCCTTCAAAGTAGCCTCAGCAGATTTAACAAATTTACCTCTTATAAAATCTTTGATTGACACAAATAGACCTTTAATTCTCTCAACAGGCATGAGCACAGAGTCTGAGATAAACAAAACCACAGCATTTTTACTAAAACACTCTGCAAATTTTGTTTTACTTCATTGCAACAGTACTTATCCAGCTCCACTTCACGACATAAATCTAAAATGGATTAGCCAATTAAAAAATATACATAAATATGTTGGTTATTCTGGACATGAGAGGGGTATAAACATTTCTTTGGCTGCGATTAGCTTTGGAGTATGTGTCGTAGAAAGACATTTTACTCAGGACAGAAATATGGAAGGGCCAGATCATGCAGCAAGTCTGACTCAATCTGAATTTAGATTGATGGTTGATGGAATTAGAGAAATTGAAAGTGCTTTGGGTGGAGAAGAAAGAAAGTTATCTCAGGGTGAGATGATAAATAGAGAAAATTTAGCAAAAAGTTTAGTTGCATCAAGAAGCATTAAAAAAGGTGAAATCCTTAAAGCTGACGATATCGAAATTAGAAGTCCAGGACAGGGACTTTCACCGCAATATTTTGAAGAGTTAGTTGGAGTTGAGATTGGCCACGACATGAAAGAAGAAGATTTCTTTTTTAAAAGTGATATAGAAAATACACGAATTGAGCCAAGAGATTATTCTTTTTCACTTCCATGGGGGGTTCCAGTCAGATATCATGATTTTGATGAATATAACAATAAGATAACGCCTGACTTATATGAATTTCATCTATCATATTCTGACATGGAGTTAGATATCTCCAAATATCTCAGCGGCCCATATAAAAATGATTTTGTTGTTCATGCGCCTGAACTCTTCGAAGGAAGTATGTTGTTAGACCTTGCAACCCCTGATGAAAAATATAGAAGGCAATCAATAGAATATATGCAAAAAGTAATTGATATAACTAGGGAATTAAAAAATTATTTTCCTAAAACAGAAAAACCGATGATTGTTACAAATATTGGTGGTTTTTCAATGGATTCAAATTTCTCTCTTGAAGAGGTAAAAAAAGGATATGAAATTTTTAAGCACAGCCTAAATGAGCTTGACTTTTCAGGTGTAGAAATAATTCCGCAAACAATGGCTCCGTTTCCTTGGCATTTTGGAGGTCAGAGATATCAAAATTTATTTGTGCATTCTAATGAAATTATAAATTGGTGCAAAAAACTAGATCTAAGGATGTGTTTTGACTTATCTCATTCTTTTCTTACTTGTAATCATTTTGGCTATGATTTCTACGAATTTTGTGAAAAAGTTGCTCCATATAGCGCTCATTTGCATATAGGAGACGCGAGTGGTGTAAATGGAGAAGGGTTGCAGATAGGTGAAGGGGAAATAGACTTTAATTTAATGGGGGAAATATTAAAAACATCATGCCCAGATGCATTCTTTATTCCAGAAATATGGCAAGGTCATAAAAATGGTGGTGAAGGCTTTTGGATTGCCCTTGATAAATTAGAAAAGTCATTGTAGTAATAATTTTAAAAGGAGCATTACTAATGGGAAAAATTTTTAGCATTCTTGAGTCTTTAGAATTAACATCCAAAGATACAGTAAAAATTTTTTCAGAATCCACTAGGGATGTTAAAAATTTAAAAGTATTTAAAGATTCTAAATCAGATATCATATTCATTGACGACTTCTTTGTTGGTAAAGATGTTTATATTGATGGCTCATATCGTGAAGAGGAAGCTACTGCCTCCTCAGCTACTTTTGAGGATATCGCCGACAACAATAGAAGAACTTCTAATTTTTTTAATCAATACAATAATAAGGTAATTTGTGATTTTGGTTGTGGACAAGGTACATTCCTGTTGAATACAATCGATAAAACCAAAAAATCTATTGGAATAGAAGTTCAAAAAAATTATGTTGAAGAGCTTAATACAAATAATATAAATTGTTATAAGGATATCAGCTATGTTGATGATAATTCTTTAGACTCATGCTTTCTATTCCATGTTTTAGAACATTTTGAAGACCCTATTTATCACCTAGAATCAATCAAACCAAAGTTAGCTTCAGGTGGAAAAATTATTATTGAGGTTCCTCATGCAAGAGATTTTTTAATAAAAGATCTAAATATTCAAGAATTTATTAACTTTACATTATGGTCACAACACTTAATCTTGCACACAAGAGAATCTCTAGAAAAATTCTTACTAGCATCTGGCTATAAGAATATTTCAATACACGGCACACAAAGATTTTCAATTGCAAATCATATGCAATGGGCTAAAGATAAAACTCCTGGAGGCCATCGATCTGATATAGCCAAAATTGAAACATCTGAACTGACTCAGGCCTATGAAAAAACTTTAGACATAATTGATGCTACTGATACCCTTATAGCCATAGCTGAAAAGTCATAAGTATATGTATATAATTCCCTTTTTCTCCTTTTATAATGAGGTAAAAAATTGAAAATATTAGTTATGGGCCTTCCTGGTAGCGGAAAAACCTATTTAACAGAAAGACTAATACCTTTGTTAAATGCAGCATGGTATAACGCAGATAAAGTTAGAGAAATGACAAATGATTGGGATTTTACTGATGAGGGCAGAGACAGACAATCTAAGAGAATGAGAGTATTTGCAGATTTCGAGAAAAGTCATGGAAGATTTGTAGTATGTGACTTTGTTTGTCCTACAGAGGAAACAAGAGAAAATTTTGATGCTGACATTATTGTATGGATGGACACAATAAAAGAAGGAAGATTTGAAGATACTAATAAACTATTTCAAAGCCCTAAAAGAGTTGATTTTCATATTACTGAATGGAATGAAAATAATCACGAATTAGTTGCAAGCAAGATTCTTCAAAAGAAAAAATGTTAAAAAATAAAGAGAAATCAGAATATTGAATCCGGAGTTATAAAATAATGTTTGATTCAAAAAAACCTACAGTCCAGATGTTGGGTAGATGGCAGCCATGGCATGATGGACATCAAGCTCTTTTTAAAAGATGTTTTGCTAAGACAGGACAAGTAATTATTCAAGTTAGAGATGTGCAAGGTGCATCAGGTGGAAATAATCAAGATGATAATCCTTTTGATTGGGATACGATTTGCAATAATATCGAAGAAGGTCTAGAAAAGGATGGCTTTAAAAGAGGTGTTGAGTATGAAATTATGTTGGTCCCTAATATAATTAATATCACCTATGGCAGAGGAGTTGGTTATACTTTTGAAAAGGAAGTATTTGATAAATCTGTTGAGGAAATAAGTGCTACTAAAATAAGACAACAATTAAGAGAAGAAGGTAAACTTTAACAAATATTAATACAATAAGAATTTATATTCATCTATAGTTCTAGCCCGAGTGGTGGAATTGGTAGACACAAGGGACTTAAAATCCCTCGATAGAAATATCGTGCCGGTTCAAGTCCGGCCTCGGGTA
>MDSV01103530.1_pt1 | contig 15311 bp, 18 predicted proteins | sample 810851 | NCBI WGS metagenome assembly MDSV01 (sample SAMN05326640, study PRJNA326480) | marine metagenome | isolation source: seawater | place: Atlantic Ocean: North East | collected 2012
CCATTTGGATTTCTTTTCTTTTTCACATTCTTCATTGTTTTTGCAATATTCGTTAAATCCCTTTTTATATTTTTCCAGAATTTTCCAAGTTATAAATCCGATTATAGACCCTAATATTGCGCCTATTATTGTATCGGATACATAATGATATCCTTTGCTTATTCTGTGAATCGAAATAGACGTTGCAACGAAAAATCCAATGTTTGATATTAGCTTTCTATGTTTTTCATTTTTGATATGAATATCGAAAAATCTAGGCTCATGAGAGTGGTTCATCTCTAAATATAAAGCAATCGCTAATGCAAAGGCGATGCCTGTATGACCCGATGGAAATGACAAAAATCGTGTTTTTCCACTACAATGCGATTTTTCAATAAATTCTGATATATTTGAATGGGTGCAACCAGGTCTCTCTCGCCCGACAGTACCTTTTATTAGCTGAAAAACACTAAAGGCGAAAAAATGTGGAAGAAGATGAAATTGTATCGGATTAAACGCTGAGAATAAGATTACCTGAATTATAGCAATAAACATCCCAGGCAGCACGTATAGTTCATATGGCAAAAGTCCACAATAATATGGGAGTGGTCTAATGAATCTGTTGTTATTAACAAAATTATAAATAGCTGTACTGGCCGCTAAATCGACGTTCATTAATATTCTATAATTTTATAATTCTACACTAATAAGATGAAGGATCAAGACTATATAAAAAAATTGAGAAAAATACAAACTGCATTTGTGAAGCATCTTAAATTTATTGTAAAAGTTGTATTTCCGCATTCAAAATCATTAACTAATATCCATTCTTGTATTATCAATCCTAATGCATTTTTTCAGGCTTTGTCAATTTATTCAACTACTCCAGAAAAAACGATTCCGCAAGACGATTTAGCTTATGTTATAGCAACAATTATAATAAATACGCCGTTTTTATTAAAATCAAAAATAGGCACTAAATGGCTTGATAGATTTGATCAATTTTATATTAGTGCTATTGAAAGAACGCCTACTCTAAAAAATCCAACTAAAGTACTTTATATTAAAAATATAAATCGAATCAAACATGAAGTATGGACATGTATTGACAAAGATGTAATTGACAAAACATTATATATAATCCTTCATAATCCAAAAGTATATTTTCAAAGACTTGAAGCTTATTCTCAGAAAACCGAAGGAAGAATCGCTGCAGACGGTAGAGGTGTTAAAAAGGGGCTAGGCGCTCATGCGAAAGATAATATTACGTCTGCAATAGTGTCTTTATATATACACAACGAATCATTTAGGAATGATCACTATAAAACGTATGAGTTATGGGTAGCAGGTCAAAATACATTAAGAAAACCAATTAAAGATAAATATTTAACGAATAAACCATCGGAAAGACAAAAAAGTGGATATGTTTCTTATAATAAGGTAGTTGAAAAAAGAAATACTTTAGAAGATGGCAGTTCAGAACGATTACTTTTATCATTATATACAGAAATACCGCCAAGTCGTTCTGATTATTTTAATACAAAAATATATAAAAAGGAACCACCACTTAAAAAGGAAAATTATATTATTTTAAGCAAAACGAAGGGTTCTCTTGTTTTGAATAATTACAAAACTTCCAAAAAATATGGTGAAATTAGAATAGATTTAACACCTGAAATTTTGAGACAACTTAATATTTCTTTAGAAAAAGACCCTAGAGATTATTTATTTATGTCTCAAAAATTTAAGAAGCCATTTATTGAACTAAAAGATCCAAGTGGTTCATTTAATGCTTGGGCTAATCGTGTTTTGAAAGATTTGTTTAACAAAGATTTTACTCTTACAATGCTTAGACATATTTATATAACTAGAAGAGACTTGAAATTAGAAGAAAAATCTGGGACAGAAAGAGAAAAGATTGCAAAGATGATGGGTCATTCTGTAGAGCAACAAGGCCGATATTTGTGGCATCGTATGCATAGGGATGGAGACGTTTCTGAAGATGATTAAACCTCTTTAGCCAAAAGTGTTTTCAGCACAATAAGTAAAATATAGAAATTGGTCTTCATCTTTTTCTTTATAATATATGTTTTGTATTTCTTCTGATGCATTTGGAATTGAAAAGTTGTTAACATAAAAGAATAATGCCTTTTCTTCTGACAAATCTATTTTTTTTCTAACAACACTCATAAATTGAGCTACTGTTAATTCTTTTGGTACAAGAAATTTTGTTTTTTTTATTGAAGGTGTATCATCATTAACATTTCTTTTTTGACATATAACTGGTATTCTGTCTGGATATTTGTTAAGCACCCTTTTTGACTCTTCTTTTCTATCTTTAAAACTATATTTTTTCTTAAAATCATTATCTGTATTCGATTTTCCATATACTATTTTTTCCAAAATCTTCATTATGCTATAATAAATAACATAGACTTATTTTACATTAATAAAAAATTGCACAATATATAATGAGTGAATCACATCCACATAAAATTAGAGAATTTTCTGGAGTACCTTGGCTCTATTCAGCGCTGAATTCTGGAGGTGCTATTTTACACCATATACAGTTTATAATATCCCTTGCATATTTATGTCAGGTTAATTTTAACATTGATGCAATGTTAATATTATATCTTATTCGTCTCACAATTGATAACAATAATCAAGTTGACCTGTTTCCCAACGAAACAGTATTGAATGTTAATACTAATTTACATTTTCTATCATTACAAATATCCAGATTGTCATATGATGACCAAATATCTGTGTCAAATTCAAGATATGTAGACAATGTTCTTTATTTTGGACCCTATTTGAAGCAAGAATGTGACTATTTTTCTGAAATTTGTGTATTGAATGCGTTACATTATAATCATCTTATAGTCGCCTTTCCAGGTGTTAATAGTAGCACTTCACTTACAGTTGAATTACGATCCATTTTTTCAGGTTATACTATTGATCTAACAAAATATACCGGTTTATCAGGACTTACAGATACAAGTGGTAATATAATAACAGATGTTTATGTAACTCGTTCTTTTGTACCATATGTAACTTCTTTATCAGAAAATGAGAATTGTGTTGATGCTACAGAAAATACTTCTTTATTACAATACGTAACAAATCAAACAGAATGCCTGTTCACAGGTCATTCAAGTGGAGCCGCCAAAAGCCTTTTTAATGCCATTATATATGCTGGAAAGTTCCCAAATATTACTTTTAAAGTTTATGCCTTTTGTTTACTAAAATGCTATTCAAATAATATTTCTGATTTGATTGATGCTTTACCAAATCTTGAAGTATATATTTTCAATGATACTAAAGATCCTATTGTTGGATCTTTCAATATACTTCAAATGACCAATTGTGATAGATATTCCCCATTATATGAAGATGATCCTTTAACTGTACTTTCTTATCAAAACGAAAATGGTATTACTAGTACTACACACGATACAAATCATACTTTTAATATTTTCAATTTATCTACACATCTACCACACAACATTGCTAAAATTATGAGTCAATACAATTCGACAAGTGGTTGTGCATCTTCACCTGTCACTATAACCGTAGAGTCGGAATTCATAAGTTCTGGCAACTCTGTCTATAAATACATAACAAGTGATTCTAACGGCAATGGTGGTTTGTTTGGATGTATTAATGCTGTCCGTGGATCTACACTAATAATATATGCAGTCGGTAACTATGCCGATCTTGTATCACATCCTATTACAATAACCGAATTTAACGACCAAGGTCAACAAGCGACACCTATGCCAGATGTAGTAAAGACAGATACTGGTGGTCAAAATAATGATGGAACATATACATTGACTTGGGTAGTCCCATCTGATACAGATGTTGATAAATATCAATATCAATGTGAAAATCATGCGCATATGCGGGGTACAATCAATGTGGGTTAGTGGCTTATACTTTAGTTAAATTATACAATTTCATTATATGGAATTTGATATTATATAACGTTTATCAAAAAAAACGTATAATACTTAACTCACATAGATTTAACAAAGTTACACAAATATAAGATGATTTTAATGTAATAAAGTTTTTCTTTTGGGATGTTCTAATTCTTTCCAAGTATCACTACAAATCTGAAGATGTTCATTTAACGAAAGCAAATAATTTAACAAAATTGTTGTTGCCTTTTCTTTATATTCTTCAAAATCAATTATTGGCTTTTTTCCCTCCTTTAATACTAAACGAATTATAATGGAATTTTCAAGAGGGTGGGGTTCATGATAACTAACATGAGTTAATTTTTTTCCATTACCATTTTCTCCAAATTCTGATTTATAAATCCATTCTTGAATCATATTACCCATTGTATGGCTTTCATTTTTCAAAGTATAATCAATTGCCATATAGTTTCCATCATACTTTGAACCTTCACCATTACGGATAACACCCATAATATGTTGGTTTTTTCTTAACAAGTTTTCAAAACCTTGTTCTACTAATTTACTTGGTAACCATATTCCCATACTTTCAACCATAAAATGATGGGTTTTAACGCTTTCTTCATTTTCATAAGCAACACAAGTAACTGTCGGAGAAAAACACGCGTGTTTTGCATGAGTACCTTTAGTTAATTTACATTCTATATCTAATTCTTGTTCAATAGAATCGCGATGTGGAAATCTGGTAATCAAGATTGGACTTTTATATTTAAATTCTAATGGAAAACAATTATTGTCTATCTGATTTTCTTTTCCATCTACAATTTCAAATACTTTAAAATCATTTGTTGTAACATACCCTTGTTTTGATTCTTGCGATTTCTGATTTACTTTCAAACGAAATATATAATTTTCTAATTCGGTTGCTCCAGGTGTATCAATCCATTTTTCGATCATCACAGGTATTAGAGAAATACGATGAGCTATCAATTCATCATGTAAACCCGTATTATTTTTATTGATAGTTATAGTTTTTTCCGGTTCATAACCAAAACCAATATTTAGTATATCATTTAAAATTGTTCTACGTAATCCATTTACAACTGAAGTATCTAAATTTTTAATATCAAATTCCAATACACGACCGTTTTCGCTTGTTTTTAGATTTTGATACATTCTTTGTTTTGTTTTCATAATAGATTGTTATATCATTTTTATTAAAATTACATACCCTGTAAATTTACTTTCAAGAAATTATTTTTATAAGTTGAGTCAAATCATGGGCAAGAAGGGGAAAAATAAAAATTTGCGACGGAGACGACTTCTTAGTATATCATCAGACTCTGATGATAATTCTGATTTTTTTAATATCGGTATTCCAAATCCAAGATATTCTCAACCAAAAACTAAAAACCAAGGACTTTTTCTTGATGCTATTAAATCTCAAAATAGTCAAATTATTGTATGTCAAGGTTCTGCTGGGACCGGTAAAACTCTTTTTTCTTGCCAAGAAGGCATTCGCTCTTTACTTAACAAAGATAGTGACCGTATTATTATTACAAGACCAGCTGTTTGCGCAGATGAAGATATCGGCTTCTTACCTGGGGATCTGGATGATAAAATGCGCCCTTTTACACAACCACTATTTGATACATTTGAAAAAATTATATCAAAACCATATCTTGAATTCATGATAAAACAAGAAAAAATACAAATAGTTCCACTTGCCTATATGAGAGGTCGAACATTTGAAAATAAATTTATAATTGCAGATGAAATGCAAAATGCTTCAATTGAACAAATGTTAATGCTTATGACAAGAATTGGCAAAGGTTCGAAATTGATTATTATAGGTGATCCCTCTCAATGTGATAGAAAAGTTAAATCGAATGGGCTTGTTGACTTAGTTAAACGTCTTAATAATGTTTCTTGTGAATTAAAACGTATCAAACTCATTAGTCTTGAAAAAAGAGACATACAAAGAGAAGAGGTTGTAAAAGAGGTCATTAATTTTATATATAATGATCTTAACCAAAATCTTAAATCATAATCTTACTATTCTTTCTATTGCATTTTTTGGATTATTATGTAAACCTTTATCCAGTCTTTCAATTATAGAATTCTTATAATTATAAATGTATGAATTGTTTTTGTTCAATAAACTTCTCCTTAAACTAATAAAATTTGAATATGTACTGCTAGATATTCCTATAAAATTTTTGGCTAAACAACATAACTCAAAATTTATTGCCGCATTTATTTCATATTCCAGATTGTTATTATAATAATAATAACCTTCTATATCATTATTTTTCAATGTTTTCTTAACATTTTCTTGATTTTCACCAGTTGTAAAAAATAAATTTTGACTGTTTTCCCACTTTTCTTTGTACATTTGTATCAATCTTTCTAAATCTATTAAAACTACTTCATTACTTAATTGTCTTTTCTTTATATTTCCCTTTTTTGCATAAGTCTTCCAATCTGATTCGATTCTTATATGAAATGCATCTATTTCTTCCAAATTAACAAAATTTCTTACTATATTAGTATTTTCCTCATTCAGTCTCAAAGATTTGAATACATATAATATCATAGTATCCGTCCAATCATTTTTTCCACGTATTTTTTTCATTATTGGTGTTGCTTCAATCCATAAATATTCTTTTGCTTTTTTATAGTATTTCCAATTTCTTCCATTATATACTGTATTTGGTTTCTCTTTTTCAATTGCTACTTTATTATTCGTAAATTCTTTCATTCTTTCATTAAAATAATCTAAATCATATATTTCTGAAAATTTTATTTTATGCCATTTACCATTTTTTATCCATCCAAATCTTGGTTCTAATATTTTTATTCCTTCTTTCTCAGCAATTATACATGCTTGAGATAAACATATTATTTTATTACACAATCCTCCTCTTAAATTTGCTATTAGAACCTCCATAATCTGTTATCTAATTTATTTTTCAGTTTTTTTTCTTACATATTAATATTTATGGATATTAACAGAAATGATCATGAAGAATCATCTGACGAAGAATTCGAAGAAACTATTTCTGACGAAGAATACGACGAAACTATTTCTGACGAAGAAGTCAAAGAAAATATTTCTAACGAAGAAGGCCTACGCATCGCACCCCATCTAATTCCTTTAAGAGTACACGCTTTAGCCGAGCCAGATGATAATGTTTACGGAGAATATTTACAGCTTTTTCCGGATTCATTTTTAACTGTAAATAATGAACCTATATTAACTCATCTTGAATCTATAGTGGCAATAGCAAAAAATTTTAAGGATCGTCGAGAAGAATCTTTGCTTCGCATTGCAATCGCGCCGACGGCGCGTGCCGCGCGCGAAGACTGGCTATATAAAACACTAATCTTTTACAATTCACAGCGAATAATTAATCGATGGGATGCGGAAATAGGTCATCATGGTGTATATAAATTTGTTCCTGTTACTCAAAAAGCATTTTCTAATTTTTATGACATTATAGAAGATTTAAGAGATGAAAATATTGTATCAAAAACAGTTATAAATGCCAAAAATTCTGATTTGGAAAAATTAAGACTCGAATTAGAAGCCACAAAATCTGAATTAGAAGCCACAAAAACAATTATAATTGCCAAAAATACTGATTTGAAAAAATTAGAGGAAAAAGTAGAATTTTTGTTAGAAGCCAAAAAAAGTAACAAAATTGTTAATAAATTACCAGAGGAGCTTGATAAAAAAATTGTTAAATATCTGGGTGGAAAAAAAAACAAAACTAAAAAAATTCTAAAGTGGAAAAATAAACAATATAGTTAAAGTTAATCTTTTATAGCATTTACATAATTAGTCAAATCTCTTTTTATCTTCCATTGTTGGTCATCCTTTGAACAAACTTCAATTATTTTTGGAATACCTAATTTATCTCTCCATTTTAAAGACCTAAGTGCCGCTTTCTCACTAACACAACTAAAATGATTTGCACCATCTACTGGTTTTGCCATTTTTGGCCAACCTTTAAAATATTTTGATGCTATTTTATCTTCTGTTCCAAGTAAATTATTAGTTAATATTTCATCTATCTCTAAAACACCACCATATGTCATTATCATATCTGCTATTCCAGGATACAATGCTTTTGCTACTTGTGACCCCATAGAGTGTGAAAAAAATACTATTTTTGTATTTTCCTCTTTTATATGATCATATCCCAAATAATCATCTTTTAATGAATCCATCATTTTTTTCTTAGTTTTTTCTAATAGCGACTTAAACCAATTATCATATTTCTCTGTACCAGGAGGTGCGAAATTATCCAAAATTCTTTGTAATTCATCATCAGTCCATATATTAAGGTAAATTCTATGTTCATTCTTTGGTAAAATATCTTCATAGTCTCGTGGGTGTAATCCGAATCCTGGAAATATAACTATTACTACTTTTGGTTTAGAATAAGTCCTACAACTTGCTATTCTACACGTTAATATGCTTACTAGTAAATTTTTTAAACTTTTATAAAAACTCATATATTTAAGTCAAAAAGTTTATACTTAAATTATCTTTTTTCTAAATTATAAGGGTTCACAAATTTTTTTATATACGATTATGTTCCGCCAGATGTATTCGATACAGTTTTATATACAAATCAAAGTTCTTAGATATATAATTCATTTATTCACTTACGTAATTGTTTTATAATATCGGAATACATCAAATCTATAGAAGCACAACCTTTATGAATAGTTTTTTCATTAAATATACATGGGTTGTTAATATTTATTTTGTGAGATAAAAGACTTATACATGACAATATATATGATTGTAATACTCTGATTTTAGTATATTCACAATTAATTATAAACATTGCCCTCCAGGATCCAACAATATCTCCAATATTACGTTTTTTACCCAGTTCCATTAATACATCCCATACAAATAATAACCAAGAATTCCAGTGTTTTTTATCTAAACCATCCCATGTTCTTTGTGCACATACAATTTTTCTTTTATAAAAAGTGTGCTTACTAAAAAAAGTTCCAACATTTATTACTCTTAAAGCTGCATGATAATCGAATCTATCAATTGAATGTGCTAATTGTGATAATAATTTCAACATTATTTGAGGATCACCACGCAAAGATGCATTTAACACACATTTGTGTAAAGGAGTTGTTTCAATTTTATTCAAAACTTTGACTTCATCTCTTACAGGTATTGTTATTGGTTTTGGAAAACCTAAAGTAATATCTTTTGGAGAAAAATTACAAACCCCAACCACTAATGCGATTGTTTGTCTTATTTCGCTTGAATTATTTGTTGAATTTATACCTCTTATACCTGGATATTCGTTACTTATTTTATATAAAAACTTTCCTATTTTTGGATTTTTTGTATGTATATTTAAAGCGCTATAATTTAAAATTGCAAGCCACCAATCTGATATCCACCCAGATATATGCATTTCTACAGACCAATAACAACTTGAATCATAATCACCTTTGTTCAAAGATTTTGACAATTGATTTATAGCTAAAGTTTTTGAATATCCTGATAAGGAGGTACTTTTGGTGGTCATTATAATTAATGAAACTTTACTTGTTTTTGAAAATAATTGCAAATTTAAATTTGGTCTATCATATCTACATTACATAAGAAATGCCTTCTACAACACATTCTTTTTATTTCTAAATCTTCTAAAGCCTTCCATTCTGCGGTTACTGGATTATTATTTGAAGCTAATGCATCTATATCCAATAATTCTACATCACCTTGTTTTGTATTTTTCCTATTATTTTCAACTAATTCTATATATTTTACCCATTTATCACTAATTATAGCTCCGCACGTAAAACAACGAATCGGGATAATCATCTTCTTAATATTCTAAAATAATTTAAGCTTAATCATTTTTTTTACAAAAGATTTGTTATCATCAAATTTACTAATTCTGATGGTGCTTTCGAATCTTCTTTTAAAACACCTTGTCTTTTGAGTATTTCTCTTTTTGTAGTAGAATCCATATTCATTAATTTTTGTCTAGTTTTTCTTGTTTTTTTTCTTGTTTTTGATATTATAGCTTTTCCTGGATTTTCAACGTGTAACTTTACATCTTTTGGACATTTCCACATTCTTCTACGTGATTTTGTTCTTTTAAATTTGAAATCACCCATAACAATAGTAGTCATAAAAATTTTTAACAAAAATTTTTAATTTTATATCTTTGTACGTAGATTCTTCATATTTGTCTTCTTTATTAAATTTAATATATCGTTTGATGATAATTTATCAGGAGAAGAGGTTTTTCTTTCTAAATATAATTTTACTAATTTACACGACATTTTATTCATGCCTTCATAATATATATTATTTATAGTACCTCCAACATATTCTTTTGAACCATCTATTTTTTCTACAATTAATCCTTTTTTCTTAAACATATCTATAACTTGAGCTAAAGAATTGTTTGATGATTTTTTTAAATCATTTTCTATGTCTTTTATTTGCTCTTTTGTTATTTTTAACCCTTTTTTAAATTTACATGTTGATACCGATGCATATAATGTTTTGTCTTCGCCTTTGTCTTCTTCTGAATCTTGATCTGACTCTAAGTCAGAATCTTGTTCTGAATCTGAATCGGAATCGGAATCGGAATCTTGTTCTAATTCTTCATATTCTTCTTCATCTATTTCTAGTATTATATCCTCTTCACTTGATTCTTCACTTGATTCTTCACTTGATTCGTCACTTGATTCGTCACCATTTGCACCATTAATTATAGAATCTTCATTACTCTCACTCTCAGTAGTCTCAAATGCATCAAATTCTTTCTTTTTTGAAAGTGCCACCTTTATCAAAGATTTTATCATTAATGGTGCACCACCTATTACATTTACAGCTTTTTCTAATATATTAATATTTTCTCCATAAATTCCTGATAAATTTTCATCTTTTTGTTCAAAACTTTCTATTTGTATTAATCTATGTTTTTGCATAAATATCCAGATTATTATCACTAATAATGTGCATAATAATAATTTACACGTATCCTTGAAATTCATTATTATAATTTTACAATATTATAAAATTTTGTACTAATTATTTTGTAAATCCAGTACTTATACTATAGTTATCATTGTTTTCAATATTAAAAGGTAATACACCTTTTGGTTTATATTTACTTAATATTTTCAAAACCATTGTTTGATCATTTCCTTCTTTTAACAAAGAATCACTATATAACATGTTGCGTATTTCATTATAGCACCTGTCTTTATCATTATCGTTTTTGGAATTTATAAGACAATCGATCCAATCCATCATCTCTTCATTGTTTAATACATTTTCTGGCAAATATGTTACTTTCTTTTGATCTGATTTTATTATTACGAAGGAAATTAACAATGCGCATAAAATAATTATATTATTCGTACTATTTCTCCTGTACAATATTACTGTAAATACAATTATCCACAGTATTGCTATTATTGAATACTTTTGTTCCATTATTAATTAGAAATGTAATTGATTATAATTTTTTTTATCTCAAATTTGTAATGGTAAATTGGTTAGCTTTAATTATTCTAATTTTCTTAATAAGCAGTTATTTATGTGTTGCAAAACGTGCCATATTAGAGTCTTTTACTAATAATACTGGACATCTTGAGTTCAAAGAAGATTTATGTTCTGACTCAGATTCTTCATCTGACTCCGAATCCTATTCAGATGAAGAATCTGAATCACCAGTAATTGTAGATAATAAAGATTCATCTGTTTCAAGTCATGAATCAAGAGTCGATGATACAATCATAATAAAGGATACTATTCACAAAAATAGTAAAGTTGGTTCATCTTTAAATTTTACTTATATTGATGAAAATTGTGAAAAAGTTGTTGATTATGATACTAAACCCGAATTCCCAGTTGAAGAGGTACAATCTTCTCCAATTACACCAATTGTTAATGTTAACAATAATTTTCCATCATGGGAAAAATCGGCATGTAAAGTTAGTGGACCTGCTGGAAAAACTCATAAATTTGCTAACGAGGAAAAATTTCATTCAGAAATGTTTGATGATACCGGATTAAAACCTAAACCACAACTTGATTCGCCATATGGTTTTGTTTATTTCCCTAATAAGTATTGGAAACAATGGCAAACTAAAGCACCTGTATGTACTCCTACCAGCAAATGCAACGTCTTACCAACATATACACAAGGTACCCCAGTTGATGTTCTTGATTATACACAAATTGGTTCACTTATGCCTAAATTTGAATATCAAGAAGAATATGAAAAAAGTACTTGTCAATAAACTAAGTATTTACTACAATTATGAATAAAACAATTGCTTTCATTGTTCTATCAATTTTATTAACATTTCTTTGCGCTATAGTATTTCTATCTTTTAATATTCATCCCAATTTAGGAATTAATATTAGTAATACTGATTCTCAATCAAACAACGCATTTTTAAAATGTAACAATCCTATTGAAAATGAACCTGTAATAAAACCTATACCAGAACAGTGTCCACCTGAACCTGAACCTGAACCTGAACCTGAACCTGAACCTGAACCTCAATCCAAAAATGAGCCATGTCCTAATTTAGACGATTATATACACAAATCTCAATTAAAACCAAATATACAAATTCGACATAATCCATATTATATTACTCAAAAATCTGAAACATGTCCAAAAATCACTGGCAAAGATCCGGAATGTCCAAAATGTCCCACATTTGGAAATCCAAGTCAATTACCAACTGATTTACCATCAATGTATCATTCCAATACAAAACTTAATGTTAATCTTGATAAATGGGTACCAGCTTTAGGTCCCGATTGTGATATGTAAAAATTTATTCTTGGTTACATTTAAATGGCAAAAGTATCTGTTTCTAAATTAGTCGCAAGCGGAGCTAAAAAAGCGACTGGAGCCGCAAAATCAGTTGTTGGAACAACTGGTAAAGTTGTAAAAGGAGTTGCATCTGGTAGTGCTAAAACTGTATCAGAAACTGCATCCAAAAGTTACAAAGCTGTAAACAAAGTTTCAAGTAAGCTTGAAGGTTTATGTAATCCTGGTAATATTATACCCTGTATTACCGCTATTACCATCATTGCTTACATTATAATTGTTACACCTGCTACAGTTCTTGACTGTTTCTCAACCACTAAAGGTAAAACCGCCTCAATGCTTGTTGTATTGATTGCTTTACTTTTCGATTTGAAAATGGGTGTACTTCTTGGTCTTGCGGTTATTCTTTCAATCAGTCTTTCAAGTGTAAATAGAGACCTGTATGAAAACTTCGCCGAACCAGTTGGTGTATCATTAGATTCTTCCGGAGCACCCCTCGATGCTTCAGGAGAGCCTGTACCACCATCAGTCGCAACTGTACCCCAAAAACCACCTTCAGTTGAAAAGGTCCAACCTCAATTACAAATGTTAACTGGTCTTGATAATCATTTAGCCAGCTTTGCACAACTTGGTGCTGGAGATTCTTAAACTTTTTATTTAAAATAACTTTAAAAATTAATAATGAATTCCTTTGCTGATCGTTTAAAATCAAAAACTACTAATATTCTACAAGATAGTGCTAAGAAAATTAGCGATAGTGCTTTAGAGGCTATTGAAGAGGTCGGTAATGCTACTGCTGATGCAGCTGAAGCTGTTGTTCAAAACACAGTACAGGCTACTGCAGATGCTACCAAAATAGTTGCGAGTAATGCCGCCAATTCTATTAAAGAAAATGCTAATTCACAACAATATGCTAATACTTTATCTCAAGTCTTAACAACTGGAGGTGCTATACCACACGGGACTGGTATCGATAATGCTGAAGAAATTACAGTTATTGCTAAGCTTAAAGGTGGAACTATTCTTAGTGTTACTACAAATAAAGGATTTACTCTCAAAAAGGTAAAAAAGGTAAAAAAAGGTAAAAAAGTCCTCAAAGCTAAAAAAGCTAAAAAAGTACTCAAAGTTAAAAAAACTAAAAAAACTAAAAAAACTAAAAAAACTAAAAAAGCTAAAAAAACTAAAAAGGTACCTATTGAAACACCACAAAATTGGAAACCCAGCTCACGTTAAACACTTTCTTCTTAATTTTCATTAGTTAACTTAACCCAACAAGGTTTATTTTTATTTATAGGAAGATATCCTACTATAGTTTTTTTTATCTCCAAAAATGGTATATTTATCTTTATATCTACTTCTTCTTGAATATATTTTTTCAATAATGTCATCAATTCAACTATTGGACTATATATAGTAGTCAAATGTAATTCAGTTAATTTTCTTATAATTGTTCTTACCTCATCTTGTCTTTCCAATTTTGTTCTATTCATATTTTCTTTAACATTTCATTTTTATTAAAGAAACGTAAAGAAACTTAATTACATAATTTGTAATTTTAATATATTGATATTTTTTAATGAGTATTCCAGATCCAGATCCACATTTGGTTCAACAACCAAATCAACCAATTGCACCAAGAATTTCTATTGTAAATACAATAGAAGCCCAACATCTGAGAACATATTATGAAGAAAATCCAGAATTATATGATATGTTAAAAGACGCATATAAACAAAATCTTCCTTCTTATACTACTTATATTAATGTATTTGGTGGTGAAAAAAAACATTATGGCTCTATGTATGAACATTTGAATAGAATTAAAGAAAATTTAACAACTGAACAATATACTCAAATAATTGATGAATTCAATGATAAATATATTAACAAAAATGTATTGACAGCACTGGAAAATAATAGTTATGCTCAGATGATTGAGCAATTACCATATTTGCAAGGGATGATTACAGGTTACACACTTTTAAATAATGACGGTTATGATTCTTTTAGAGAACACGTATATGTACCTAGAATGGTGGCGGCTGCGCCAGACACAAATGTTGATTCTATTACAAATGATTTAGAAAGAATGTCTCTTAACAATGAAGACCCATATGGAACATATGCATTATATATTAATATATTGGTTGAATTAAGCAAAGAGTTTACAAAAAAAAATAGCAATCGAGTACGTTTTGGAGGAGGAAATTATATGACACATAATCTTGAATCTCTTTTTCATATTCAATTAATTGGTATTTTTATTCTTTGTGATCATTATTTTGATAAAATGGAGTTTCTTTTCCAAAAATATGCTTCCTCTAAAAAAACACAAAAAATGCTTGAAGATAGAATTGATTTCTATGAAGGTTTAATTGAAGGTAGAAACGATAAGATGAAAGATGGTTTTTTTTCCAATGTTCCTTTGTTATTTGATTTAAAATATAAAACTAAATCTAGCATTGCTTATGAGAATGAAGTCGATATAAGAGACCTATTTTTCAGAAAAGATTTATTATATATGCGTTTAAAAAAGGCAAAACAAGATAAAGCC
>MDSV01105208.1_pt1 | contig 15311 bp, 13 predicted proteins | sample 810851 | NCBI WGS metagenome assembly MDSV01 (sample SAMN05326640, study PRJNA326480) | marine metagenome | isolation source: seawater | place: Atlantic Ocean: North East | collected 2012
AAAGTACCATCAGCGCTGAAAGGCTTGACTTCCGAGTTCGGAATGGGATCGGGTATAACACTCTCGCAATAATCACCGGCACTGGTGTTATAACTTAAATGATCTAATTGTAAACAATGATTTATATCAATTTTTTATTAGATTTATTATGCTTTTTAAGAAAAGAAGACACATAATCTTTCAAGTCCCTTTTTCCATAACTCTTGTAGACTAAATTATTATAACTCATACTTGATAAAGCTGATGCATATCTTTCGCCCATTCTAGCAGGAAGATATTTAATTTTAGATTTAAATAGTTTTGCAACCATTTTGATTGAATAACTTTTTTTATTAGAAATACTATAATATTTACATCTATTATTTTTCCAAGCTTTATAACATACATCAATAGTGTCATGAATATGAGTAAATCTCCTTGTTTGATTTCCTGGCCTAACAACTGGTAATGGTTTATTTCTTTTATAACAATCCTCAAATATTCCGATTACCGTAGCCATATTCCCTCGAGATATTTGATTGGGTCCATAAACATTATAAAAAAAAATTACTTCATATTTAAAATTAAACCATCTTTTCAAATTTTCTAATAATTCTATATTTTTAGATTTAGTAAAGGCGTATGGAGATAAATTTTTATCTTTCCCTCTATTTCCTAGAGATGCAGAAGTGGCTGAATAAATGAGCTTTATCCTATTTTTTAAGCAAAAATCAAATACAGCATTAGTGCCTATGGTATTTGATTGAATACAATTATTCATTTGTAAAAAACTTTGATAAATTCTTGAAAATTCTCCAAAGTGAAAAATACAATTTATATTTTTTTTAAATCTATTTAAAACTACAGAAATATTCTTTGTGTGAGCTCTAATATATTTTACTTTTATATTTTTAATGTGATTTATTTTTTTTCCAGATGAGTAGTCATCAATGCTTATAATTGAATACTTAGTCTTTTTTAAAAAAAATTTGATAAGATTAGATCCTACAAATCCAGCACCACCAGTTACAACAATAATTTTTTTCAATTTTAATCTTTAATTACAATTTTTACTAGATTAGTAGATAAAGAAATTAAACTATCTAGTCAAACAAAATTATCTTTTTCTTTTTAGATTCTTTGTAAGAAAATAATAGATTAAAAGATAAAAAAATATGTTAAGAAAGATAATCTTCAACAAAGGTAAAGATTTTGACATATATAAATTGGAAAATACTATTCCAGGTATATTTAAAAAAATAATTATAAGAGAACTTGTGGTGTTTATAATTTTTTTAGAAAAAATTTTTTTAGATTTAATGTATAAAAATAAAAGCTGATGAAGATGCATATTATCAGCACTTGATACATTCATTTTATTTAAAGCTCTTCTTAAAAGAGAAAATAAGTTTTCAAATGCAGGATACCATAGAATAGAAATTATATAATATGGTGATAATAAATAGTTTATTTCATTCAAATTTATTAAATAAATTCCAATAATAAAGGCAATTAAATAACTGCCACTATCACCTAAATATACAAAACCTAAAATATTAAAAATATAAAAAATTATTAAAGTAAAAAAAACAATCTTTAAAAAATCTATTTCAACAATATCTAAATCATAATTAATTAAATAAATTATGGATAACAATACGATTAAATAGTAACCAGAAACAAGACCATTTAATCCATCTAAAAAATTACTTCCATTTATTAACACAGCTAAACAAAAAACAGTAAATATAATATTGAAAGTATTATTAGATAAAAAAGAATTAAAGAAATCTATTCTTACATCACTGATTTGTAATCCATCAAAATATACAAAGTTAAATAAAATTAAAATTTGTATAATCAATCTTACTAAAGGATTTGGAAAAATATTCTTGTCGGACATCAATCCTAAAAGTGTTATTAATAAAATTGTAACATTGAAATTAATTGTCGAGTAAGGATTAAAATATAAAAAGACTATAAAAAAATATATACCCCCTATAACTAATGGAGATCTATTCTCTGCTCCAATTATTTTATGATTAGAATAGGAAATATCGTCTTTAAATAAATTAAGTTTTTTTGATATTATAAATAAAATTATGAATATGAAAAATATTAAAAATAAACTACTAAGATCCATTAAAATATTTTTTTTCTCTATTTTTAATTACTTGCATCAATCCATCTTTGAAATTTATTTTTGGAGACCAGCCAAGTTTATAAATTTTAGAAGAATCTAAATCTTTTTTAAAAGTCCCATCAGGAGATGTTTTATCAAATATAATTTTACCGTTATAATTAAAAAATTTAGCAATTAATTTAGATAAATTTTTGATCGATATTATATCTCTTGTGCCCACATTCATAATAGGTAGTTTTTTTTTAAATATTTTTTTATAATATTTTTGATTAATTTGTAGGCACTTTAGTATTGCGCTTGCAAGATCATTCGAATGAATAAACTCCCTTAGTGGTTTCCCAGATCCAAGTAATTTAACTTTTTTTAATTTCTTGTTTTTAGCAAATAAAATTTTTGTAATTATTGCTGGTATTACATGACCATTAATTTTGTCGAAGTTATCGTTTTCTCCGTAAACGTTTGTAGGCATTAAACATACGATGTCTAATTTATAATCTTCATATAAACTTTCACAAAGTTTAATACCTGCAATTTTTGCGATAGCATAGGATTGATTAGTTTTTTCTAAAACTCCTGTAAGTAAACTCTCTTCTCCAATTGGAGTTTTAGCATGTTTTGGATAAATACAGGAAGTTCCTAGGAAAATTGTTCTTTTTATTTTTTTTTCAAGAGCCAGTTTTAATAAAGAGTTTTGTATATCGATGTTATCTAAAAAAAAATCTTTTTGATTGTGGCTATTTGCTATAATCCCACCTGCTCTTGCAGCTGCCATAATCATGTAGTCAATCTTTTTATTTCTGAAAAAATTTTGAACTTTTTTGAAGTTTCTTAAATCAAGTTTTTTTTTATCAATTACAATTATTTTTTTGTAACCTTTTTGTTTTAACAATTTATATATTGAGCTACCAACTAGGCCTTTATGACCAGCTATGAAAATATTATCTGTTTTTTTCATTGAAATTTTTTTTGTGCTAGTTCAATATCTGAATCAAGCATATCGGCTACTAAATCATTTAAATTATGTTTAAGTTTATAATTTAATTTTTTTAAAGCTTTTCTAGGATCTCCTTTTAAAAAATCTATTTCTAAAGGTCGATAATATTTTTTATCAATTTTAACAGCAAGTTCTTTTTTATTATTAATGATTAAATATCCCTTTTCATTTATACCTTTGCCAATCCATAAAATTTTTAAATTTAAATATTTGCAACATTCATTTACAAAATCTCTTACACTGGTTGTTTTGCCTGTGGCAATAACATAATCGTCAGGGTTTCTTTGTTGTAAAATTTTCCATTGCATTTCGGTATAATCTTTTGCATGACCCCAGTCTCTCTTTGCGTTTAAATTTCCTAAGTATAAAATTTGTTTTGAACCGAGCATTTTTTTTGCAAAAAACATTGTGATCTTTCTAGTTACAAATGTTTCACCTCTTCGAGGACTTTCGTGATTAAACAAAATTCCATTACAAGCGTAAAATCCATAAGCTTCTCTATAAATTTTAGTCATCCAATACGAATAAAGTTTCGATGCACCATATGGTGATTTTGGAACCATTGGAGATTTTTCGTTGAAAGATTTAATACCCTTTAATTTCTCTCCAAATAATTCTGAAGTACTTGCTTGGTAAAATTTCGTATTTTTTAACTTTAAAAATCTCATAGCCTCTAAAACTCTTAAAGTTCCAAGTCCACTGACCTCTGATGTATATTCTGGAATTTCAAATGAATGTCCAACGTGACTTTGTGCTCCAAGGTTATAAATTTCATTTGGTCTTGTCCTGTTAATGACATTAAATATACTATTTGAGTCTGTCAGATCTCCGTAATGTAAATAAAAATTTGATGCTTGATGAATATCTTTGTAAATATGGTCTATTCTATCTGTATTAAAAGTTGAAGACTTCCTTTTAATTCCATGAACAATATAACCTTTATTCAGCAAAAATTCTGCTAAATAAGATCCATCTTGACCCGTAACACCAGTAATTAATGCTTTTTTTTTTTTCAATTTATTAATTTATTAATTGATAAAATTACTACACTATAAATAGAAAAAATTAAATTTTTATTTTCATATTTATAAAATAATCTAAAAGCATCTCTAATTTTTTGAATTGTGTTTGATGATAATGAAGATTTATCTTTCCTCCAACTTGAATAAATTGTACCAATTGCATGGAATGTATAATCTTTCCTTAATAACTTTAACCACAAACCAAAATCTTCTTGGGTCTTTAATTCAGGAAATTTGAATTTTTTCAAAATTGATGATTTGATTATTACCGTACTCAGACCTATCTCACATTTCCTAATTAATTTTTGATATGATGTTTTTTTAGAAATAATTCTTTTTCCTATTAATTTATCTTTTTCATCAATTAAATCATACGACGTATAAGAAAATTCCTTCTCTTTTTTCAACATAATATCTAGTTGATTTTTAAGTTTATTTTTTTTCCAAACATCGTCGGCATCTAGAAATGCAGTATATTTTCCCTTAATATGTTTTATTGCAATATTTCTTGATCGGGCAACGCCTAAATTTTTTTTATTTACTATTAATTTTTTATTCTTAAATTTTAACAATAATTTTTTTACATATCTCAAATCTTCTTTGTCTTTATCATCATAAACAAATATAACTTGATATTTCTTAAAAGATTGATCATCAAGTGATTTTAAAGTTTTTTCTATAAAATCTCTTTTTTTAAAATAAGTAATTATAACTGATATTAATATGTTTTTCATTTTCTCGAAAAAATAATAAAATTTTTTGTTTTTTTAATTTCTAAATTATCCTCGTATATACAAACTGAGTAGGTTGCCCAACAAGAACCGTTTTCAACTAAATTTAAAACTACAAACTCATTTTCTAAAGTTTTAAATTTGGGTAAATTTGTCCAAAAAAATGGAAAATTCTTGAAATTATGATGCTCATTTTCTTTGAGAGAAATTTCTTTATTTATTCTGTCTATATTTCTCACATTAAATATTACAATCAGAATTACTAATAAAATAGAGAATTTTTTTATTACTTTATCAGTAAAAGTTATTTTATTTGAAATATAAAAACAAAATGGACAAATAAATAATAATAATACTATTGAATAACCAGCATATCTTAGTGTGGGAAAATTTAAAAACCAAACTAAAAAAACAATAAAAATTAATGAATAAAAAAATATGAAATCAAATATCTGGTTTTTTTTAATTTCTTTTATATTTAGGTTTTTTTTAAAGAGAAAAAATATTAATAAAAAGAAAAATAAAATTAATAAAATAAAATCGGAAACTTTATTAAAAAAATATTCTTTCGTCCAATTACCTAGCCAATTTAAGTTCGAAACATAATTCTCCAAATCATTTAGGGCAAATCCTGCGCCTATTCCTGCTTTTGCCCAGGCACTATAATGAAGTTCCATGTGTTTCATCAATTCTACATTTAATGTCCAGTCCACAGAATTAAAAAAACAAGTTCCTGAAACTGGATAAATTAAACATCCTGACAAAGAAAAATTATAAAATAATAATGATATTAAACTAAATAAGGCAATAAATAAAAATTTTTTATTTAAAAAATGTAACAGTAATTTTGAAATTCCAAATATCTTGAATCCCATAAATAATGGAATTAAAAAATAAATCGAATACATAAATTTTGTTGTGATTGAAAAAAACATTAAATAAAAACATAATTCAAATAATTCTAATGATTTTTCATCCTTTTTAATCCCTTTATTAAAAAAAATTATTGTAGCAATAACAATACTAAAAATAACTAAAAGCTGACCAGCATAATCAGCTCCATATTCTGCTAATCTATTAAACTTTGTAATATAAATTGATAAAACCAATCCAATTAAAACTTTGGAAAAATCAGGTATCTTCCTTTTTCTTAAAATAATCATTAATCCTGAAAAGAAAAAAACTTGAAACAAGAAATTTGTTAAATTAAATAAATATATTTTTGTAACTGGTAAATAAAATAGAGAATTGATATGAAACAGTGAGGAAAAATGATTATACGCAATATTTATATTTCCAAGTCCAAACTGTAATTTTTGTTCAACAAGCTGTAATGACATTGGTAAATGATAATACCCAAAATCTTCATTGTTTTTAGATATAAAAAAGCCAATAAATAAAATTATAAAAAAAATAAAAAGTATTTTTAGTTCATCATTATAAATTTTTTTTCTAAATAAAATAAAGAAAATTACCCCAAAACTATGAACTAGAATATTGTGAATATAATTATGCGCTACAAAAATATGTGTAATTGATGAGATAAAATACAAAAAGAATAAACCTAAAAAACCTAATACAGATATATTAAAATAATTATTATTCCTTAAAAACAAGTTATTGAAAATCAAACCATAACCAATTGTGCTTATTAACATCACTATAGGAAAGCTTATAAATAAAAAGAGATTTAAAAACATATTAGTTTAATTCTAAAATTTTCTTTAAAATTCTATAATGATAAAATAATGTATATTTTCTTATTACTTTATAATTATTAATCAAGATATTAGATCTTTCTTCTTTTTTTAAATTGTAGAAATGTTCAAATTTTTTTAAAAAATCTTCTTCATTATTGTTTTTAAATAATACGCCGTTTTTATGATTTTGAATTATTTCATTTTGACCATTTAAATTATCACTAGATAAGACGATTGTTCTCAACGCTCCAGCTTCAATCAAAACAAATCCAGGATCTTCCCAAAGTGAAGTTAGAATAAAACCTTTTGACTTAAAAAAGTATGGTTTTAGATCATTTATAAATCCAGGTACTAAGATATTTTTTTTCAAATTATTGAATTCTATGAAATTATTAATCTTTTTAAGATCTTCCCCTTCACCAGCTATAATCAATTTTTCATTTGGATACTTTTTTAAGATTTCTTTAAAACATTTACATAAAAATAAAAAGTTTTTTTGCTTTGTTAGTCTGCCAGCAGCTAAAAAGAAATTTTTTTCATTAATTAAATCAGCTTTTGATTTAATACTATTTTTTTTATAATCTGATATTTCAATTACAGGATCTTTCAATAATTTTAATTTGTTTTCATCAATTATGTTAAGTTTTTTGAGATTTTCTAAAGTTGTTTGTGTAGGACAAGTAATACAATAAAGTTTTTTGGCTGCTTGTTTCCATAAAAATTTTCTTATAAAATTTAATTTTGGTAATCCAGATACTCTAAGGATAAATTTTGTTTCATAATTAAATAAAACTAGAAGAATTAATGGCAATGATGTTATTAAGTGAATAATTATGAAATCAGGTTTATTTTTTTTTATAATTCTATTTAGTGGGAAAAATGAAAACAAAAATATTATTACATAAGAGATTCTACTATTTATTTTACCATGCCGGGGGAAAAATTTTAAAAAATTGGGATTATAAAGACTTAATAAACTTAATTTTTTCTTTTTTATTATCTCTTTATATCTCTCAAATTCTCCAAAAAAATTAATTATTTCTGCTTTAAAAGCTCTACTATATCGATTAATTGAATGTGCTGAATTAATCACTGCTTTATTAGTTGCTACATTTACGAGTGAGGGAGACCAATAATAAATTTTTTTCTGTTTCAATTTTTTTTAAATAAAGTTTTAAAAACTAGTGTCAATATTTTTTATAATTTCTCTTATTTTATTTTTTTGGGCTGACTTAAGATCCAAAATATTATGATTATCCTCAATAAATTTTTCCTTAATTTTTTTTGAAAAAACAATCGGTTTTTTAGTTTTTGAATTAATAAAAGTAACTCTATTTTTTTTTACGATTTTTGCTAAGGGTATCTTATAAAATTTAGCAACTTTAAATACTACATTTTCAAGGTAATCGTACTTACCTGATCTCAAAATAAAATCACAAGGTCTTTTTTGTTGTAAAATTTGCCAAATTTTTTCAATAAAAACTGTTGCTAAATTCCAGTCTCTTTTCACATTTATATTTCTGATTGAAAAAGTTTTTTTTTTCTTTGATAAAATTTTTTTAAAATTAGTTATAATATAGTGTATTACATGAGTACTTTTATTAAATTTGCTGTCATGATTAAAAAAAAAACCACAATAAATGTTTAATCCAAAATTTTTTCTAAAATATCTTGAATAATAATATGACGTCAATTTAGATATTGAATATGGATTTATAGGATTAAATTTTTTAGGATTAATCTTTTTATAATTATAATCACCAAAAATTTCAGCAGACAACGATTGAAAAATTTTTCCTTTATATTTGATATTTTTTAAATTTTCTAAAATTGCTAAAAAAGCATGATTATTTATTAGATCATTTAACAAAATTTTTTTTTGTGATTCCTGTATTGTAGATATGCCTGCAAAATTATAAATTTCTTTAGGTCTGAATTTTTTTATAATACTTATGATTTTTTTTGTATTTCGTAAATCAGATATTCTAAAAAAATTTGTATTATTAAAAATTTTATTTAGTCTGTTATCTTTTTTTCTTACTATTGAAATTAATTCATAATTTTTTTTTTTTAAAAAAATAGCCATTTCAATTCCATCTTGGCCAGATCCTCCAATTATAATAGCTCTTTTTCTCATTTATCTAATTTTTGCTTAATATATAGCATTTGAAATTTTTATGATTTGAAATGCTTACAATATTTTAATTCAACTTTGAATAAGTATTTTATCTATGATAGTAAATACTTAAATTATATTCAAAATTTTTCTTAGACTTTTTAGATAATAATTATTTATGAAAAAAATAATTAAGAGAAAATTAAAAAATAACAATAAATTAATCATATTTATGCCATCTATGGAAGGTGGTGGAGTTGAAAAAAATATAATATTAATTACAAACTACTTATCAAAGTATTTAAATGATATTTTGTTAATCACTTTCGATAATAAATTTAATAATCAATTCAGCAAAAAAATTAAAATAGTTAATCATACTAAAAAGGTTTTAAATGTAACCAAATATTACAAATATTTAATATGTTTAATTTATTTAGCTAAACAAATTTTATTAAATAGAAATATTTCTGTATTTTCATTTCAAGCCAATATTTACGCTTTAGTATTATGTAAATTATTCAATATTAAAATAATCGTGAGGTCAAATTCTTCACCTTTGGGATGGTCAAAAAGTATGATTAAAACATTTATTTTTAGAACATTTTTTAAATTTGCAGAAAAAATTATTGTAAATAGTCAAGAATTTAAAAAACAAATTGATAATAAACTAAATGTGAATTCTCTATTAATTTATAACCCTCTAAATAAGGAAGAAATTAAAAAAAAAAGTAAAAAAAAAATAAAGTTTAACTTTTTCAATTCTTCTAAATCAGAATTACTTAAAATAATTAATATTGGAAGATTCACTGATCAAAAAGATCAAATGACATTACTAAAAGCAATAAATCTTATTAATAAAAAAATAAAATTAAAACTTTTAATTATAGGATATGGTAGAAATGAAAGATCACTAAATTCATTTGTAAATAAAAATAAATTAAAAAAACATGTAAAGATTATTAATTTTCAAAAAAACCCTTTTCCTTTTTTAAAAAGATCTAATTTATTTGTTCTATCATCTAAATTTGAGGGTCTACCTAATGTTTTATTAGAGGCAATTGTTTTAAAAAAATTTGTAATTTCCTCAAGATGCCCTACTGGGCCAAAAGAAATTCTACTGAATGGAAAATATGGTTACTTATTTAAAATTGGAGACTACAAAAATCTAGCAAAATTGATTTTAGAATATTCTAAAAATAAAAGAAAAAATAAAAAAAAGATAGATGAAGCTTACAAGAGTTTATATAGATTTAATTTTGAAAAAAATTGTAATAAATATCTTATAGCAGTTAATAAATATTTAATCAAAAAATAGATTATCAATATACCAATCATCAAATCTACTTACACTTTTAAAAATTCTTTTATATTTTTTTTTTTGTAAAAAATTAAATATTTTTTTTCGATAATCTTTATAGTTATGCTCAATAGTTATTAATTTAGGTCTGTATATTTCAAAATTTAAAGATTTTAAAATTTCAAATTCAGTACCCTCAGTATCAATAGACAAGTAGTCAATTTCTTTTACATTATTTTTAGTGAATAGATCGTTAAGTGAAATTGTATTCAATTTTTTTATATCTTCATTTTGATTTTTATTACTTGTATCTAAAAAGGATCTGCCACCTTTTTGTTCACTAAAATTTATATTTATACCTGAAAATGAAAAAACTGGCGAAGTCTCTATAATCGAATCTGGTCTATTTGCTTTTAATTTTTCAATCCAAAAAGAAGCTGGTTCGCATAAAATGCCTGACCATTTTTTATTTTTTTCTAAAAAATAAGTGTTAGAATGCACAAGTCCATCACACGCTCCAACTTCACAGAAATATCCTTTTTCTTTGTTTAAGAAAAAATCAACTAGTAAATCTTGAAATAATTGAGCTTTACTTAGACTTCCATTTTTAGAAATATATAATAGAAAATTTTCAAAATTTTTACTCTGATCATTTTTTTTTTCAAAATAATCTTTAAAATTCTGCAAATTGAAAAAAAAATTGTCTTCTTCCTCATGTGGATATTTTACCCTCAATTTTAGTAATCCCTTTTTAATAATTTGTCTTATTGTCATTCTATTAAAATTAATTTATTGATTTAATTATTATTAATTTTATGAAATTTAAAAAGAAAAAAATAACAATTTTACTTACTATAATTATCTTTTTTGCTATTTTATTGAGTAATATTGATATTATCATTAATAGCCTTTCACAAAATTCATTGGCAAAAAACTCTTACAAAGATTTAAGAGATAAAATTTTAAAAATTTCATCGTTCTATGACAAAAAATATGAAAAAATTTTACTTAGATTAAACAAAAAACATCAAAACCATTGGACAATTGAAAAAGCAAATAACCGAATAGATTTCGAAAAATTTAAATATATATCGCCTGAAAAAAATCCTACATTATCGAAAAAAGATTCTTTTGATGTTAATCAAAATTGGTATAGAAGCCACTCTAATCATTCATCGAATAGATTTTCTGAATTAACTTTAATCAATAAAAAAAATATTAAAAATTTAGAAATATCCTGGATTTATAATTCTGGTGAACCACAAGATATTCAATGTAATCCTATTGTAATTGATGGAATAATTTATACTCCAATATCTGGAAATTATATTGCAGCAATAAATGGATATGATGGAAAAATTATTTGGAAATCGAAAAAATTTAAATCTTCACTTGCCAAGAGAGGTTTAATATATTGGAAGAATAAAAAAACAGGTGATGAAAGAATTTTTTTTTCTAATCAAAAAAATCTTATTTCTTTAAATGCAAGAGATGGTTCATATGACAAAAAATTTGGATCTAATGGAATTGTAAGAACTGGTTTAAATCTTGTACCACCTGCTATTTACAATAATCAAATTATAATACCAACATTAGATAGATATGTTGAAGTTTACAATTTAATTAATGGAAAATTAGAATGGAAATTTAAATATAGAGAAAAAATAAAAAAAAGAATTGGTGGTGTAAAATACAATAATTCTGGAGGTACCCCTTGGAGTGGTTCATCACTAGATGAACAAAGGGGAATATTTTATTTAAGCACAGGAAATCCAGGATATTTTTTTGATGGAACTAGAAGGCCTGGCCCCAATAAAGATGCAAATAGTATTATTGCAATTGATTTGAATAAAAAAGAAAAGTTGTGGAGTTTTCAGGAAACTATTCATGATATTTGGAATTTAGATATTGCATCTCCTCCAATTTTAACATCTATCTATAAAGATAAGAAATATATTGATGTTGTAGTTGCCCCAACCAAAACAGGAAATACTTTGATTTTAGATAGAATGTCAGGCAAACCAATTTTTGAATATAGGCTAGAAAAAGTTGAACCTTCATCAATACCTGGTGAAAGAACATCAATTTATCAACCAAATATTTCTATACCAGAACCGTTTGAAAGAATTTTTTTTGAGAAAAAAGATATTAGAAAAAAATTCCAAAAAAAATTTTCTAACAAAAATTATGAATATGGAAGATATAAACCTGTAAAATTTGATAAAATTTATGTCAGAGGTGGAATAGTTGGAGGCGCGCAATGGGTTGGGGCATCAGTTGATCCTAAAAAAGCCGTTATGTATGTTACATCAAATAATATTGCTTATAGTGCACAAATCGAAAAATTAAAAAATACAGAAGAATTTGAAGCACCTGTTTATAAAAGTAAATATTCGCGACTTTTGGAAAATAACAAATACCCAATTAACAAACCTCCATGGGGAACTTTAAATGCGATAAATTTAAATACTGGTAAATTGTTATGGAAAGTTCCTTTAGGAAATTATGAAGAATTTAATACAGACAATAATAACTTAACCGGGACAGAAAATTTTGGTGGTACCACTGTAACTAGAGGAGGAATAGCAATTACATCAGGTACATTAGATAAAAAAATATATTTTCATGATATTGAAAATGGAAACTTACTAAAAAGTATAAAGTTGCCTTACATTGGATCAGCACCTCCTACAACTTATATTGCAAAAGATGAACAATTTATAATAATTCATTCAACTGGTGGTGCCTCTTTGAGTGGTGGGTATGGAAAATTAGTTGAAACAGGTGATGCACTTGTTGGTTTAAAAATAATAAATTAATTTAAAATTTTCTTTATTTTTTTCAAATTAACTTTTATTTGTGATTGATATGGTATTAACTCTTTCCTACCAACTCTTTCACAATATATTGGTTTAAATAAACTGGCATGAAAATTCTTATAGAAATGGGTGAGCCTATACCATTTTAAGTTTTTTTTTTTATCATCATTCGACATTAATAAAAAATAAGGTTTATTCCTTGAAATATGAATGTTATGAGAAATAGATGCAAACTCAGAAATTACAATTTTTGCTGAATTTAAAATTTTGAACAATTTATCTATATTGGTTTTTCTTGGATTCAAAATTAAAAAATTTTTTTTTTTTAAAAAAATAATTAATTCTGTTATATTTTTAATTTTCTCGACTCTTTCAGATGTCAAAAAAACTTTTTTTTCTTTATAATCATAATTTTCTATTTTTGATGACAATATATTTTTAGCAACAGTATAATTTTGATAAACAGAAAATTTCGGTAGTATCTGACTTTTAGTAAACACAATATTATTTTTTATAAAAAATTTGTTTGGAAAAAATAGACAATTATTTTTATAATTTTTTTGAAAATAAGATTTCCAATTTTTACTTGGTGGAATAATTAATAATTTTTCTTTTTTATTTCTTTGTTTTAGAAAATCTAAAAAAAATAATACTCCACCAAAATTTTCACCTAAAAAATGTCCAAACTGATTGCTATAATAAGGAAAGATAAATATTTTTTTACTATAATATCTAAATTTTTTTTCTTTTAAATTTTTAGCAATTTTTTTTCTATGGCTTTCATGAAAATTATAATTATTCGTATAGGTCTTTTTATCCTTATAAGTCCAACTTTCAAAAATGAAGTCATTAGATTTTAAAAAAGTATCTTTTCTATCAACACATGTAACCAAGCAACTTTTTGCATAATTTTTATCATCAATTTCAAGATCAGATATTAAATCAAAATTCAAATCCGTTTGTGAATGTAAATTTGAAAAAGCAGTGTTAAACGTAGGTCTATAAATATGCTGATGTGAAAAATTTAAAATGTTTAAAAGTAATAAAAATTTTTTTTTTATAAAATTAATCATTTTTCAAGTTAAAATATTTATCAAATTTATTATAAAAAATTTTTCCTTTTCCGTAATGAACATTAATCATTAATCTATAATTTTTTTTTGGGATTTCGCCTTTATGTAAGCCATAACTGTCTACAAAAAAAAATGAGCCCTTTTCTCCTAAAAATTCCTTTTTTTTCTCATAAGAACTATTTATATCAGAATCTTTATAAGCTCTCTGAAGCTTATGTTTATATAATTTTTTTTTATGTGTTTCTGGAATAAAAATATGTGGTCCAGAATCACTATCAACATCTGATAAATATAAATATAATTTAAAAAATTTAACAAAATCATTATCCCAATGGTAATATTGTGCGTTTTTAATTTTTTCCGTTTCAGAAAGACTTGAGGGAAATGAGATAAAATATGAAGCAGAAACAGATATTGAATTTGAATTTAAATAGTCTTTAGCAAGTCTAAGCATTGTTTTTGAACATATAAATTCGCTAATTTTATTATCATTCAATAGATTAACAGGTCCAGTTATTCTACTTAAATTTAGTTTTTGCATTCGTGAAAAATAATGTTCATTTGCCTCACTTTTTTTTTTTGTAGTCTGTTCTACTGATAAATTTGATGTTTTTTGAGCATCCAGAAATTTCGAATCTAAAATAATATTTGAGAAACTGTTAACTTTTTCTTTATCAATCCTAAATATAGATGAGTAACCTTTTGTATCTAAGTCATTAAGCACTTTTTTAGAGTCAAAGAAATTTTCGTTAACTTTATCATTGCTTATAGAATTATAATTTATTTTTTGATAATTTCTTAAAAACTCAAAAGAGTAGAAAAATTTTATATAAAAAAGTTTTAAATAAATTAATTTACTATTCAATTTATTCATTTGGTAAAAATTAATGACTTTAATAGTATCTCTTACTGAGTCTAAAAATTTTCTTATATAAAACGTTACATAATTCATATTAAAATTACTAAAGTATTATTTTTTCCATCTGTCTTTCAAGTATTTAAAATCGCTTATTACATCAAAAATAATTTGATTTGATTTTTCAGGTTGAAAATTCTTCAAAAAAAATTCAAACGCCTCATTTTTTTTATCTTTAAAATTTATTTTATTATCAGATAAAAATTCTTGTATTTTTTCAGCTAAATCATTAGGATTTTTTAAATCAAAAGTATTAACATATTCTTCTATTTCTTTATCTAATATGCCTTTAGAATAAAAAATTGTTTTTTTAAAATAAAAAGACTCAATTAGTGGTAATGAGGATCTTCCAACATATGTGGGCATAATTACAGCCAAACAATTTAAATATAAAGAAATAATCTCTATATCTTCTAAATAGTCAAAAATCATAATTTTGGATTGAAGTTTATTTATTTCAATTTGATTAACAATATAATCATGATTAATCTTTTTTGTTCCACAAAAAATAAATTGAA
>MDSV01152551.1_pt1 | contig 15310 bp, 12 predicted proteins | sample 810851 | NCBI WGS metagenome assembly MDSV01 (sample SAMN05326640, study PRJNA326480) | marine metagenome | isolation source: seawater | place: Atlantic Ocean: North East | collected 2012
CTTAAGTTAATTTATAACCATGAAGAAAATAGATAACAGCGCTATTTCCAAGTACTCATCTTTTGAGAAAATTAAACTTAAAAATAGAAGCTGGCCTACAAACCAAATCAAGAATGCTCCTATCTGGTGTAGCGTTGACTTACGAGACGGAAATCAAGCTCTTATTGAGCCAATGGGGATAGAAAAAAAGCTTAGATTTTTTGCAATGTTGATTGAGTTGGGTTTTAAGGAAATCGAAATAGGATTTCCATCAGCATCTGAAACAGAATTCAACTTCGTAAGAAAATTAATCGATGATAATTTAGTTCCTTCCGATGTAAAAATCCAAGTTTTATCTCAAGCTAGAGAACACTTAATAAAAAGAACCTTTGAGGCTACGGAAGGTGCAAAAAATGTAATTTTTCACCTCTACAACTCTACTTCAACTCTCCAAAGAGAAGTTGTCTTTAAAAAAGATAAATCAGGGATTACAAAAATTGCCACTGAAGGAGCTGAGCTTGTTCAAAAACTTTCAGAAGAATACAAAAAAACGGATTGGCAATTTGAGTACAGTCCAGAAAGCTTTACTGGAACAGAACTAGACTATGCTGCTGAGGTTTGTAATGAGGTCAACAATATCTGGCACAAAGGTAACAAAAACAAAACAATTATAAATTTACCTGCGACAGTAGAACTGTCCACACCAAATATTTATGCTGATCAAATACAATGGATGAATGAAAATTTAAAAAATAGAGACAATATCATTCTAAGTCTTCATCCTCATAATGATAGAGGAACAGCAGTTGCAGCCGCTGAACTTGGTTTGATGGCAGGTGCAGATAGAATTGAAGGTACGCTTTTCGGGAACGGTGAAAGAACAGGTAATGTTGATATCGTGACTTTGGGGTTAAATTTATTCACTCAAGGAATCGATCCTCAGCTGGATTTTTCAGATATCAACAAGACAATGCGTGAGGTTGAATATTGTAATCAACTTCCTGTTCATCCACGGCACCCATATGCAGGAGACTTGGTATTTACAGCTTTTTCAGGATCTCATCAAGATGCCATCAAAAAAGGATTTGATGAAATGCGAAATTCAAACGATTCTAAGTGGCGAGTACCCTATTTACCTATAGATCCTGAAGACGTTGGAAGAACCTATGAAGCGGTGATTCGAATAAATAGTCAATCGGGAAAAGGAGGTATTTCCTATATTCTTGAACAAGACTATGGAGTTACCCTGCCAAGAAGAATGCAAATTGATTTCAGTCAAGTTATACAAAAGCAAGCTGATGAAACTGGGAAAGAATTAGACTCTAAAGAAATTTGGCAGAGTTTTGAAAATTATTATCTAAAAAATAATACCAAAAAGATTTCTTATAATTCTCACGAAATTCAATCATCAAAAGAAAAAGACGTTATTAAGCTTTCATTATTAGAGAATAATAAAGAAATCCAAATTGAGGGAACTGGAAATGGTCCGATAGATGCCTTCATTAATGCTTTAAACGATCACTTATCCTTAGACTTTAAGGTTTCAGATTATCATCAGCATTCAATTTCGTCTGGTTCAGATGCCTCAGCAGCAGCATATATCGAAATACAAAATAAAAATTCTTCAGATTGGGGTGCAGGTATAGATCAAAACACTACGGTAGCTTCTTACAAAGCAATTCTTAATTGCATAAATAAAATATTAAGCTGATAGTTCTGAGATCCTTAATTCTTTTGTATTTTTAGTAATACTAACTGAGCCTTTTTTTGAAGCAGTTCCCCAAATATATTTTGCTTTGGGTGTCTTTTCATCTTTAAGAAATTTACTAAAAAAAAGATTTATCACTTTAGCGCTAGGTTGATTCAGCCTATTAAGATTTATCCAAAAAATAAAAACATTTTTTTGACGAATTTTAGAAAGGCAAAGAAATTTTTTCAAAGAGATAAGATTTTTTTTTACTTTCACGTTATTAAAATCTTTTTCAGCCTGCATGCTTATTAAGTTGCTTGATTCTTTGAGGTTTTTGGTCAACTGATTTAAATTTTTTCTATAAGAAGGCCATCTTTTTTCTATCTTAGGTAATACTTCGTTTCTTAAATAATTTCTGTCAAAAGAATTATCTTTATTTGATGGATCTTTAATAAATTTCAATTTATCTTTTTTTGCTTTGGCTAAAATTTCACTTTTTGAGATATTTAAGAAGGGTCTGATAAGCTTTCCTCTGCCTAAAGCCCTTTCTTTGGGGATAGAGCTCAAGCCTTCAATTCCACTTCCTCGCAAAGCTCTTAAAAAGAAAGTCTCAATAACATCATCTAGGTGATGACCCATAAAAAGGATAGCGTTTTTTTCTAAAGTTTTTTCAAAAAATCTATATCTTTCATCTCTCAGTTTTTTTTCAAGATTTGAAGAACTATTCTTTTTCTGTTTTAAAGAATGAGTGATGAATTTAATTTCATTTTTTTTACATAAATTCTCACAAATAGATTTCCATTTTTTTGAATCTTTTTGAACGTTATGATTAATATGTATGGCAGTTAAATTGAAATCATTATCTTTTTGTAGCTTTTTAAGTTCATTAAGCAGCACAAGAGAATCTGCTCCACCGCTTAGAGCAACGTAGTAATTTTTAGTTTTTTTAGTTATGTATGGTTTGAGATGATCAGAAAAATCCATTCACTTCTGAATTGATCCGTAAGACATGATTTTTTGATATCTCTTATCAATAAGCTCATCAATACCAATTTCGTTTAGACGTTTCAAGTTATCATCAATTTCTTGAGCAATTAATGTAGAGGCTTTTTTTGTATCTCTGTGAGCTCCGCCCAAAGGCTCATCAATTATTTTATCAATCAAACCAAAATCCAGTAAATTTTTAGCATCGAGCTTCATTGCCTCTGCTGCCTCTTGGGCTTTTGAATTATCTCTCCAAATAATAGACGCACAAGCTTCTGGAGATGCTACTGAATAAATTGAATATTGCAGCATAGAAATATGATCTCCTACTCCGATAGCCAATGCTCCTCCTGAACCTCCTTCACCTGTAATAATTACAATTATTGGTACTTTTAAGCCTGACATAATACTTAAATTTTTTGCAATGGCCTCACTCATACCTCGTTCTTCGCTTTCAATTCCAGGATAAGCTCCTGGCGTATCTATAAAAGTAATTATTGGCAAAGAAAAATCTTCCGCTAATTTCATTAATCTTGCAGCTTTTCGATAACCTTCAGGTTGAGACATACCAAAGTTTCTAGATATTTTATCTTGGGTAGATTTACCTTTTTCATGGCCAATGATTGCAACTGGACTTCCTTTAAATTTTGCTAAACCCCCAATGATTGCTTGATCGTCACCAAACAATCGATCTCCATGTAGCTCGTCAAAATCAGTAAAAATGTTCTCTATATAATCAGAAAAATGAGGTCTATGAGGATGGCGAGCTACTTGAACTTTTTGCCAAATAGAAAGGCCCTCGTAAATTTCTTTGGTAAGATTTTCAATTTTATCGCTCAAGGAGGAAATTTCTTGATGAACGCTTTCATCATTATTATCTTTGTTCTCTCTGAGAGATTCGATCTTATTTTCAAGATCGCTTATCGGTTTTTCAAACTCTAAATAGGTATACGCCATCTTTATCTCGCACGATATTGAAAATCAATATTTTCTTTACCGCAATTTTCAACAAGTTTATCCATATTATCGTCATTTAAAAGAATTCTAAAATCTTTATCTAACTCAATATTGGCTGAACCTGAATTAAGATTATATTGCATTTCAATTTGACTACCATGAGCACTGTTTTCAATCAAAGCTATAGCCTTTAAATTTTCTACAATATTCAAAACATCCTTTTTTTCTTGACCTTCAATATTAATTTTTAATTTTGTTACTGATTTCATCCTAGCCTCTTCAAGAGACTTTATGTCTGAAACTCTCATCTTCTTTTGCAAACCAATATTTTTCTTTTGCGCATCCTTTTCGAAAGTAACGTCTCCACTAGTAATATAAATTGTTTGCGGGTTTAAATTACCTTCAAAACTATCAAGAACTTCTGAGGAAATAACAAGCTCTATCCTGTCTGTTCCATCATCCAAAGTAGCAAAAACTAGAGGCCCTCTTCTAGTTTGAATTCTATTTTGTCGAACAATAACTCCTGATATGGTATTCACCCTTTCTTCCGATACATTTTTAATTGAACCAGTTCCAAGTTTTTTTAGTTCCCAGTAATGTTCTTTAACTGGATGAGTCTCTAGATAAAATCCAAGAGCTGAAAATTCAAATTTAGAATTAGCAAAGTCATCATACTTATCTTTTTTATCAGGAATGAAATCATTGCTTTCGCTTATGCCGCCAAACAAATCTAAAATGCCGCTTTCTTGAGTCATGGTATTTTGTTTTGCGTATTTCATTGCGTTTTCTAAGCTTTCTAACATCTCTTTTCGAGATAGATTAAAGGAATCCATTGCCCCGCATTTAATTAATGGCTCTATACCTCTTTTATCAACCTTACTTAAATCTACTCTTGCACAAAAATCATATAAGTTTTCAAAAGGTTTCTCCTGTCGTTCGCTGATTATATTCTCAATAGCTGCTTTACCCAGACCTTTCACGGCCCCCAAGCCATATAAGATTTCATTATCACCTTGATTTATAAAATTCAATTGGCTTTTATTTACATCTGGTTTGTTAATGTCTATTTCAAAATTCTTACAATCATCCAATAACAACCTTACTCTATCCGAATCATCCATATCTGAGGATAAGGCTGCACTCATAAACTCAACTGGATAATGAGCTTTTAGCCATGCCGTTTGAAATGCAATTAGTCCATAACCTGCTGAATGTGCTTTATTGAAACCATATCCTGCAAAAGTTTGAATCTGATCAAATAGACCTTCTGCAGCTCTTTCTATTTTTCCTTTTTTTAAAGCACCATTGATAAACTCGGGTCTTTGTCTTTCCATTTCTTCAGGAATTTTTTTGCCCATAGCTCTTCTAAGAAGATCTGCCTGACCTAAAGAAAAGCCTGAATACTCCTGAGCTAGCTGCATGACTTGCTCTTGATAAACTATGACGCCATAGGTATTTTTTAAGACTTTTTCAATATCCTCGTCTCCTAAATAATCTGTTTTTTCAGATCCATGCTTTCTTTTAATGAAGGTATCTACCATTCCTGCATCCAGAGGCCCAGGACGATATAAAGCAACAACTGAAATAATGTCTTCAAAAGATGATGGCTTTATCTTTACCAGATATTCTTTCAAGCCACGAGATTCTAATTGAAAGACCGCGGTCGTAAGGCCATTTTGCAAAAGATCGAAAGTCAATCTGTCTTCAAGATCTATTTCTTCTAAATTGATTGCATCTAAATTTAGCTTTTCTCTTTTTGTATTAATAAGATCTAAGGCATCTTTTATGATGGTAAGGGTCCTCAAACCTAAAAAATCAAATTTTTGTAGACCTACTGATTCGATATCTTTCATATCGAATTGCGTTGCTAAGGTGTTTGTCACCTCATCAAGATAAAGAGGAGAAAAATCGTTTATCTCTGAAGGCGCTATAACTACTCCTGCTGCATGTTTTCCTACATTTCTAATGATGCCTTCTAGTTTTCTTGCCATATCAAATATTTCTTCTGCCTGTTCGTCCGTTTTTAATGCTCTTTTTAAATCATTATTATCTAGGGCTTTTTCAAGAGTCATATCTGGAGAAAAAGGAATCATTTTTGCTAACTTATCAGCTAAGCCATAGGATTTTCCTTGAGCCCTTGCAACATCTCTAACTACTGCTCTAGCCGCCATAGTTCCAAAAGTACAAATTTGCGCTACTGCCTCTTTTCCATATTTTTGAGTGACATAATCGATTACTTTATCCCTTCCATCTTTACAAAAATCTATATCAAAATCTGGATTACTTATCCTATCTGGATTTAAAAATCTCTCAAAAAGCAAACCATATTTCAAAGGGTCTATACCCGTAATACCAAGACAATAAGCAACCAATGAGGCTGCTCCTGATCCTCTACCTGGTCCAACAGGTACATTGTTTTCCTGAGCCCAATTAACAAAATCAGATACTACTAAGAAATAACCGGAATAACCCATTTTAGAAATGACATCCAACTCAAAATCTAATCTGTAAGCATATTTATCTTTTTCATCATCAGAAAAATCTTTGATTTTTTCTTTAAGATTATTCTTAGAAAGCTCAATCAGATGATCAGCAGCTGATTTATTCAAAGGTGTTTCAAAATCAGGTAAAACATAGATACCAGTTTCTACCTCTAAGTTACATTTTTTTGATAATTCATAAGCATTTGAAAGGACTTCTGGAATGTCTTTAAACTTTTCATACATTTCCTCAGGAGAGAGAAAATACTGATCTTCAAAATAGTTGCGTGCTCTTCTTGCATCACTTAATACTTCTCCTTTTTGAATGCATACTCGTGTCTCATGCGCTTCGTAATCCTCTTTATTGATAAACCTTACTTCGTTTGATGCTATAACTGGTAATCCCAATTCTCCTGCTTTAGAAAGTATGTAGTCGTTGTACAAATCTTCTTGCGGCCTATTGATTCGAGAGATTTCTAAGATGAAATCTTCTTCAAATATTTTTTGAAAATACTTGATTCTTTTTAAGAAAAGGTCGTGATTAGTGTCCAGAACAGCCTTTCCTATATGTCCTCTAATACCTCCAGAAAGAACAATTAACCCATCTGAATGTTCAGCAAGCCATTCAGTTTCTATCATTGGGATGCCTGATGTCTTTCCAGCTATTTGAGATTTTGAAATTAGTTTTATTAAATTTTTATAACCTGATTGATTTTTGGCAATTAATGTCAAATTAGCATGTTCGTTATGAGACGAGCTATCTCTGACATGATTTATTTCTGCCCCAGCAATGGGTTTAATGCCATTTGACCTGACCGACTTATAAAATTTTAAAAAACCAAAAAGATTTGCAGAATCAGTAATAGCTATACTTTCGTAATTGTATTGGCTTGCTTTTTCAGAGAGTTGATCAATTTTGACAATGCTATCGACAATAGAATATTCGCTATGAATATTTAAGTGTGTAAATTTTTTATCTAGCATCTAAAACTGGCTTAAAACTATTCCTATGATATTCAGTCGGTCCTTGAGATTTTAAAATATTTAAGTGTTCTTTTGTTGGATATCCTTTGTTTTTTTCTAGAGAAAAATCAGGATAATGTTTACTTAAGGCTACCATTAGGTTGTCTCTATGGACTTTTGCAATAATAGATGCAGCCATTACCTCAGAAATTTTATTGTCGGCTTTAATTATTGCTTTGCAAGGATAATTTATTTTAGGGATATCTATGCCATCTACAATAACTTCTATGTTTGTTACTTTTAATCCTAAAATTGCTCTTTTCATGGCTAGAAGGCTAGCTTCTTTTATGTTTAAGGAATCTATTTCCTTGACAGATGCTTCTCCAATACAAATTTTGGTTGCATTTTTTTTTATGTCATTAGAAAGCATAATTCTTTTTTTTTCAGAAAGCTTTTTTGAATCTTTTAATTCGGAATTACTATAGCTTCCTAAAATAACTGCTGCAGCAATTACAGGACCAAACAAACAGCCTCTTCCGACCTCATCGGCTCCAACAAGATATTTTTTCATTTTGCGAGAATTTCTCTTATAGCGTTTGAAAACTTACTTGAATTTGTAACTAACAAACTATCTCTTATTAAACTTAGCTTATCTGAAATATTTTTTTGGTTTTTAAATGTAAGTTCAACTTTTTCACCAATCTCTTTTCCAGAGACTTGATTTTGTCTAAGCTCATAAACAATTTTCTCCTGAGAAAGAATATTAGGAAGAGAAATAAATTTTGTTTTTAGAAAAAAATTGGACAAGATGAAATTACTTAATTTATTGCTTTTATAAATTACTACCATTGGTTTAGCTAAAATTGCGGCCTCTAGTGTAGCTGTTCCGGATGCCACGATAGCTAAATCACAAATAGTTAAAACTTTTTGAGTAGAGTTGTAAATAACGTTGATTTTTTTTGATAACTCCTTCAATTCGCCTAGAAGATCAGATTCTTTATTTAAGGCGAGTATAATTTCTACATTGGAATTCTCCTTTTTATATTTATTTATGAAGTCTGCTAATGGCTTTGAATGATGATTGATTTCAGATTTTCTACTCCCTGGTAAGATTGCAATTATCTTTTTATCTAATGGGATGCCAAAGTTTTTTCTCAATCCTTCTTCATTTGAATCATTTGATAAATTTTTAGCAAGGGGATGGCCTACATAAGAAAAATTAACGCCATGTTTCTTTAATAATTGAGATTCAAAAGGAAATAGTGAGAATATCCTATGGTATAAAGAATTAAATTTGTGAACTCTCCCGTATCGCCATGCCCAAAACTGAGGACAAACATATTGGACTGTTTTGATGTTTGTATCTCTTCTTAAAGCTTTACAAATTCCACTATTAAAAGATGGACTGTCTATTCCAATAAATACGTCAGGATTCTCTTTTATTAGAAAATTTATAAAATTCTTTCTTAGCTTTAAAATTTTTCTTAAATTTAATAGAGGATCAATTAAACCCATATATGAAATTTCTTTGATTGGAAAAAAACTTTTCAATCCCTCGCTTTCCATCATTGAGCCTCCAACGCCAATAACTTCTACGCTGTCATTATTTTTTTTAAGATCGACAAGGAGTTCTTGTCCAAGAGCATCTCCAGATTTTTCGCCTGCACATACTGCAATTTTCAAAATTTTATAACCTTTAACGAACTATACTTCTTTCAGTATTTGAAATACTGTTAATAAAAAGATCCATTTCTTTGATATCTTTAAATTTTGAGATAATTTCCTTTTTTGCATCCTTTAATTTATTTTTTCTGAGATACAAGATTTTATAAGACTCTTTGAGGGCTTCACTTGCTTCTTTTGAAAGATCTTGTCTTTGAATGCCAACAGTATTTAAACCCCTTGGAATTGCAGGATTACCACTAACTCTCACAAAAGCTGGTACATCTTTAGTGATAATTGTTCCTAAGGCGCTAAAACTATAAGATCCAATATTGCAGAATTGATGAACTAATGTAAATCCACTAAGCCTTGCTCCTCTGCCAACTTTTACAACTCCAGCAACACCTGAGTTATTTGTCATAACTATATCGTCTTCTAAAATACAATCATGTGCAACATGAGTATATGCCATTAGCAAGTTATTGTTACCAATTATGGTTTTTCCATCTTCTTGAATGGTACCTCTATTTATCGTTGATCCTTCTCTGATTTCATTATGATTTCCAATTTCAAGATAAGTTTCTTCTCCTTGATACTTAAGATCTTGAGGATCTCCTCCTACACTTGCAAAAGGATATATAAGATTATTTTTACCAATGAATGTATTCTTGTGAATGAAGACATTACCCTCTATGACAGTGCCGGATTTTATTTTTACATTAGGCCCTATCACAGTGTAAGGACCAATAGAAACTCCTTCGTCTATTTCAGCAGACAAATCTATTTGAGCAGAAGAATGAATCATTTAGGACGATCAGCACAAAGAACAACTGCTGAACAAATAAATTTTTCTCCAACAGTTGCTTTACAATCAAATTTCCAAATACCTGCTTTTTCTGAAATTTTAGTTGATTCAAGTGTAAGCTTATCTCCTGGTATTACAGGATTTTTAAATCTTAATTTATCTGCACCTACAAAATAATACATTGAGCCTTCTTCAGGAGTTTTATTCATTGAAACAAAACCTAATACCCCGGAAGCCTGGGCTAGAGCCTCCAAAATTAGAACCCCTGGCATAACAGACTTATTTGGAAAATGACCGAGAAAAAAAGGTTCGTTATTTGTAATGTTTTTATAAGCTTTTATGTATTTATGTTCTTCTAGTTCTTCGACTCTATCTACAAGCAGGAAAGGATAACGGTGAGGTAATAGTGTTTTTATTTTTTCAATATCAATCATCGAATTCTTTTTTTTGAATTGTAATATGTTTCAGCCATTTTGAGTGTTCTAAAACAACAGAGCCTCCAGAGTAAATACCAGATTTCTTTATAGATCTGGTTATGTATGTCATTGGATTTATTCTTACATTATTTTCTATTTTAATATTATCAACAATTCCACAACCTCCCCCAATTAAACAGTTTTCTCCTATAACAGTACTTCCAGCTATTGCAGTTTTTGCTCCTATTATGGTATTTTTTCCGATATTGCAGTTATGAGCAATATGGACTTGATTATCTAGTTTAACCCCGCTGTTTATAATTGTAGTACCTAAAGATGCTCGATCTATAGTACAAGAAGCGCCTATTTCTACGTTATCTTTAAGCTCAACAGATCCAAGGTGTTCTATTTTTTCCCAAGAATCAGAAGTTTTTGCAAAACCTAAGCCATCGGAACCTATTACTGAATTTGCATGAATGATATTTTTTTTTCCAATCCTGACAGAATGGTAAAGACAAGTATTCGGATGCAGATAGGTCTCCTCTCCAATGAAAACGTCATCTCCAATAAAGGATCCATAGTTTATTTTTGTGCCTTTTTCAATTACAACGTTCTTACCAATAAAAACATTCTTTCCAATTTCTACGTCGTGTTTTGAATGAAAATCAGCCTGATTTTCATATGAAATTTTTTTCCTTAAATTTCTAGAGAATAACTGAGTGAGCTTTGCATAGGATTCATGAGGATTTTCCACCAGGATATAGTCTACTGGGCAATATTTTGTATATTCTTTGGAGATAAGAACAGCAGCGGCAGATGTTATCTCAAGATCTCTTTTAAATTTTTTGTTATAGATAAAAGATATACAATCATTATCAGCTTCTAATAAAGTACTAATTTTAGAAATAGTTTTCGACCCATCCCCGGCTAATTGTCCACCAAGAAAAGCTGATATTTCTGAAAGCTTAAAAGACTCTTTGGACAAACTTTATTATTACTTTTGTTCTTTATTTATAAGATCAACAACCTCAGGAGTAAGGTTTACTTTTTCATCGGACCTGTCAAAAGCTAAAAGAGCTTGAGAATTTAAAAGCATTTTAATTTTTTTTGCCTTTATTAATTCATTTACAACTTTTTGAACTGCTTCAGCCTGATCAGCCTGAAGTTTTTGAGTTACTTCTTGTTCTTTAGCTTGAATTTGTTGTGAAAGTAGTTGAATGCTTTGATATAAAGTTTGAATTTTTTTTAACATTTCTTCTTTCTCAGAATCAGAAAGGGTTGCCTCATCTTTTTTTAACTTTTCGGCTAGTTTAATTCTTTCAGAATCTTTGGATTGAGCTTCATCGGTTAATTCTTTATAGTCAGAAGATTCTCTCAAGTCATCTATTCTTTCTCTTGCGAGATCCGTACCCAAGAATATTGCTTGATAATCAATCACTGCAATTCCTTCTAATAGAAAAGCAGAATTCCCAAAAACTAAAATAGAGGAAAAAATTATTATATTTTTTATATATTTCATATTAACTCCTTTCTTAAAAAATATTGTAAATCAAAAAGAACAGAAGTTTACCTTTTTGAAAGAGAATTTTCCTATTTTTTTTTAAAATTGCGTTCCTATCTCAAATTGGAAAGTTTCTGTTCTATCGTCAGGAGAATCATTGAAAACAGTGGCAATAGCGAAAGACAATGGGCCAAGAGCAGTAATCCAAGTTATTCCAATCCCTAGCGAATAACGTAATTCAGATAAATCAAATTCAAAACAATTAATTTCATAAGATTTGCAACCATCACTAAATACATTTCCGTAATCAAGAAAAACTGACCCTCTTATTGATCTTGGATCTGGAACAAAATTAAGAGGGATAATTAAGTCAAGACCCCCAGAAAGGCTATATGGACCGCCTACAGGTCTTGGATAGCTAGGGCCATAACCTGTGTTATATGATGCTTTTGGCCCTAAATAATTTTGCTTGAATCCTCTCACAGACCTCATTCCTCCTGCATAAAAATGTTGGTACGGAGGAGCTGTTTCTGTATCTTCATAGGTAAATAGAGCTCCAATTCTGGACCTATATCCAAATATTAAACCTCTAGGTAAAGGTTTAAAAAGTTTTAAGTCATGTATGAAACGACCGTAATTTAAGTTACTCCCTGGCAAAGTAAAGCTTAATGAAATGGTATTACTCATTCCGCTAGTAGGAAACATACCTCTATCAAGAGTAACCTCAGCCCAGCTTGTTGCCGCAGTTACGGTATCAAAATCAAAGCCTTCAGAATTATAAAAGTCCTGAAGTTGTCTAGAACTGTATAAATTTTGCTTTAATTGGGTATTGTCTATTTCTAGAGATAGGCTCAGTTGTTCTATTTCGCTTATTGGTAGTTTAAAACTTACATTGCCTCCATAAGAGTCTGTATTGTATGCAGCAATATTAAAGTTACCATAATCTGTTTTTCTATAATAAGCACCATATCCAAGGCCAATTCCATCTATAGTGAAATAAGGATCAAAAAAATTGAAAGATATATCTTGTCGCCATTCGCTATAGTTAATTCCTACAGATACGGAATTTCCTGTGCCAAATGCATTTTTTTCAGAGTAATTTGCCCCTAAGCTTAATCCATAGGCTCCGTAACCCAGAGACCCTCCTATAGATCCTGAGTACTGTTCTTCGACTGTGAATAAAACATCAACTTCATCTTGAGATCCTGGAACTTGTTTTTTTTCATAATCTACGCTTTTGAAAAAACCTAATCTATTTAATCTTAGTTTTGAGGTTTCAAGAAGATTATTTGAAGCCCAACTTTTTTCCATTTGGCGCATTTCTCTTCTTAAGACAATATCATGGGTACGCTCATTACCTTCAAAATCTATTCTATTAACCATTGTTCTCTGTCCGGGATCTACAAATAATGTAAGGGATACTGTTTTATTATCTTCATTTATGTCTTTTGCAGTCGAAACTTCAGCATTTGTATAGCCTAAGTTTTCTAATAAATAAGTGATGTTATCTTCTGTGGACTTAAGGATGCCTTCTATGTAAATCTCATTTGTTGGAATTCTAATTAAACTTCTTACAAATATTTCTTTTTCTTCTAAATCGCCTGCTAATTTTACTTCGTTGACTTTATAAACATCTCCCTCATTAACTTTTATTGTTAGGTATAAATCCTTTTTATCCTTTGAAATTGATACTATTGTCGAAACTACATCAAATTTTAAATAGCCATTATTTTTATATATCGACTCTAAAGTTTCTAAATCTCCCTTAAGATTTTCTCTGGAATAACCAGAACCTCTACTAAATACAGAAAGCCAGTTCTTTTCTTTTAATTTAAATTCATCAAGGATTTCTTCATCGGAAAATACTGAATTACCGACAATGTTTATTTTCACTAAAGAAGCGGACTTTCCTTCATCAATTATCACTGACAATTTAATTCTATTTTTTGGTAGATTTTCTGTCTTTACTTCCACAGAAGCAGAATATTTTCCCTGAGATGAATATTGTCTTTCAAGTTCAACGCTTAAGCTTTCAAATACTGATCTCTTGTATAGCGAGCCTTCAGAGATTCCAGATTTTTTAAGCCCATCTAGCAAAGCATCAGTTTTAATTTGTTTATTTCCTTCTATGTAAATTTCATCAATTGTGGGTCTTTCAACTAAATCAATAAGCAGTGCATTTCCATCACGCCCTAGTTTTATATCATCAAACTTTCCTGTTTCAAAAATTGAAAGTGTAACTTCTTTGAATTTTTCTGTATCGATTACATCCCCAAGACCTAAGGGCATCACTGCAAAGACGCTTCCCGCAGAAACTCTTTGTAATCCAGTTATTCTTATATCATCAATAACCCAGGAATCTTTTTCTTGAGTTAGAGCCAAAGAAGAAAGAAGAATTAAAAATATAAATAAATTGGACTTCATAATCCTAAAATCCTAAAAATATCATTAAAAAAAACGAAAATGAAAATAAAGAGAATGATGACTGTCCCTATTTTATAGAAAAATTCTAAAAGCCAATCCGGTAAATCCCTTCTGATTAATTTTTCAATAGTAAGAATTAAAGCTTGTCCTCCATCTAGAACAGGTAAAGGTAGAAGATTTACAATACCCAAGCTGATACTAATGAATGCGATTAAATATATAAAAGAATATAAGCCGCCATAAATAACAGACTCTCCAGCGTATTGACCAATCATGACTGGTCCTCCTAAATTCTTTGGAGAAATTGAACCAGAGATCATCTTTCCAATAAATAAGACTGAGCTTTGAATTACTTCATAAGTTTGCTCAAAAGAATTAGTAATAGATTCTGAAATACTGTATCTCTCAAACTTTCTTATATTTGAATTTAAAGTATATGATGATGTAATTCCAATCTGCCAATTTAAACTATCTTCAGATAAAACTGGTTTAATTCGTAAATCAATCTCTTTCTGATTTCTAAGGGCCATTATTTGAATTTCCTTACCGCCTGAATCATTAACTAGTTTTTTTATGTCTGACCAAAAAGAAATATTCTTATTGTTTATCTGAATTAATTTATCGCCAGCAACTAATCCGCCATTTTCAGCTGGGCTTGAATTAATCACTTCTCCAATTATTGGTTCGAGAGGAGGAATGATTCCCAATATTGATAAAAAATTTGATGGTTGCTCAGTATTTAACCAATCTTTAATATCGATTTTGTAGGTAAAGAAGTTTTCTCCTCTTTTTATTTCTAAAGAAATTGTACCTGTGTCTCCTAGTCTTTTGGAAAGAGCAACTTGAGCGTCTGAATAAGAAGAAATTTTATTGTTATCTATTTCTAAGATTTCATCATTTTTTTGCAAGCCAATTATTTGAGCATCAGAGTTAGGCAATACACCTCCTATAATTGGAGAAATTTTGTACACTCCATATAAATTTATAGAAAAAAATATTACCAAGGCCAAAATAAAGTTAAACAAAGGTCCGCCTAAAGTTATTAAAAGTTTTTGATAATATTTTTTTGAATTATAAGAGTCGCTTTCTCGAGACTTATCCAGTGACTCTTCTCCATGCATTTTGACATATCCTCCAAAGGGTAAGGCTCTTAGGTTAAAAATTGTATTATTTTTTGTTTGCCAGCTTTTAATAGATCTTCCAAATCCTATGGAAAAATCCAATACTCTTACTCCAAAAAGCCTAGCAAAGAAAAAATGACCAAGCTCATGAATAAAAACAATAATAGAGATAAGAGTTAAAAAGGAGAATATGTAAGTTAAAAAAGTCATTAAATTAGTTTTTGCGAAAGATGTTTTGATATTTTTGTTGCTTCTTCATTAAAATCTTGAATTGTATCCAATGTTACAGAATTCAACTTTATATTGTTTTTATCAGCATAGTTTAAAA
>MDSV01167445.1_pt1 | contig 15310 bp, 8 predicted proteins | sample 810851 | NCBI WGS metagenome assembly MDSV01 (sample SAMN05326640, study PRJNA326480) | marine metagenome | isolation source: seawater | place: Atlantic Ocean: North East | collected 2012
TAGCAATGGGACAAAATGATGCTTTCGTTTCAGAAAACGATAGCAACTTTGCTGCTGGATACGATGTAGTAGAAACTCCAGATACTAACTCTTTTGCAGAGTTAGCTGGATTACTTATTACAGAAGGTCCTGCAGGTGCAGATAGACACTTAGAAATGCCAAGAATGGTATCTGTAGGTGCTTTCTCAATGTCTCATGCAAAGGCACCACAAAAAGTGGTTATTGCAACTGAGTTTAAGTTACTTGTTCCAGACGCAACATTTCATGTTGGTAACGCTGGTGGAAAGTATACACTTTTTAGAATCGTTGATAATACAAACGATACAAGTACATTTGATGTCAACTAATAGTTGATATAAGTATTAGATTACGAGTAGGAGATGGTCGGTATGGTCGACAAAAAATTTAAAGACTTTGATGCAGCAGTTTCAGAAGCTGATGGAGAAAAGGTAACGTTCAAAATAGCAGGTGACGAATACGAGTTACCTGGTCAATTACCAGCAAGAGTGGTTCTAACACAAATGAAGTTAATGGATGGTGAAGGTGCAATGGATGCAAATGCTTTACCAGTTTGGCTTGAATCATTAGTTGGAAAAGAAAATCTAGATAAAATGCTAGATGCTGGAGCAACATGGCCACAGTTAGATGGACTGTTACAATTCTTATTAGAAGCTTATGAAATATCTGATGAAGAAGCTGCTGATGTAGATGCGGAAGGTGAAGCAGACCCAAAAGCATAAACTTTACGTTAACTGAAATTTGTGAAAGATGGCGTGATGTAGAGGCTGATTACCTTCGTTGGTATAGTATAGATAATCCATTACAACTCTCATGGAGAAAATTTATGGTCCTTTTAGGAGGACTCCCATTTGATAAATCATTATTTTTAGCACCCTATTACTCTGCATATCTTGAACAGGATGAACTTGATTCTGCTTCAGGTGACAGTTTTAATAGAAGCTATTCTTCTTCTAATTACAAAAAAGAATTAGATATGAAAGCCGGTAGAAGAGGTAAACCACGTAGTAGGATAAAGTTAGACGATTTTATTGCCCAGTCCGATGGGCTAGGGAATAAAACAAACCTTAAAGACATTTCTAAAGAAGAGTAGTATATGGCATCAATTGACGCATTTAAAGTCCGTGCGGTTATAGAAGCAGGATATGATAAGAATTCCCTAAGAAGGGCTAATAGCGAAATTTCCCAATCTTTCGCTGGTATGCGAAACAAGATGGCAAAAGTACAAGCTGTTGCCGCTTCTGCTCAAACTTCTTTTATGATGGTAGGTGCATCGATTGCTGCATCTTTTGGTGCAGGTGTTGCTGCCGCTGCTTCATTCGAAGAACAATTTGTAAGAGTTAAAAAAACATTAGATGTCTCTGGAAATGCAAGACAAGTTGAAAGAGCTTTTGAAGGTATATCTAAAAGATTAAGAGACTTAACTAAATTAAGTCCTGTTACCACAGATGTTATTACTGAAATAGCAGCTGTTGGTGGTCAATTAGGTGTAGCTTCAAAAGATATTGTTTCATTTACTAATACAATACAAAAACTTACTATAGCTACAAACTTGTCTGCAGAAAGTGCAGCAATGGCTATGTCTCGGCTTCAAGAAATAACGGGAACACAAACTAGTGAATTAGATAACTTAGGTTCATCATTAGTAGCTTTAGGTAACAACTTTGCTGCTCAAGAATCAGAAATAACTACTGCGGCATTACAGATTGCAACATCTACTGCTCAGATATCTGGTTCCATGAACAATGCTGCAGTTGATGCGTTAGCTTTCTCGACTGCTCTTAAAGCTATTGGTCAGCCATCACAAGCAGGTGCTACTGCAATAGTTAGGTTAATGACTGAAATGTCTGAAGCTGTTACTGAAGGTGGTAGAAACTTACAACTATTTGCAAAAGTATCAAGAATGGATGTTGATTCATTTGTTCAATTATTTGGAATAGACTCTACACAAGCAGTGGCTAAATTTATAGAAGGTCTTGACTCAGTTAATCAGTTAGGTATGACAAACATATCTGTTATGGGTGAATTGGGATTAGGACAAGTCAGAACACAAAAAGCAATACTTGCTTTAGCAAAAGCACATGATACTTTATATGATGCTATTGATACTTCTAATAAAGCTTATATAGAGAACAATGCTCTAAACGAAGAAGCTGAAAGAAGATATGACACTTTATTTTCTGAATTACAAAAAGGTAGAAATTTACTTAAAGGTGAATTTATAGACTTTGGTTTAGAAAACTTAGGAACAGCAAAAAATTTAGTTAAAGATTTAAATGACTTCTTATTTGGTATTGTTTCAAATATTACTAAATTTGCTAAACAGATATCTGTTGTAGTAGGAGTTGTAACTGTATTTAGAACAATGTTTAATGGTGCATCCATAGCTATGAAGGCAATGACGAATGACGCAGGATTATTAGCAGGTACGTTTGAAAGAGCATCACAAGCAGCACAGATGATGGCTGTATCTATTGCTGGAGGTAAAGGAGAAGGCCTCATGGGTCCAGATGGACAAGGTCTTAGAGGATTACAAACTTTTAACAGAAGAACAGGTCAGATTGGATTACCATTTAATACACTAGGTCCTTCAGGATTAGCTGAAAGATTAATTCCAGGAAAGTATGACCAGAGACTAATGCAGACTATGGCTATACCATCTTTAACTAGTTTAATATTTGGTGGTAATGTTCCAGACGATATTGCTTACTCAGGTTCGAACTTTACTAAAATGCAAGCCGAAATCAAAGACTTATCTACCGGAACTTTCCAAGATGATATGTTTGGTGCATTGGGTATAACAGAATCAACAATTGAAAAAATTAAACACTCTCATAGACTTTCACACGATGCTTTTATGCAATTTAGTGAAGAAACTATATTTGGTGGATTTAGAAGGTTTAAAGGAACTAGACCATCTCAGATTTATTTAAAAACACTGACTCAAGTAACAAGAGCTCAAAACTTAATGTTAAGAGGTGTTACTAAATTAACAAACAAAATACCTAAATTTGCAACTGAAGAAAATTTACTCAATCAAGCACTTGCAGCAGGTAATAAAAGATTAGCAAATAGAATTGCACTACAAGAAAGGTTAGGAAAATTTATATCTGCTGCTAGAGGTAAAGGTACTGGATTTAGAGGTGTTTTAGATAATAACATAGCAGAAATTTATGGTGACCAGGCACCAACTAGTAGAATTGGTAGATTCCAAATGAGAAGAGCTGCATTAGGTGGTCAATTACAAGGATTTAACGAACTAGTAGAAAATCTTAGAAATACTGCAGAGGAGACTGGAAAACTTACTTTGGAACAATTGCAGTTCTTAGATGCAGTAGATAAAGGTCAAGCAGGACTTGGTAGATTTAGTGCTGCTCTTAAAGGAGTAGCTAGAGCAGTATTTAAACTAGGTTCAATCATGGCGATTATGACACTTATATTTAAGACTGTTCAGAAGTTTGGTGAGCAAGCAAGAGGTATAGATGAGTTTAATAATAAGTTAAGAGAATCAGCAGAAGCATTACAAGAAGTTGCTGATATACAAGGTCGAGTCTTAGATATCAATAAAACTATTGCAGATTTACAAGCACAAGGAGCTGCACTATCAATTGTTAATCAAGCACTTGCAAAACAAAATGATTTACTTCTACAAGCAAATAATTTAAGAAGAAAAACTGCTACAGACATAGGTTCTGGATTTATTCAAGATATTATTGAATCTTCTTTCGGTAATAACAAAGGTGGTATATTAGAAAGTTTAATTCCTTACATAGGTGAAAGTACAGATAGGTCTTCTGATGATGTTAGACAGGCTTTAGGCTTAGCACTAGGTGAAGTAATGTTGCAAGCAATAGACCCTGAAAATATTGCAAAAACAGCAGGTAGATTACCAACTATGGACGAAATTATTGAAAATATGTTGTTTAGTGGTAAAACATTTACAAATCAACAGACAGGTACAACTGTAAAAGTCCCTTCTGGTGCATTTGAAGGAGTTTCAGGTGGAATACTTATGGCACTTCAAGAAGAGCTTGGTAGCGATGTAGCAGGTATGGATGTTATAGACCTTATAGGTCTTGAAGAAATTTTTGCACCAAACAAATTAAATGAACTAACTGCTGGAATTACAAAAGCTGCTACAAATGTTGCTGGTGGTTTTGCTTCTACAGTTTTGAAAGATTTTAGAAAAGGTGAAGGAGGTAAATTTGTCGGTGCATATCAAGAGGGAATAGTAGAGACTATGTTAGCCATAGATAAAGTAATTGGTGACAAATTTAGTGATGAAGACTTATTAGAATTTGCCATGGATTTTGTTGCTGCAATGGCAACAATACAAGGAGCTACAGGTCAAGCAATAGATAACCTTAAAGAACTTGACCCAAATTCACCGTTAGCTAAAAATATACAAGTATTCCTAAAAGATAGATTAAATGATTTTAGAGATACTGGACTTGTAACTCAGGCTGAAATAAATAGAGCTGGTAATAACTATAAAAAACTAGCTATGCTTTATTCAACAACTTATGATGCTTTTCAAAAGGCTAACGCCCAAGCAGCATCACAAACAAATCAACAACTTAATTTAAGTTTGAGTGCTCAAGAAAAAATACTTAAACGTATGCAAGATAACTTTAAACAAACAAGACAATCTCTACTTGACTTAGCTTCACCATTACCTGATGATGCTTTTGAAGGACTAAGTGAATTAGAAATTTTCTTCAACACTGTATCTAAAGCAGCAGGACAAAAAGAACTAGAAAGAATAACAGGACTTCTTAGAGACTTTGGAAATCCAGTACTAGCAACAGAATTAGCTAAAGGTGGTCCCGGAAGTGTAAAAATGGCACAAACATATTTAGACAATCCTATGCTTGCTGCTGCTCAAGAGATGCAAATGCGTTCAATACTAGGGCCTGAGTTAGCTGAAGAAGAGTTTGGTATTGATGCAGAATCTCAAAAAGAACTAGCTAACCAACAAGGTTTTGATATAGGTACAAATGTTGCTGGTGGTATTATTAAGGGCTTTACTGATTCACAAGAACAATTACAAGATTTATTAAGCGGTGTGCTAAAAGGTGCAATACTTGATGGAATAAATTGGCTAGGTATAAAATCTCCTTCTCGTTGGATGATAAACAATGTTGGTCGTCCAATTATACAAGGTGTAATGTTTGGTATTGAAGATGGCCAGCCTGAATTAGAAAGAGTATTTTATGACACATTAGAAAAATCTTTCTTAAATGTACCAACACCAAAAGTATCTGACTTATCTGTATCTTCTAGTGGTGTAACCGTTGATATGAATAAAGTAGCCAATATGATTGCTAATATGTCAGACTTTGCAAGTACATTTGATTTTGCTGTAGCTTATTTGAAATCATTACCTTTAGAACTTGGTGACGTACTTTCACAAATGGCAGATATGATTGCAGAATCTAATTCAAAAGCATTATCACAAATGCAAAAAGCTTTTGGTTTAGTAACAGCAATAACTAATGCAGAAAGAGCACAAGTTGAACAAGCTAGAAGTTTAGTAAAAGCCAAACAAGAATATGCATCTGTGTTAAGAAGAGAAGCTACTTTAACAGAGAGAATTACAAAAGTTAAAGAAGAATTAAATGAGCTAGAACTTACTGGAATGAAAGGTAATGTTGATATCAATGAGCGTATAGGTGTATTACAAAAAGAAATTGATTTAGAAGAAAGAAGACGTAGACTTAACAAAGATTTTACAGCTAGAGAACAATTAGACATACAAGATAAAGAGAGGGAAGTTGCTGAGCTTGGAAGAATGGCAGACTTAGGTGTTATAGATGCATTAGAATTTGAAGCTGCTACTGATGAACTTAGAGAAATGAAAGGTGAGTTTAGAAATGACAGAGAAAAAGAATTATTCTTATTAGAGTATGCATCTGCTTTAGATGAAAAAGAAAGATACGAAAAAGAAATATTAGAAATAAGTCCTGCTTTAGTTTCTAAGAGAGAAGAATACATTGGATTATTAGATGAACAAGAAACAATATCTTTTGATGTAATTGCTGCCAATGATGGTATTGCCGCTGCTGAAGAAAGAGTTGCAAATGGTGTTTTAGCTGTTGAAGCTGCTTTCCAGGAATTTAAGACACAATCACCTGAATATCAGAAAGAATTAGAAATACTTACAACAAGCTTTGATGGCGTTAATGATAGTGTTGGAGCAATAATTGATTCAATAGCATTTATTACAGACCCAAACAATTTTGATTTTTCTGCTTTAAGAACAAGTATTACTGATGCGGTTGAAGGCTACGGAGAGCAATTGTTCGTTGAAGATTACGTTGACCCATCTATGTTAGATACAGGTTTTGGTAACTTTAACACTATGTTTAACACTCAAGCTGCTCAAGCAGGTGTTGGTACAAACACTGGAGCAAGTATGATGCAATACTTAACAACTGCTGGTGGCTTTAATATGAATAGATTTCCAGAAATATCTGAGTTTGTTAAAGGTGGAGGATTTGCTAGTGCAGCTTCAAATATAGGTAAATATTCACAATATTTTGAGAATCCTGCTGCGGCTATAGGAAGAATGGCAGGACCAGGAGGGTTACCAAAAGGTTTTGGTAGTACTGGTGCAACTGGTAACTATGCTGACTCATTCGTTGATTTAGTTAATGCTATGGGTGTAGGAACAACTAGAGCAGGTGGAAGAGTATACTTTTCAACACAAAACGCAGAAGCAATAGCTAAAGGTTTATCTGCTGACTTAGCACAAGCTGGTTTGACTCCTATGGAGTTTGAACCATATATGCAGCTTTTATCTAAAAATCAAGGTAATGCTTATAATCCTATTTATTCAGGACCTAATAAAAATGCATCATATGATGATAGCCTAGATGAAGATGGTGGTGGTGCAGCAACAGGTGGTAGTGGTGGACCTATTAACTACATGGGTGGAAGAGCGAATAATTCTAAAAGATATAATACTAAAAATTATGGAGTTATATCTGGTGGAGTTTTAAATGCTATAAACGACATTGTTGATGGTCAAATAAACGCTAGTAATTTATCACAAGATATGATACAAATACTAAATCAAATAGACCCAAATATATTAAAAGGTAGTGGAAGAAGAGTTAATCCTATTTCAAACGTATCAGCTTTTGGTCCTGCTTATGACCCATTAGGACAATTCAAATATGGTGGAAGAGTACCTGACATGACTCACATTAAACCTAAGACATATGCAATGGGTGGTAGAGACAATCTTATGCGTAGAGCTTTAGTTGGAGAGTATGGTCCTGAAGAAGTCAGGTTTGTACCTGGTTCTGGATTTTTGGTAAAACCACTAACTGAAGGCGGACGTGGTAATAATACTATTGTAGAAAATTTATCAGTTAATGTTACTGGAGTTCCTGCTGACCCAAGCTCTGCTAGAAAAGCAGCAGTAGAAATAAGAAAAGCTCTTAATAGATTAGATAAAGAAGGTAATACTGGAGGAGGAGTAGCTAGAAGATAATGGATGATTTTACAATACAAATAGGACGTTTAGTAATTACTTCACCTGAGTCTTTATCAATATCTGGTGGTCCTGGTGAAAAAAGACTTTCTATAAATGGTAGATTAGGTGGTGTAGAAAACGAAATGGGTCATCTTAAATATATTAGAGACCAATTAAGTTCAATGGCAAAAATGGATACTCATATTCCTTTTAGATACAATGGTGACACTTCCCTAAATGGTTATGTAAAAGTAAACAGTTCATCTATAAATATATCTAAATATTTATTAGGAAGTTTTACATATCAAGTAGATATGGAATATATTGGTAGAGAGGGTGACATCAACTTTGAATCAAGATTGACAGGAGCAATATTAGAAAATGATTTTTCTGTTGTTAATGCAACCACTGAACAATTTCATTCTGCACCAGGTAATCATTATGCATATGTTCATAATTCTTCTCCATCATCAAATGTAAGAACAGCTTTAGATTTAACTAGTAGTAACCCTGGAACTACAACAACTTTGTATTTAAAACAGAGTGACACATTGAGAAATAGTAATGCTCAATACTCAGTAGATACAGAAGATTATTACAAAGGTGCATCCAGAATAAGTATGGGTACACATGTAAAAAAAACAAATGCTGGTGTTAGCTCAACAGAAAATAGTGTTATGTGTGGTAAAGATGCAAATGTTTGGAATGTTGGTGATACTTTAATATTAGAAAATGGTTTATTTAAATTAGTTTTAGGAACTAGTAGTACACAAGCAAAAATAAATACAACAATTTATGATGAGACACAATACGCTTCTGAAAAAGAATGGGTTTTTAGTTCTGGTTCAGTAGCTACTGGAGCACAAAAAGGTAACGATTACGCAGGTTGGAGAAGAGTACAAATACTTACCAACAAACCAGAGTTATGTGTAGTTAGAGCTACAACATATCTTAATACAGATAAGTCTGGTAGATTAGTTGTTGACTTTGCTTTAAGGAGAGGTTCTCATTTTGCAACAGTAATAGCTAATAACTTTACAGCTGGAACAGATGTTAACTTTGGACTAGAAGCAGCTCCTGCTCAAACACCTACAACTACAAATATTACAAGTGGTTATTTAATTGATGGAGATACTACTCCTGAAGACGGAAACAGGTGGATAGTAGGAAGTTCAGCAACATTATCTTCTTCAACAAATTTAATTAATACTGGAATTATTAAAAGAGATTCAAGTGGAGCAACTTTTCCATTTTTTATTGGATATGTTCTTTATGACTCAAATACAAATAATCCACTAGGACATAACGATGCTGCTTCTTTATATAGTCAATATATAGACAATGTAAACGAACAGCAAAGGTTAGTAAAAGCTTAATGTCAGTTACAGAAAAGTTAATGGCTCAAGGTACTTTTACCTTAAATTTAGATTTATCCTTAGTTCCAAACTCAATACTCAATGCAATACAACCTTTTGACCAAATTGTTATAACTAACAATGAAATGGAGACACAGGATTTAATTGACAATGTAATGCTTCCAAGTTCTGAATATGTAGGAATAATAAAAGAGCTATCTATAGAACCAGAAGTTGCATATGTAGAAGGAGCAGGATTACAATTTTATTTAGGTGAAGACGAAAGTAAAGGTATGCCAATAACTAATGCAGGAGCTGAAAGTAAACCAAGAGATTATAATGGTGTGAAACTCGAATATTTAATTAATAATGACGATGGACAACCTTTTGGTATTTTAAGAGATAATGTAAATGGTTCATTAAGAGCTGTATGGCCTGGAACTATTACTGAGAAGACAATAGAAGAAACCGATTTACTTTTAAATTTTGAAGGCAGTAACTTAGACACTACAACCACTGACCAATCGGATGAAAAACACGAAGTAACTTTTTATCAAGGTGCTAAAATTTCCACAGACCAAAATAAATTTGGTAATACAAGTCTAAAACTTACAGATACAAACTCACATATTAAAGTAGACTATCATGCAGATTTTGCTTTAACCGATAGAGACTTTACGATTGAGTGGTGGGAGTACAGGTTAACACCGTGATAATATGCCTCAATTTGATTTAGCTAACGCAACAGTAACAGCATCGTTCGTTGATAATGTTATGTATCCTGACGAAGGTTTTGTACCTTATATTTATGATGATAAATATCCAGTAATACTTGGTGAAAAGCAAGCAGAAACATTAGGTGTAAAAGATGATTTACATGACGCAACATATGATGCTAATGGAGTTTACTATCACTACCTAGACCCTTTTAACACTACAGAACAAACTAATGGAAGTAGATTGTACAAAATTAGACAGAATTATAAAAGCTCTAATACTGGTATATCTGGTTCACGACTTCCCTATAATCCAGATATACATGGTCAAATAAACGGAACTTTAACAATAGGATTAGGTGTTACAAATTTAGCTTACAACATGACACCTACACAATTTTTTGATGCAGTTTATAAAACTGGTATTGATATAGGTGGTACAACTTATACTTTTCCAGTACAATTTAACAGTTCTTTAGTCAATAATGGTGGAGGTAATTATTTAGACAATACTGGAACAGTAAAAAGTGGTTTAGACATACCTTTTAAATATACAGGAAATGATAGTTCTAATAGCAATATGAGATACAGCTACTCATTAGCTAGAACACAAACATTAACTTTATTTAATCAAAGCGGTGGCTATGCAGACCAAGTAAAATCTGCAATGGCAGGATATGAAGATTCTTTTCCTTATGACACTACATTAGCTCAAGCACATTTTGAAATAATGTGTGCGATTGCTTATCATAGAGGTGGAACTGGTTTTTCTAAAAGTTTGTTTGCTTATTTATATAAAACTATTGATGGAACAGGTGTAACGAATACAGCACAACTTGACAATGCTTATAAAGATATAGCAGCTTCTTTAATGTTTTTTGCATCTGTCAGAATATCAAGCAAAGCATACGGTATTAGTAATGGTATGGCTATTAGATATCAACGTCATGTAAATAGACTTCTTAAAAATAATAAAAACGATACAACTCATAGCTTAGGTAATTTAAATGCAAATACTCAGACAAACTGGTATTCTGGTGCAGCTATACCTACACAGTTTTTAAATAAACCACAGTACAACACAACACCATCACCTGTACCTTCACCTAATAGTAATTTTAATCCTATAAATAATCAGACTAACACTTTCCCAATAGCCTCAGTCCAAACTATTGAAGATATTGTAAATTCTATAAAATCTAGACCTACTGTTGATTTTTGGACTGCAAGTGGTTGGGACAGTGATGATTATCCTGAATATTATGCAGGTGACAGGTCTATATTTGATACAGATGAAGGTAGTGAAACTTTTTATGAATTAAATTCAAACTATCAAGCTCTGTACTCACAATACTGGCAAGATTCAAATTCCTATTTTCATGGTGCTACAGCCACTGGAACATCGCCAAGAGCAGCAACTAGACATGGACCTGTTGTTGCTTCAACCGCTCATAACTCATTACCTTCTTTTATTATTGGATTAAATGAAAATGGTGCAGGAACATCTAAAATTTTTATTAGGTCATCTGAAATTACACCGAAAACATTAAGCGGTATAACTGACGCTTTTGATATAGCTAATGGTGTAAGCCTAGGAACTATTGATTATGGTCAATGGAATCATTTTGCAATAGTTAGAAAAGGAACTAATTTTTATACATTTAAGAATGGAACAATGGTTAGTACATTTCAATCAGATAAAATGATAAAACTACCAACACCTGATTTAAAAAACTTTGATGATACTGGTATGGATTTATCTATTGGTAAATCACAAATGGGCGACTACTTTTATGGATATATAGATGGTTTTAAATATACAAAAGGTGAAGGCCAAGTAAATATAAGTAATGCTGGTGTAGCTACATTTACAGTTCCTACATCTGCTCCAACAATAGATACAACGCAAAATTCTTACTACGGTAAACATCATCTAGAAACAGTTAAATCGGCTTTAGATACTGCAGCCACTCAATTAGACGTTGAATACAGAGTAAGGATAGGTACAAGTTCAGACGATACACCTAGACCTATACCAGGTGGTACAAATGTTGCGAAAGTATTATTAGATGCAGGACCAAGAGAAAGTTTATTTGATGGACATAACACAGACCCAAGCGTCCTTATAGTTAGAGAAGGAAGTGGTGACGACCCAGCTATAACTGGTTTAAATCCTGCTTCTATAAAAACTTCTTTTGATGCTTCAGAATATGTATCAATAGTTGAATATGTTTCTGATTATGGCGAAGGTAAAAAATATGACGCATTAGATGTTATAGATACAAATAATCCTTATAGAGGATTGAATGGTGAAGAATTAGAAAGAGCTATATACGTATCAGAACCTGACCATCCATATATAAGCAGAGAAGAAAGAGCTACAGCATTTTTAAATGAACTTAAAAGAACTAAAAGAAGTATTAATTTAGATTTAGATTTTTATGATGTACAAGGAGATTTTGAAGTAGGAGATAATATATTTGTTTACGACCCTGATTTAGGTTTTATTGATACTGATGAAAAAGTGAACGAAGACCCTGATAGGTCATCTAAGTTTGAAGTTTCATATCAAGGACAATTCGTAAATCCTGAAAAAATAAGAGTTACTGCTATCACTTGGCCAATTAAAAGCGGATATGGTGTGTATTTAAGAAGATTAAGAAGTTCAAGTCTTAATGTTGTTGAATATGTAAATTTAACTCCTTATGTACAGTTTGAAACAGGTGGTACCAACTTAGAAGTTGGAGATTTACCTCTTAAGTTAGGAGATGATTTAAGATTTTCTAAAGTAGCTACTGGATTAACAACTGGTAATAAATTCGTACAACCTCAGTCAGTAGGAAACTTACAATTAACAAGTGGTTTCTTAGAAGATGCTTTAGGTGTTTCTCAAGCAATAATAAAAGCTACATGGGAAACTCCCTTAAATGTTGACAATACAATTATTCAAAATGGTGTTCAATATAGAATTAGATATAGAAGAGTTGGTAGTACAGACCCTTATACAGTTTTAGCTGTTAACTGGGGAACCAATGAATTTACAATAGAAGGTTTAGATTTAGCAACTAATTATGAAGTTGGAGTTCAACCTGTTAATAGTAACGCTGATATTGGTGATTATGTAACTGCAACAATTACAACAGCTATAGACGGAGACGCACCTTCAAAGCCAGGTCCTGCTGATACAATTAGTGCAGGTGCTTTAAGAACACAAATTGTACATAGTTTAGGTAGAGCTGTTGATGACCAAGGTAACGCTATATCAACAGTTGTAGACTTTACTTTGCAGTTAGATATTGACCATTTAAATGTTTATGTATCTACACAAGATGGTTTCTCTATTACAGGAACTGACCCTAAAGGTACTTTATCAGTAACTGCTTCACATATAAGAAATGAAATACCTGTTGTTGGTGAAATAGCTTTGCCTAATGGAGATACACATTTCTTTAGATTCACAGCAGTAGATAAGGCAGGAAATGAGTCTGCACCTTCTGACCAACAGTCAGCTACTGGTCAATTAGTAGGAAGTCAACAAATATCTGATTTAGCAGTTACAGAAGCTAAAATCGCAAACTTAGGTGTTACTACTGCAAAGATTGTTGATGCGGCAATCACTAATGCAAAAATTGGAGATACTATTCAGTCAGATAATTACTCGGCAGGTAATACAGGTTGGGTAATTGAAAAACAAAAGTCTGGTTATCCAAATGGTTTTGCAGAGTTTAGCGATATTGTAGCTAGAGGTAATATAACTGCTACTACAGGAAATGTTGGTGGTTGGACCATTGCTTCAAATAAACTAACTGCTGGTAACTTAGAATTAGATGGCGGTAATACAACCATAAAAGGTAATTATAGCTCAGGTTCACAAGGATTTATTTTAAACAATGACGGTACTGTAGAGTTCAACAGTGGTACTTTCAGAGGAGACTTAGCAGCAGGAACTATAAACATAGGTACTAATGCATTCAAAGTAAACAGTAGTGGTCAGTTGTTTATGGGTAATGCAGTGTTCGGCAGTGCTCCATTTAGGGTAGATAGTGATGGGTCTCTTGTAGCAAATGGTGCTACTATATCTGGTACCCTTACAATAAATGCAGGTTCAATACACATAGGATAATATGGCAAATTTTAATGTAGACTCAAGCGGTAATCTTTGGTTAGGAACTAATGTATCTGATACATTTTCTACAGCTCAAAGTCAAGCTGCAACCAAATTTTATGTAACAAGTGCAGGCAGTATATTTGCAATAGCAGGAACAATTGGTGGTATAGATTTAGCATCTACCCATATACAATCTAGTAACTACAGTAGTACATCTGGTTCTGAAGCTGGTTTTAAAATTAATTCAAATGGTAACGCTGAGTTCAACAACGTATCAATTAGAGGAGATTTATTTGGTGTAGAACTAAAAGGACAAATGGTATTTAATGGCGGAGATATTAAAACTTCTACTACAGGAACAAGAGTAGAAATATTAGATAATAGTGGTATAGAAGGTGAAATAAGATTTGAAACATCTACTGGTACTACTGCAAGACTAGTGGCTGATGCTGCTACAGAATTTACCATAGAGCAATCAGCATTAAGTGGTGGAAAAATAAAATTAATTACAGGTACTACTAGTGATGGACTTCAATTTACTGGTAATGAAATAAACATTACTACACCACTTAGTAGTGGTAATCCAGTTATAAAACTAAACGGGACTAATGCAAATAGTGCTGGAACATCAACTTTAAGTAAATTACTTGGTGTAACTAGTTCAGGAAGACTTGCAGTTGGTTCTGCAACTTCTGGTGTTGTTAGTATTTCTGGTACAGGTGATATAGCTGTAACTGGTTCCAGTGGTGTATTAAATATTCATCATGATGATAGTGACCATAGTTACGCAGCATCAGGACATGACCATGATAGTGATTACTATTCTTCTTCTGCTGGTTCGTTTCTTGCTAGTTCGTTAAGTTCTCATACATCACAAGCTCATAGTCTTTCATTAAATAGCAATGTTTCAAATAACGACTCTGGAGGTTTATTTGTTACAGCAGTATCTGGTTTAGGTATCACAAGAACAAATATTGCAGGAACAACAATGGATACTCAAAAAGTTCGTCCACACGTTTCAGAAAGTTATGCACTTGGAGAAAGTGGAAAAAAATATACTATTGGATATTTTCAGTTTGGAACATCTAGCTCTGACGAAAGATTAAAAGAGAATATAGAAAGTCTAGATTTAGGTCTTGATTTTATAAATAAATTAGAACCTAAAAAATATAATTGGACAACTGAAACCATAACACTTGATAATGGAGATGAAATTATTAAAAGAGAAGATATAGCAAATATGGATATGTTTGGTTTTTTGGCTCAAGATGTATTAGCAATAGATGATTTAGATGATGATACTACTTACGGTATTGCTAGGCATATTGTTGAAGAAGATAGTTATGAAATATCTAATGAAAACTTTATTGCACCATTAGTAAAAGCAGTACAAGAACTAAGCACACAGATTTCAGATTTGAATGCTAGGATAGAGGTGTTGGAGGGATAATGCCAGAATTAACCACAGAAGAAAAAGAAGCCATTATATTGCAATCTATTAAAGTAGCTAGAGAAAATCTATATTCTGCTGAAATAAGCGACCAAGATGAAGATATTGTTGAAGATTTACAAACAAAAGTAGATAACTTAGAAGCTAAATATGAGGAGCAGTTTGGAGAATGACAGAAGAAAA
>MDSV01030837.1_pt1 | contig 15308 bp, 14 predicted proteins | sample 810851 | NCBI WGS metagenome assembly MDSV01 (sample SAMN05326640, study PRJNA326480) | marine metagenome | isolation source: seawater | place: Atlantic Ocean: North East | collected 2012
TATTTGTAGATTAATTGAATTTTGAATTTTATAAATATAATCAAAAAAATTTTTCATTATTTTTTTTCTTAAAAAATTGAAAAGTTTATGAAGAAAAATTGGTAAAATTAAAAATCCAACAAATACAAAAATAAGAAGAGATATATAATATAATTTTAGTTTAGGATCTCCATCTAAAAAAATAATTAATTCTAATAAAATAAAAATCATATTGAATATTAGATAAGAGAAAAAAAGAATATAAAAAAAACTTAAAAAACTTCTATATTGAATTCCATTTTTTTTTAACTCATAGGCTCTATAAGCAGTCCCTGTATGACTTAAAACTATATTCATACCTAAACTCTCAAAGTATAATTTCATCCAACTGAAATAGTCTATAAATTTTTTTAAACCTAATTTAAATACCAAAAACATTCTTATATTTACAAAATTTAAATGAAGAATATGTAAAAAAATTATCAATAAAATACTATAAAATCCTGTGTTAATTTTTTCATATATCTGGTTAAGGTTATAATCAGCTTTAAATAACAAGTAAGCAACAATAACAAAAAAAATCACTAGCCTTAAATAATGAATAATATTTTTTTTTTTTATAATTTGCATATAAAAAATACTTGAGAATTTAAAAAATTTTTTAGAAAATTAAATGGAGTGTAGCTTATGCTAATAATTGAAAAATGATTTTCTAAAATTTCTTTTAATTCATAATGATTAAAACCAATATGAGATTTAAAATATTTTTTATTTCCTCTACTAATTTTTTGTATAAAGATAGATTTAATTAAATTTTTAAAAGTTAAACCCTCGTGTATTGAGTTAAAAAATATACGAATAGAGTTTTTTATTAATGAGCTAAAACCTACTTCAATTGGAACAGAAATTATAATTGTAGAATTTTTTTTAGTTATATATTTTATTATTTTTATAACTTCAAATATTTTTTTATTAGGTAAATGTTCTAATACTTCATTAACAATAATCACGTCATAAAAATTTTTTTTTAATTTATTTTTATTTGTTATTAAATTTATATTTTTAAAATTTTTTTGATTTTTTAAAAATTGTTTATACATTTTGACGTAAGGTTCATAAGCAAAATATCTTATTTTTGGTTTAATATTTAAGAATTGAAAAAACTGTCCATCACCAGTACCAAAATCTAAAAAAGTTTTAAATTTAATACCATTTATAATATTTGAGCATCTTGTGTGTCTAGCAGAATGTGTAAATCTTTTTAAAAAAATATTTGATTTATTTGTTAAATTCGAATATTCCATACATCAATATTTTTATTACAAAATTTAAATTTAATTAAAAATTATGTTAACTATCTCAGATAAATAAATTATGTATATTTCATTATTAGACTATCTTGAAGAAATAAAAAAAAAATTCTATATAATAATCATCTTTGTAGTTTTTTTTGTAGGACTGAGTTATTCTTTTCAGTTATATAAAAACAAAGTTTTTTCAATTAATGTTAGAGCTAACTTATTAAAATTATCTACATTACAATTAAAAGGTAATACTGTTGAGATTAACCCGATTGCAGCAATAGAATGGATTGGTACTCAAGCAGAAAAAATATATAAAAAATCAAACAATAATAACTTTCCAGCACCACAGTGTGTGAGAGAAGATCATTTTTTAGTTTGTTTTGCAGAAGGTAGATTTAGCGGGGACATTAATGAAGTAAAAAAACTTATGTTTGATTCAGTAAATGCTGCTTTTCTTAAATATGAAGAATATTATATAGGTATTATTGATCGATTAATAATCATGAATCAAGAATTACATGAATATGTTGTTACAGCTGAAGATACTACAATAGATTCCAAAGCATCCTACAAAGTTAGGCTTGAAAATGTAAAATTTGGTAAGCAAATTTTTATTACAGCTTTAAATGATAGCAAAATAGATTTAAAGGATGTAGAAATTCAAAAATATCAAAGTCCAATTAATTATTTTTTGGTTATCCTAAGTAGTCTAGTTTGTGGTTTTTTTGTAATTTTTTTACAGATGAAAGCTAAGCCTTAATTATTTAAGTTTTTTGAAAACTAAATAAAAATAGAATAAAGTTCCATATATAATTCCAAAAAAATATGATCCCAAAATCTCTCCGACTATGATTGGACTTAAATTAAGAAAAAATAAAATCATTTGAACTTTACTTTTACTATTTTTTTTTAGCAATAAATGATGGATATGATTTAAATCTGGTGCAAAAAAAGGTTTCTTATTTAAGCTTCTTGAAAAAAATAATCTTATTAAATCTAATCCAGGAATAAGCATTAAAATAACAACTTCTTCTACTGACTCCAATATATTTAAATTATAAAATTTAATTATAAATATAGATAATAAATAACTAAGAAAATGAGAACCATTATTACCAATGAAACAGATTTTTTTATAATTTAAAAATAAGAAAAAAAATAAAGGAATTAATATTGGTGTAAAAATATGAAGATAATTGCTCTTAAAATATAAATAAATTAAAATTATAAAAAAATATAATCCTATTTGTAAATCAGCCCCATCAAACATATTACATGCATTTACAAAAGTATAAATACAGATAATTGTAAAAATAACTGAAAAATCTTTTAAATTAAAAATTTTTTCAATTATCTCAAAATCTAAACTTTTAATTACAATTTGACCGTCAATTAGTAATGCAGAAGAGATTAATATTAATAATATAACACTTTTTTTTAAAGGACTTAAATCAACTTTATCATCTATCAAGCCTGTTGAAAAAATTAATGTAGGTATTACAATAAATGCAAAAATATTAGAGCTATTTAATAATAAAGAATGACTTTCAAAATAGTAATTTTGATAAAATAAGAGATAAAAAAAATGACTAAAGAGAAAAAATATCCCCCCCAAATATGATGTTGACCTTACATGTAATTTTCTTTCATTTGGTTGATCATAAAAATTATATTTTAAGCTAATTTTTTTGATAAGAAAAATAATTGAAAAATTTAAAATAATTAAAATTAAATAAAAATATAAATGAACGAATGACAATTTATAAATTGAGAGAAACATTGCAATTTTTTCTACAAAATTCATATTTATATTAAATACTTTCTTAAGTTATTATAATTTTGATATTCTTATCTAAATTACCAAAAATTATTTTTTAAACCAATTTTTTTTATTTATTTGATCGATAAAACTAATTACTATAGTAACTAACTTAGAGGAAATATTTTCTCCAATTTTATAATCTTTAACAGAATTCATTTTAATTTTTCCTGATAGTAAACAATAAATAGCACTTTGAATTAAATTCAAATTTAAGCCCGTCAAAGGAACAGTGCCTTCTTCGAAACCTTCATGCCTTTCTTGAGAATCTCTTATGTTGATAGACCTCAAATTCATTATCGACGTTTCCTCAGTCAAAGATCCACTGTCAGAAAAAATAATTTTTGAACAAATTTGTAGTTTACAATAATCTGTATACGAAAAAGGCGGCATAAATATAATATTTTTTAATTTATCATTTTTAATTAATGTTTTTAATTTTTTCTTCAATCTAAAATGTGTAGAAACAACAACTGGAACTTTAAATTCTGAATTTAAATAAAATAATAAATTTATAAATTTTTTAAAATTTTCATCATTTTCTAAATTTTCTTCTCTATGAAAAGATATTAAGAAATAATTATTTTTTTTAATTTTAAGTGTATTAAGAATTTTTGATTTAGAAATTTTTTTTTTATAAAAATTAAATACTTCTTGAAGAGGGCTACCAATAACAATAACTCTATCTGAGCTTATATTTTCTTTTATCAAATTTGATTTAGATATTTGACTATAAGTTAGATTTATATCTGAAAGATGATCAACAATTTTTCTATTTATTTCTTCTGGCACTCTTTGATCAAAACTTCTATTTCCTCCCTCTATATGAAATATTGGTATCTTAAACCTTTTGCATACATAAGATAATAAAGAAGTATTGGTATCTCCCAATAATAAACAAGCATCAGGTTTTTCTTTTTTACATATTTGATTAAAATCTTTTAACATATCTGCAATCTTATCAATTGCACCTTCATTTGATTTTTTGAATGAATAGTTGGGTTTTCTTATATTTAAGTCTTCAAAAAAAATATTATTTAATTCATAGCTAAAATTTTGATTAGTATTAACTAATATATTGTTAAAAAAAAGATCAAATTTATCAATTATTCTTGAAAGTCTTATAATTTCTGGGCGTGTACCAAAAAGTGTTATTACTTTTAATTTAGAATTTATTTTCTTCATTGGCAATTTGCTTTTTTAACAAAGAGATTGTTTGTTTTAAATTCAATTCTTTAGTATTCAAAGAATTATATTCATTTATTCTATTTAAATTTTTATTTCCTTTAGTGAAGTATTTTGCAAAATTCTGGTCTTTATTGTCTGGTTTAATAATAAAAAAATTTTTTTTAAATACCGTTCTAAGCATTTCTTCTTTTGATATTAAAATTTCATATAATCGTTCACCGTTTCTAACCCCTATATTTTTAAATTTATTATTTTTTTTAAAAATTTTTAATAACGATTTTGCTAAATTTTCTATTGTGGTTGACGGAGATTTTTGAACAAAAATATCACCATTTTTACCATTAGATAATGCTTCATAAACTAAATTAACAGTGTCTGTTAGTGACATTAAGAATCTGCTCATCTTTAAATTAGTAATTGTTATATCTTGATTTTTTTTAATTTGATTTATAAATAAAGGGATAACTGATCCTCTTGAACCCATAACATTGCCATATCGTGTTATACAAAAATTTGCTTTTTTATCCTTGGAATATGAAAGTATGACTTTTTCCATTAATGCTTTAGTCATCCCCATAGCGTTAACGGGATATACAGCTTTATCTGTGCTTAAAAATATTGTTTTTTCAACTTTATTATCTTTGCAAGCTTCTATAACATTTCTTGTTCCAATGATATTAGTTTGAACTGCCTCCATCGGATAAAATTCACATGAAGGAACTTGCTTTAATGCTGCTGCATGAAAAACATAATTAACACCTTCGGTTGCTTTTTTTATTGAATTAAAATCTCTAACATCACCAATGTAAAATTTTAGTTTTTTTGAATTAAGCTCAACTCTTAATTTTTCTTGCTTGTTCTCATCTCTACTAAAAACTCTTATCTCTTTTACTCCCTTTTTTTTTAATAAATCTTTGATCATTGTAGATCCAAAAGATCCTGTGCCACCAGTTACTAAATAAATCTTATTATTAAAAATTCTCATTAAATGCTCTTAACTCTTTTATCATATTTGGCCAATTTTTAGGTTTTAATTTTGTTATTTTCCTAAATTTGCTTGAATTTAAAGACCTATCAATTTTAAAACTATTATCAATATTAATAATTGTTTTTTTTTTGTAATTTTTTTTTATTATTTTTAATAAATTTAATTTACTTATTTTTGGTCCAGAAATATGAAATAAACCATGTGAAATTTGATTTTTTAAAACTACTTCTTTAATAATAATTTTAGATAATTCCAAAGTTGTAAGACCAGAAAAAAAAGCGTTTTTAAACCCTTTAATTTTTTTTTGCTTTAAAAACCAATTTAATAAACTAAGGTTAGTTGAGAGCTCATGTCCAATAATTGAAGTTCGTATATTTAAGACAAGTTTAGATTTAATCTCTCCATCAAATTTACTTTGACCATAAAAATCTTCAGCATCACATTTATCAATTTCATTATAATTTCCTTTTTTTCCAGAAAAAACACAGTCTGTACTTAAGTGAATAATTTTAAATTTTTTTTTTTTAGCTATTTGCAAAATTTTTTTAGGAAGATCACTATTTAAAAATTTAGTTTGATTTATATTTTTTTCATTACAAAGTTGTTTAATTAAGCCAATACAATTAATCAAATAATCTGGGTTATAATTTAATATTGTTTTTTTTAAATCAGGTAAATTAAATACATTTAATTTTTTTCTTTGACGATTTGATAATTTTAGTAACTTTATTTTTTGATAATCTTTATAAGTACATAAAATTTTAAATCTATCATCATTTTTTAAAAATTTTGACATCATAGAACCCATCATTCCAGTTGAGCCTAAAATTAGTATTTTTTTCATTATTTTATTTAACTAAACTTATTAAAATTTTAGATAATGTATTTTTAATCATTTTTAATTGAAAATTATTTTTATAAAATAGTTTAGATTTTTTTCCAATTTTTTTTATATAATCTTTATTTGATAATTTGATTACTGCTTTGACCAGATTATTAGTATCACCAGGTTTTACAACAATACCACAATTAGCTTTTAAAATTATTTTTTTTGTAATTCCATTTGCCCATGCCAAAATGGGTTTTTCACAATGTAAATAGTTCTGTAATTTTGAAGGAATAGTAAGATTAAAAATGTAACTATTTTTTAATGATAGGAACAAAACGTCAGCTTCTTTTAAATAATTATATAAATATTTATTATCTATATATGGATAAATTTCTACGTTTTGAATATTTTTTTCTTTAATATTATTAATTAATTTTTTTTTGTAACTACCTGAGCCAATTAAATGGAATTTAATATTTTTGTTTTTTTTATATAATTTTTCTAAAAAAATATCAAAATTTTCAAAATCTTGAGCCATTCCAATATTTCCAGCATAAACAAAATTATATTTAAATTTTCTTTTTAATCTTAAATTATTATTTTTTTTTTTTGTAAATATAATATTTGATGAATTTGGTACATATATTTTTTTTACATTAATTTTATATCTTTTAAAATAATGAAAAAAACTAAACGATTGCAGAATTAAAATATCATTAGACTTATATATTAAATGACATAATTTTCTAAAAATTTTAAATAAAAAATTTTCTTTAAAATGATTGGTGGCTGAAACTGATTCTGGCCAAATATCTTGAACCCATGATGCTAATTTAACATTGAAAAATTTTTTAAAAAAATAACCTACTAATATCTGACTAATTGGAGATGTATTATAAACAAAAATAACATCAACTTTATTTTTTTTTATTTTTTTTAAGCCAAAATAAATTGATGAGATCAAAAAAGAAAAATAATTTAAAAATAAATATATAGAATTTCCTGATTTTCTTGGAATAACTGGCACATGGTAAATTTCATGATTAAAAAATTTTTTTTTTATGACTCCATTTTGGAGATAATTTTTAAATATATTGCCTTCTGGATAATTTGGTTTTGCTGTAATGACTGTAAAGTCAATATTTTTTATGGATTTAATTATTTGATTTATAGGAAAATTTTCTGGCCAAAAAAATTGAGAAATTAATAAAGCTTTAATTTTTTTTTTCATAAAAATTTAAGGTATCTAAAATAGTTTTATAATAATTATTACCACAAAAATTCCAGTTTAAATTCTTTGATATTGAGTAGTTCAGTTTTGTTTTTTTAATTATTTCATTATTTTTTAAAGAAATAAAATAATATATTTTATTTAAAATAGATTTTGAACTTCTAGGATCAAAATAAAAACACCCTTCACCATAAATTTCTCTAAATACTTTTAAATCTGAACATAGAACTGGAAGATTATTAGCTGCTGCCTCTAAAACAGGTAATCCAAAAGATTCACACAAAGATGGAAAAATTAATGCATCATAATTTTTATAAGTTTTTATAATATCTTTATATGAAATATTTTTTCGAACACGAATATTTAATTTTTTAAAATTATATTTTGTATTTAATTTATTTAGATATTTTTCTTCATATCTTCCAATACAATCAAGAGAAATATTTTGATTTTGGCTATTTTTAATAGCATCAAAAAGTTTATCATGATTTTTATATTTTTGAAACTCGGAAATATATAGCAACTTAATTTTTTGTTTATAGAAAAAATTTTTTTTAACTATTTGGCCTTTTTTTACTCCATGATAAATTACAATATTTCTAAAAAAATTTTTTTTTTTAAAATATTTTAAAATTTTTTTTTTTATATCATAGCTAGTAAATATAATATTTTTATGAAGGACAATTGATGTTATTATAGCTATCTTTTGAAAAAAAAACTTAATTCTTAAAATAAAATTATATTTTTCATTTGTTAAAATATCAAATGGCAATATATTTTGTTGTACAAGTATAGTTGGTCTAAATAATCCATGGTAAATTCCATTTAAGGACAATAATAGGCTACATTGGCCTTTTTCTAATTCTTTTTTTAAGAACAAAAATTTCCAGAAATGTCTATAAATAAAATTTTTATCAAATAATTTTTTTTTAATTAATTTTATATTTTTATTTTTTTTTAAATTTTTATTTACAAATGAATTTGAATAAATTTTTAGAAAAATTTTTTTTTTTGAAAGAATCTTTATAACTTGATCTAAATGTATCAATCCTCCAAAACTATTAATATCAATTGCGTCTATTGCTATAATTTTCATAAATAAGTTTATAATATAACATTGTAAAACTAAAAATTTTTAAGCTGTTGAAAATATCCAAAGTTAAACCAATTAGGATAAAATAAATTAATATATACATTTCTAATTTTCTTGCCATAAAAGCAGTATAAATTAGACCAATCAAACCTGTCGTAAAAATTATTCTTATAATTCCCGACTCATAGTAAATAGCAGTTGTTCCTGAACCAAATAAAATTGTAAAAAAATTATCTATATAAAGTGTTAGTAATCTATCCCAAAGGTTTAATCTATATACTAGAGAATATGATGAAAAACCAACTTGATCAAAAGTTGGAAGTTCTTGAAAAAAAACATAATCTTTTACCATTTGAAATGCAAAAAAATAATCTGTTTCAATAATTCTTTTATATGCTTTGCTATTCAAAGTTTCTAAACCATAAATGCTTATAACTGCTAATATAAGAATTCCAAAAATTGAACTTAAATATTTTTTTGTACTTAAATGATTTTTTAATAAAAAAATATTAGCTATAAAAAACCCTATAAAATTACCCCTACTTTCAGCTATTATATTTAATAGCAAAACTATAATAAAATAAATAAAAGTTCTAAAATAGTTAGGTTTTTCTAATCTTAAAATAATAAAATAACATAAAGATATTATTACTCCTAATTCCCATGAGCCCCCTGTTATACCCATAGATCTTGCATTTAATTCATGATCTGGATCTAAATATCCTAAAGATGTAAACGCACCTATTAAACTAAACTCTTGTAAGACTGAAAATACAATGTTTACTAACACGTATATCTTTAAATAATATACAATATCTTCTTTTGAGATTTTTATATTGCAAAGTAGAATTACTATAAAAAAATATTCAAGTATTCTAATTAAGCTCAGATATTTAATTTGTAGTCCAGACATTTTGCCAACAAATGCTGCAATAAATATTATTACGAAATAAAATAAAACTGGTACAAATTTTTTAACTTGTTCATTATTAATTATTTTTTCCTCATAATTAAAAAGTACGGTTAATCCATAAATGGTCAAAGCTATATCTTCTAACCTAATACCCTGCCAATAATTAGGTATTTCAATTAGATCTATTTTTGGAAAAAATAGAATAATAAAAAAAAGAAATAAAAAAAGTTTTTCAAAATTATAATAGTATTTATATTTTAATTGCATTTTTAATTAACTGTTGTTGAATCAAATATATTTCTTTGCTAAATTCCAATCATCAATTGTATCTATATCAATATTTTCTTTTTTTGAATTTATTATTATAGGTTTAAAATAAGAAGGAGAGAAATCATTTTTTTTTATGAAAAAATTTTTTTTAATCAGATAAAATAAACCATTAATCTTATATATCTTTTTTAAAGAATTGGTAAATTGCACCTCCCTACAAAAACTATTATTTATTATATAAAAAGGTCCATGTTTAGAAGATTTAGATGAAACTTTCTTTACTGCAATAACAGCATTTAATTTTGTATTTGAAATTTCTTTAACCCCTTTTTTTATTGTTTTTATAGTTCTAAATGGAGACGTTGGTTGCAATAAAGCAATATAATCAATTTTAAAAAAATTTTTTTCGTACCATTTAACTGCATGCAAAATCGCTATCTCTGAAGTTGACTTATCATCCGAAAATCTTTTAGGTCTTTTCAAAGTTAATATTTTACTATCATACAATTCAACTGTTTTTAAAATTTTGTTAGAGTCACTAGAAACTATAATATTGCAAAATTTATTTGATCTAATAGCAACACTAGTTGTCCAATTTACTAAAGCTTTATTTTTAAGTTTTTTAATATTCTTGTTTTTTAATCTTTTAGAACCACTTCTTGCTAAAATAATAGCTAAAATATTATTCTTCATTAAAATTAAAAAACTATGCCAGTTTTTTTTAATAATGATATTATTTCTTTAGGCTTTTGAAAATTAAAATTACTTATTCTAGATGATAAAAATTTTTTTTTATTTTGGTTTACATTTTTGTTTATTGCATCTTTAATTATATAAAATCCATATTGGTCAAATAAATTATTTACTTCATCTTGATTGAATAACTCCTCATAAAGTTTTTCAAAGTTATTTTGATTTTTAATTATAATTTTTGATTTATTATTTTTATAAAATTTTAATAGCTCTCTAGCAAGATCAATAATCTTAAAACATTTCATACTCTTTAAAATAAAAATTTCCTTACCTTTTGTCAGATAGATAGCTTTTAAAATCATTTTTGTACACTCTTCTATCGTCATTACAAAGCGTGCCATTTCCTTATGATTTACAATTATGTCTTTTTTATTTTTCAATAAATTAATATACTTCGGAACTACGGAACCTCTTGAGCCTAAAATATTACCAAATCTAACACATGAAACTTTAGTCTTGGACTTACCTTTAATTTCTGCTGAATTAATAGCTATTTTTTCAGATTGTAATTTTGAGATTCCCATAATGTTTACAGGGGACACAACTTTATCTGTACTAATCAATAAAAACTTTGAAACCTTATTAGCAATTGATGCTCTTAAAATATTCTGTGTACCAACAACATTAGTTTTTGTTACTTCAAAGGGATTATACTCAGCAATATTTACATGTTTGATTGCTGCAGCATGTATAACAATATCTACATTTACAGTAACCTCCTCACACCTTTCATAATCTCTGATATCACCTAAAAAATATCTAATTTTAGTATTAAACATATTTTCTATAAAATTTTTACCTATTTTTTTTTTAGAAGAAGTTTTTACTTTTTCAGACAACTCAAATAATCCATTTTCATCATTACTTAAAACTCTAACAACTTTACAATTTAATTGTAACAATTTTAGTACTAAAGCTGATCCAATAGTACCTGTTCCACCAGTTACTAAAACTGATTTATTTTTAAAGTAATTATTTATTTCTGATTTCATTTTTTAGGTAATTTTCTAATTTTTGAAAATTATATTTTTTCATAATATTTTTAATTAATTTGTTATCGATTTTTTGTGATAAAGTTAATTTTATGTTTATATCTTTATTGTAAAATCTAAAACCATTTTTTGTAACTTTTTTTAACATTTTAGTTAAACTCATGAAACTAATATTTTCATTTCCAATATTTAAAACTTTATTTGTAATATCTTTCTTAATCAAATAATTAATCACATTTATTACATCTTTAACAAATATAAAATTTTTAAAAGTTTTTATGTTATCAAAATAAAATAATTTTTTTTTCTTAATAGAATCTAAAATAAGTTTTATTATGCCTTTGTTTTCTTTACCTCCATATAAATTACAAAATCTTAATATCAAATAATTTTTATTTGTTTTCAAATATTTTTTTTCAATCTCAAGCTTAGCTTTTTCATATGGATATATAGGGGTTTTTTTTGAGGTTTCCTTTTGATTTTTTTTACTATTTCCATAAACTAAACTTGTAGAAATATAAATTAAAGTTATTTTTTTTTTTATTTTTTTTGCCAAATTTATAATATTAATATTTCCACTTCTAATAATATTTATCATTTTTCTTTTATTTTGACTCTGTTGCCCTGAAAGATTGATAACTATATCGACTTCATTATTTAGATATTTTTTTAACTCTTTTTTTTTAGTTATATCAAAACCTTGTTTTTTTGTAGGACAAATTAAAAAGAAATTTTTTGATAGTTCAAATTTTAATTTCTTTCCAATAAAACCTTTTGAGCCAATTAATAAAATTTTTTTCACAAATTAGTAAGTGATTTTTTTTTGAGTATTAAAATTTTTAAGATTTAATTTTTTAATTATCATAATAATTTTTTTTGAAGAATTACCATCACCATATAAATTTTTCAAAAAAATTAATTTTTTTTTGAAACTAGGTCTTAAAATTTTTTTGATTGAATCATATATTTCATCTCTATTATATCTTGCATCTATTACATTTATACTTTTGGTTCTACCTTCTTGTCTCGTTCCAATATTTATTACTGGAATTTTATATGTTGCAGCTTCATGGATTCCCGAACTTGAATTTCCAACAAGAGCTTTTGAGTTTTTTAAAAGAGTTTTATATTCTCTTAATGATAAAGTTTGACAATAATTAAATCTATATTTTTTAATAAGATTGATAATTTTAAGAGATCCAGCATCATTATTAGGAAAAACAAATAATTTTTGCATTTTAATTTTTTTCAATGCCTCGATTGTTTCAACAAACTGTTTATGAACATTTTTTAATTCAGATGTAACTGGGTGCTGAATAATCAAAATATAGTCTTGTAAAATATCTATATTAAATTTCTTTCTTAATTTTTCATAATTTTCTTCTTTTTCTTGCTTTAAGGCATCAATAGATGGACAGCCTACTACAAATATGTTTTCTTTTAATTCACCCATTTTAATTAATCTTTTTTTAGTTTCTTCTGTTGCAGTAAAATGAAAATTAGAAAATTTTGACATACCATGCCTTAAAGACTCGTCAATAGTTCCAGACACTTCCCCCCCCTGTATATGGGCAACAGGGATATTCATATGTGCTCCACAAATAGTTAATGCAAAATTTGCAGCTATATCAAAACCAGATAAAATTAAATCTGGTTTAGATTTTTCAATTATTTTTGGTAAATTCAAAAAAGCTTTACCTAATGCCTCTGACATTGATGAGCCATCATTTTTGACATAATAGTTTTTATCAAAAATTTTAAATTCAGCAAAAATTTTAAAATTTTCATCTAAAATCTCTTTTTTTGTATATCCAAAACTTTTATTAAGATGAATTCCAGTTACAACTAAATCATAATTTAGAAATTTTGTTTTTTGTATTAATTTTATTATGGGCTTGAATCTACTAAAATCAGCTCTTCTTTCAGTAACTATAAGAATTTTTTTTTTCATTATTAAAACTTAATTAAATATCTTTTTTCTTTATTAAAGTATTTTCTTTTATAAAGTTTTTTGCTTTTTTGCCTAAGATTTTATAATAAGATTCTGCCTTAAAACCACCTATACCAGGTCTTTTAGGAAAAATATTTTCTTTTGTAATCTTTTCACCTTTCTTAATGTCTTTAGTTGCAACTAAAGAGGCAAAAGCAAAACTAATTGTTGATTTTTCTTCCTCTACTGGGCCTTTATAATTTCCTTTTGCTAAAAATATTTCATTTGAAGCTATCATTAAAGTCTTCAACTCTTCTCCATCCATAGATGCAGAAATGTCCGGACCAATTCTGCTTTTTCTGTCTACAAAATGTTTTTCAATTATTGATGCTCCCAATGAAATCGCACCGAGACATGGATAAATTGTTTTGGAATGATCAGATAATCCTACTATCGCATTTGGGAAAGACTCTTTCAATTTTGATATTGCTTGTAATCTAACTAAATTAGTTGGCGTTGGGTATATGTTTGTACAATGCATTAAAGCATAAGGAATTTTATATTTTTCAAAAATTTTTACGGATGGTTTAATGCTTTCTATTGTATTCATACCAGTACTCATGATTATAGGTTTCTTATGTTTAGCAATATATTCAACTAATGGATAATTATTGCATTCTCCAGATCCGATTTTAAATGCAGGCACTTTAAACTTTACAAGTCTATCAACAGCTAATCTAGAAAAGGGTGTACTTATAAAAATCATTTTTTTATTCTCAACGTATTTCATCAATTTATATTCATCTTCTTCAGAGAGTGAGCAGTTTTTAATAATATCAAAAATGTTTTTTTTTGTATGAGAAGGTATAATTTTTTTTGCTTCAATTGACATTTCATCTTCTGCTATATGAGTTTGATGCTTGATTATTTCAGCACCAAATTTATGTGCTTGATCAACAAGTTTTTTTGCTTTCTTTAAATTTCCATTATGATTTATACCGAGCTCAACTATAATAATTGGTTTATGATTTGGGCCTATTTTTCTTTTACCAATTTTCATTAATAATTTATTTGTTTTCATTTTTTTTTAGATTTTCAAGAAATGATAAAAGCTTAGCATCATTATTAATATCAGCAACTTTAGTAAAACTGTATAATTTTTTTTGATCAAAAATGATTAAATAATCAAATTTATTGATTAACTCAAGCTTATGTAAAGATATCAGAATTGTTTTATTTTTATAATTCTGAAAAATATTGTCTAAAACATTAAGTTCTAAATTCTTATCAAGTGAACTTGTTGGTTCATCCATTAAAAGAATTTCAAAGTCCTTATACAATGATCTCGCTATACAGATTCTTTGTACTTGACCGCCAGAAAGTTTAAATCCATCTTTTCCTAAAAATGTTTTTTCTTTTTCTTTCAATTTTTCTAAAAACTCATCACAGCAACTTAATTTTATTGCATGTTTTAAATTTTCATAATTAATTTCGTTTTTTTCAACTCCTAAAGCAATATTTTCAATTATACTTCCATTAATCAAATTATTTTCTTGTGGCATATAAGATACCAAATTCTGCCATTCTCTTTTTCTTGAGTAAATATCTATTCCATCACTAAAAATTATATCTTTAGTATTTTCATACAATTGACACAGATGATTTAAAAAAGTGGATTTTCCACTTCCAGAAACTCCTAAAAGTGCAATTTTAGAACCCTTAATAATTTCTAAATTTATATTATTTAAAATTTCTTTATTTAAGATGATACTATTTAAATTCTTAATAGATACTTTGTTAGATGATTTTAATAAATTGTTATGTTTAATTTTTTTATAATTAATAAAGTTTTCTTTACTAATTTGAGATTTGTTATTTAAAATCTGATAAACTGCCTTTACTGATCCAAATCTAAATTGCAACTTATTTGCTTCGCTCAAAACTGTATTAAACAATGGCAGCATTCTAATTATAACAATAGATACAACTGACAAATATGCCAAAAGCTCTTCTTTATCA
>MDSV01103689.1_pt1 | contig 15307 bp, 13 predicted proteins | sample 810851 | NCBI WGS metagenome assembly MDSV01 (sample SAMN05326640, study PRJNA326480) | marine metagenome | isolation source: seawater | place: Atlantic Ocean: North East | collected 2012
GCCGCCTTCGAGCTAGCTGAGGTTTCCGCCTTGAATCTCAACGGTTCAGGGCAAACCAACAGCGGCATTCTCGGGAGTCTTTTTTCACCTGCGCCGCAAATCAAACGAGGCGGTTAGCCCCATGCGTCAAGACGGTAACCCCAACGAAGCCCACGGCCTCAAGCAGGCACTCCGTCGGACGCTAAAAGAACAGCGTACTGCCTTGACCCCTGAGGACCGAAAACGCCATCACCTGCATATTGCCGCCCACTTAGAGGACTTGCTCGTCCAGCGCAGTCCACTGCAGCGCATCGCCCTGTATTTGGCCACCCCGGATGAGGCTGACTTGTCCCTGTGGATGGCGTCAGCGCAGGCGTCTGTTCTTGAGCTCTTTGCGCCAGTGGTTGGGGTGGAAAAAGGCCAGATGAACTTGTATCCCATGGGCCCAAATACGCCCATTCGTCGAGGCCGTCTTGGTCTGCGAGAGCCCGGGGTGCAAAGCAATGACACACCCGTTGATCCTGAAATGTTGGATGTCGCCTTGGTCCCGTTGCTGGGGTTCGACGACCAAGGCCATCGCTTGGGCATGGGGGGCGGCTATTACGACCGCTATTTTTCAAGCGCAGAGCAACGCCCTTGGATTGTTGGCATTGCCTACGATATACAGCACTCGGAGAAACCATTGCCCACAGAACCCTGGGACATCACCTTAGACGCCGTGGTCACCGAAACCGGTTTTCGCATCTTTAATCACTGAACCGCACGCTTGAAAGCATAGGATATTAGCACCATGAGCATTCATCCAATCATTAAGATGGGCCATCCGACCCTGCGCCAGGTCGCCAAACCAGTGGCCCCCGCGGACATGGACAGTGCAAAAATGCATACGCTAATCGCAGACATGATCGAAACCCTGCACGACGCCGGCGGTATCGGCCTCGCAGCGCCCCAAATCAATCAACCCATCCAGCTTGCCATCATCGAGGTGCCCGGCGGCCCAAGCCGCTATGGAGAGATTGAACCCATACCCTTGACCGTATTTTTCAACCCGGTTCTGACCGTTATCGAGCCAGAGGAGGCAGGCTACTGGGAGGGTTGTTTGTCCGTGCCCGGCCTACGCGGCTTTGTGTATCGACCCCAGCATGTTCGCGTGGATTACATGGACGCGTCCGGCAACGACGCCACGCTGGAACTGCAAGGGTTTCTTGCGACCGTCGTACAGCACGAATTTGATCATCTGGCAGGACGGCTTTATGTGGACCATATCCGCGATATGACCCAACTCGTCTTCGAGGACGAATGGCTGGCCCAACAGACCCCAGATTCCGTCGACTAACCTCCAGCGTTAACGCAGAAACAACTCGTAAGCGGGGTTCTCTTCTTCGGACCAAAAACGATAGCCAATTCGCTGAAGGTAATCCCGCAGCTTCTTTTTGTCTTTGGTACCAGCGTCAAAACCCACCAACACCCGGCCCCATGCAGAGCCATGGTTTCGATAGTGGAATAGCGAGATATTCCAGTCGGAGCCCAGACCAGATAAAAACTGCAGCAGCGCGCCTGGACGCTCTGGGAACTCAAAGCGAAACAGCATTTCCGCGCCCGGGCTGCCGCGGTGACCGCCCACCATATGGCGCACATGCACCTTGGCGGCTTCATTCTCGGTCATATCAAAAACCTGATAACCCTTGGCCTGTAGCTGAGCCACCAGATCCAGACGATCCTCCTTAGACTTCACGCCGATGCCGACGTAAATATGGGCTTGATCCACATCAGCGCATCGGTAATTGAATTCCGTGATGGCGCGCTTACCCAGCGCCCGACAAAACTTAAGAAAACTTCCCTTCGCCTCATCGATGGTGACCGCGAGTATTGCTTCTCGGGATTCACCCACTTCCGCACGCTCAGAGATGTGTCGAAGTCGATCAAAGTTCACGTTCGCGCCGCTGACGATGGACACCACATGTGACATGCCAGGATTGGCACCGACGTAGCGCTTCATGCCCGCAATGGCCAAGGCCCCAGCAGGCTCTGCGACACACCGGGTATCTTCAAAAACATCCTTGATAGCGGCGCAGATCTCGTCGACGCTCACTACCACGACATCGTCTACGTAGCGCTTGGCAATTTTGAACGTTTCTTTACCGATTTGGGCCACGCTAACGCCGTCTGCAAACAGATCCAGTTTTTCGATGGGCAAACTGACGCGCCGCCCGGCTTTCATGGCGGCATCTAGGCAGTTGGAGCCTTCGGCTTCGACACCGATGATTTTCGTCTTAGGGTGTAAGTACTTCACATAGGCCGCCACACCAGCAATCAATCCGCCGCCGCCAACCGGAATAAAAATCGCATCCAGCGGTCGGCTGTGCTGATTGACGATTTCCATACCAATGGTGCCTTGGCCAGCAATCACATCCACATCGTCGTAGGGCGGAATGTAAATCAGACCTTCGGAGTCACACAGGTGCTTGGCATGCAAAGCCGCTTCGTTGTAGTTGTCTCCGTGCAGTACGACCTTAGCCCCGCGGTCACGAACCGCGTTAACCTTGATACTGGGCGTATTCAGACCCATGACGATGGTCGCGCGAATACCAAGCGTCTGGGCGGAAATCGCGACGCCTTGCGCGTGATTGCCCGCGGATGCAGTAATGACCCCAGTGGATTTTTGGTCTTCGCTGAGCTGAGCCATTTTGTTGTAGGCACCGCGCAGCTTGAAACTGTAAACAGACTGCATGTCCTCACGTTTCAAACTGACCTGCAGCCCAAGCCGCCGACTCAGCAGCGGCGCAGGCGAAAGCGGGCTCTCAACAGCGAGCTCGTAGACCTTTGAGCCAAGAATTTTCTTTACATAACTTTCTAACATGCCAACAATTTCTCAGTCATTGTGAGGACGTATCCGTCCTATTTTGTTTCACCCGCAAACGAGGCGCTTTATCAGTCAATCTCAAGACCAACTTAAGCAGCAAGCTGCTCAAGCCGCCATTTCCTATATCGCACCCAAACTCGAGCGCAAAAGTGTTGTCGGTGTCGGCACCGGTTCAACCGCCAATTGCTTCATTGATGAGCTGGCCAAAATCAAACACACCTTCGACGCCGCCGTTGCCTCCAGCGAGGAAACCCACAGGCGTCTCGCGGCCCATGGCATTACGGTCTTGGATCTCAATGCCGCCCCACAGCTCGACGTCTATGTCGATGGCGCCGACGAGATAGATAAGGCCTGTAACATGATCAAGGGTGGGGGCGCGGCCCTAACCCGAGAAAAAATCGTGGCATCCGCTGCCGACGAATTCGTCTGTATCGCCGACAGTAGCAAGTTGGTCGCTCAACTGGGTGCGTTTCCATTGCCCGTCGAAGTCATTCCCATGGCCCGCAGCCTCGTCGCTCGAGCCCTCGTCGCCTTGGGCGGTCATCCGATCTGGCGAGAAGGCGTTACGACGGACAACGGTAACCTCATTCTCGACGTCCATGGCTTTGCCATTGATCAGCCTCTCGACCTTGAGAAGCGCATCAATGACATTGCCGGTGTCGTCTGCAACGGCATTTTCGCCCAACAGGCGGCCAATGTCGCGTTTTTAGCAGACGAAAACGGTATCACTGCCTTGGATGCGCAACAGAAACGGTGATGCGTGTCCCGCAGGAGGCCTTTTATCAGGCCTCGGTCAACGGTAACAGTTTATCCGGGTTCAGAATTTGGTCCGGATCGAAGAGATGCTTCAGGCCACGCATCAGCGATATTTCGTCGTCACCGCGGCTGTAGCCGAGAAAATCTCGCTTCAGCAGACCAACCCCGTGTTCGGCAGAAATGCTGCCGCGCCGCGCCTGCACCAGTTCGAATATTTTCGGGCTCATGGTGTGCCCGACATGGAAGAATTCCTCGAGAGACAGAGACTCTGGCCGCAGGATGTTCAGGTGTAAATTCCCGTCGCCAATATGTCCGTACCAACACACCTCAAAGTCTGGATAACCTTCATTGACGTAGCGATCCACATCCGCAAGAAACCCCGGCACTTCGCTGATACGCACCGACAGATCATTCTTGTATGGCGTATAGGGAGCGAGGCTCTCGGATATACCCTCACGCAGCTGCCATAGCGCGGCAGCTTGAGCCTGAGATTGGCTGATTACTCCGTCCACCAGCCAGCCTTCTTCCATACACAACGCAAACGCCTCTTCGGCCTTAGCCAGTTCGGATTCATCGAACTCCAGCAAGGCATAGTTGTCGACGCGATTTGCCAGCGGGGCAGGCAGCTTTCGATGCGCCTGCACTTTTTGCAGCGCCAAGTCCGAGAAAAACTCAAAGGCCGACAACGTCAGTTTGTCACTGAACGCGTGGAGGATATCCAGCAGATCCACTACCGACGGCACGCCAACCACCATGACGATTTGGGGCTCTGGCTGGGGGGCCAGGTGCATGTCTAACTCGCCGATCAAGCCCAGTGTCCCCTCAGAACCAATCATCAAATGACGAAAATCGTAGCCGGTCGCGTTTTTGATCAGACCTGCGTTGCAATCGAGTAGAGCACCGGAGCCCGTAACCACTTTCATTCCAGCCACCCAGTCCCGGGTCAGACCGTAACGAATGACTTTGATACCGCCTGCGTTGGTGGCCACGTTGCCACCAATCTGGGATGAACCGGACGATGCGAAGTCCACTGGATAATACAACCCCTGTTCCTCGGCGAAGGCCTGAAGGTTAGCCGTGACCAGACCGGGCTGGCAGGTCACGATGCGATCCTTGGCGGAAAAATCCAGAATCTTGTTCATGCGGTCAAAAGAAACAACAACCTCGCCCTGGCTTGCCACTGCACCACCCGACAATCCCGTACGTCCGCCAGAAGGCACCAGCTTGACCTGATGGGCTCTGGCGTAAGCCACGAGGTCCTGCAGTTGATCAAGACTTTCAGGAAACACCACGGCGCTCGGTGCCACCACAAAACCGTTGGTCCAATCCTTACCCCAGATTTGCAGACTTTCTGGATCTTCTTTGATTTGCTTGGATGCCAGTACGCTGGTCAACGAGGTGCTAGAGACCATGAGTTTCTCCACGATAAGTTATCCAGTCACATGCTTGATCCAGCCGCTGCCAAATGGCCGCCTGTATGGCTGGCGTTTCATTCACCAAGTGATGCCGGGCAGGCGGAATGATGTGGATTTGTCCTTGGGGATAGATACGTTCCAGCACCGGTAAATTATGTCGATAGCTGACGGTACGATCGCCGTATCCATGAAGGATTTTAGGCTCCAAAAAGGAAGGCGCCAGTGACTCGAAGCGGCTGAACCAATTGACCATGGCATTGACCCACGCTACCGGGAGCGTTTGGGCCTGCAGCGGGTCGCGACCCAACAAAGCGACAAATTCCGGGTTATCAATGTTCGTCGACACGTCGCGCGGACGGGATTCCACCATGCGCTTGGACAGCTCAAATACCCAACGCATGGAAATCCAAGCATAGGGTCTCACCAATGGCGCGAGCAGCACCATCTCTCCCGTTGGGCGATTCAGTTCAGTGAGTTGCTTCTGCTGCCAATATTCCATGGTCAGTGCACCGCCCATGCTCTGACCAAACCAATGCAGAGGCAGATCGACTGAGAGGCGTTTGCTCAATTTGTGCACAACCCCAAGGACCTCAATGTAGCGTTGAAAGTCGCTGATCGTTGCCTGGGGCCCGGTCGACAATCCGTGTCCGATTTGGTCAAACCCCACCACGGCGATGTTGCGCTCAAGCAGTTCAGCCACCAGATGGCCATACAGCCCCGTATGGTCGTAGTAACCGTGACAGACCAATGCCCAAGCCACCGGCTCATTTCCTGCGGGCCGGAAGGTCTGCACAACAATACGCTCCTGACCCACCGCAACCACACCGTAGGAGCGGGTCGCACCAGCGTGTTCAAAACCCAGACTGTAATACCCGTTGTATTGCTCAAACAGACTCGGATCAATCTCGCACCAGGTGCCCTCGTCCACGGGAGACGCCGCCAATCCATGAATCAAGGCCGCATCATCAAAAACACACTGTCCGCGTTTCGCCAACTCGATCACGCGATCTACCTAGGCAATCAGAGGCGTTAGTTCACCGGCGGCGTAGTGCATGAACATGGCATCCAGCGACTTGGCTTGAATTTTATCTGCATGACCCGCGGTGCCGAAGGCTTCGTAACGCGCGACCACAACATCTTTCATGGCTTGTTGAGACACCGCCAGATATTTGCGTGGATCAAACTCGCTCGGATTACCCGTTAAAAATTTACGGATGGAGGCGGTTGAGGCCAAGCGCAGGTCCGTATCGATATTCACCTTACGTACGCCATGCTTGATCCCTTGCTGAATTTCTTCCACCGGTACGCCATAGGTTTCAGCGATTTCGCCGCCGTGGGCATTGATTTCCTGCAGCAGTTCTTGAGGCACGGATGAACTGCCGTGCATCACCAGATGCGTATTGGGCAGTCGCTGGTGAATGGCCTTGATACGGTCGATGGCCAAAATGTCGCCTGAGGGTGGGCGGCTGAATTTGTAAGCGCCGTGGGACGTTCCGATGGCAATCGCCAGTGCGTCCACTTCGGTTTTCGCAACAAAGTCCGCCGCTTCTTCAGGGTCCGTCAGGAGCTGATCCATATTCAACACACCTTCCGCACCAACGCCATCTTCCTCACCGGCAGTGCCGGTTTCAAGGGACCCTAGGCAGCCGAGCTCACCTTCAACCGAGACGCCGCAAGCATGAGCCATCGCCACAACTCGACGGGTTACAGCAACGTTGTACTCGTACTCTGCTGGAGTCTTTTGATCTTCAAGCAAGGAGCCATCCATCATCACTGAGGTGAAACCCATCTGCATGGAGCGCTGACAGACGTCTGCAGACGCACCGTGGTCTTGATGCATCACCACGGGTATGTGGGGGAATTCTTCTACTGCCGCGAGCATCAAGTGACGCAAAAAATTGGGCCCAGCGTACTTACGCGCACCGGCAGATGCCTGCACGATCACCGGGCTGTTGGTTTCATCAGCGCCTTCCATGATGGCGCGCATCTGCTCCAGGTTGTTGACGTTAAAAGCAGGCACGCCGTAATCGTTTTCTGCCGCATGATCCAAAAGCTGACGCATACTGATAAGGGCCATAGTCGTTCTCCGCTAAATTTTATCGTTGTATTTTTTGCTCATTCGAGCCGCCGCCCGCGTTAATCAATCGCGCTGCAACGCTCGCCCAATACCGCTACTGCAGGCAGGGTCTTACCCTCAACCAACTCTAAAAAGGCGCCCCCTCCGGTGGAGATATAGGAAATCCCCTCGGCGAGACCATACTGCTCTACCGCTGCCAATGTATCTCCACCACCCGCAATGGAGAACGCCTCGCTCTCCGAGATGGCCTCACCAATCACCTTGGTGCCCTGCCCAAACTGCGCAAACTCGAAGACACCAACGGGCCCATTCCACATAATGGTTTGCGCATCCATCAAACTCTCTGCCCAGGCTCGGGCCGTCACGGGGCCAATATCTAAAATCATCTCATCAGACTGAACGTTGTCGATAGCTTTCACCACACCTACCGCATCCGCGGCAAAAGTCTTCGCCACCATCACATCAACGGGAATCGGGATATCCACTTGGTCGGCAATCTGTCGTGCGGTATCCAGCAGTTCAGGCTCGTACAGCGAGCTGCCCACTTCATAGCCTGCCGCAGCGATAAATGTATTGGCAATTCCACCACCAACAATGATGCGGTCGGCAATGGATGCCAACGAGCCAAGCACCTCTAGCTTGGTTGATACCTTGGCACCGCCAATGACGGCGACCATGGGTGTCGCCGGCTGGGCCAAGGTTTGTTGAAAGGCGCGCAGCTCGGCTTCGAGTAACAATCCTGCGCAGACGCTTGGCGCATACTTTGCCACGCCGTGAGTCGAGGCTTGTGCACGATGCGCGGTACCAAAGGCATCCATCACAAAAACATCGCAAATCTCCGCCATGCGTCGTGCCAATGTTTCATCGTCGGCTTTTTCACCCGTCAAAAAGCGCACATTTTCAAGCAAGGCGACCTGTCCGGTCTGGACATTTTTGCAGTCGTCCAACTCGGGCAAAAGCGCTACCGATGTATCAAGCAGCTCGCCCAACCGCTGGGCGACCGGCGCCAAAGACGCCGATGCATCAAAGCTGCCTTCCTTGGGTCGACCCAGATGGGACATCACCACCACGCTTGCCCCCTGACTGAGCGCCGCCTCAATCGTCGGGACCGATGCCTGAATGCGGGTGTCGCTGGTCACCTTACCGTCGCTGAGCGGCACATTGAGATCTGCACGAATCAATACGCGCTTACCTGACAACACCAATTCAGACATCGCCGTTATGTGAGGTATGTTCATGGCCTGAGTACTTCCTGTGCCTGCTTTGCCTGCTCGGTTCTAATCTTTCCCTTTACGCGCGGCCCATGACAGCCAGCGCCTGAGCCACGACCCGATCCGTTGTCATCCCCATGGCCTCAAGGGCTTGGGAGCCGGGCGCAGAAAGACCGAAGCGATCAATACCCACCACCGCGCCGTCTAAACCAACGTACTTGAACCACGTATCCGGATGACCCGCCTCCACAGCCACCCGAGCCCGCAGGTCGTGGGGCAATACCGATGCTTGATAGGCCGCATCTTGCGCAGCAAACACTTCAACGCAGGGCATGGAAACGACCCGGGCCGCAATGCCCTGCTGGGCCAAAACATTCGCCGCGTCGAGGGCAAGCGAAACCTCAGAGCCAGTGGCCATCAGCACGACGTCAGGTGTTTGAGCAGGTTCGTGCAGGATATAACCGCCGCGGGCCACGTTCGCAAATGCCTCTTCTGTGCGAGCCTGAGCCACTGTTTTCTGACGCGTAAACACCAAAGCCGTTGGGGTCGTGCGGCTGGCGATAGCCGACTTCCAAGCGAAGGCGCTTTCAACGGTATCGCAGGGGCGCCAGGTCGAAAGATTCGGCGTCGTGCGCAAGTTGGCCAACTGCTCGACGGGCTGGTGCGTGGGGCCGTCTTCGCCAACGGCGACAGAGTCGTGGGTATACACAAATATGTTCGGCAATTGCATCAACGCCGCCAAACGCACCGCATTGCGGGCGTACTCCATAAAGATCAGGAATGTTCCGGTAAAGGGTCGATAACCACCGTGCAGCTGCATGCCGTTGCTGATCGCGGTCATGCCAAATTCCCGGACACCAAAGCTCATGTACTGATCGTCTCGCGCATCGCTCCAGCGCGTGTTGTTTGAGCCTGTCAGATCCGCGGATCCACCAAACAGCTCAGGCACACCCTGGGCAATCGCACCAATGGCCGCTTGAGACGACTTGCGGGTTTCCAGATCAACAGGGTTCGCCTGCTGCTCTTGAGCAAAGGCATCGATGGCTTGATCCCAGTTACTGGGCAATTCGCCCTGCATTCGCCGAGTAAATTCTGCGGCCTGATCGGGGTTCGCATGTTGGAAGGCATCCATCGCCGTCTGCCACGCCTGTTGCGCCTGGGCACCGGCTTCGCGTTGATCCCACGCCTCTTGAATATCCGTCGGAATTTCCCAAGCGGGGGCAGTCCAGCCTAACTCTGCCTTGGTTAGTGCAATTTCGTCTTCGCCCAACACCGAGCCGTGGGCGCCCGCGGTACCACGCTTGTTTGGTGAACCGAAACCAATAACGGTTTTACAGCACACCAAGGTGGGGCGGCCGTCGGATTGCGTCGCGTTTTTCAGCGCGTCGGAGATTTCCTGAGCGTCGTGACCGTTCACATTGCGAATCACTCGCCAGCCATAGGCTTCAAAACGTGCGGGCACATCTTCGTTGAACCATTCGTTCACTTCACCATCAATCGAAATGCCGTTGTCGTCGTAGAGGCAAATCAGTTTCGACAGACCGAGAGTCCCGGCCAAAGAAGCCGCCTCATGGGAAATGCCTTCCATCAGGCAGCCGTCTCCGGCGATTACCCAAGTCCGATGATCTACCACGGCGCAATCCGCCGTGTTGAATTCCGCTGCGAGCTTTTGCTCCGCCAGCGCCATGCCTACCGACATGGCAAACCCTTGGCCCAGCGGCCCCGTTGTCGTTTCAACCCCCGGGCACTCGCCGAATTCCGGGTGCCCCGCAGTCTTTGCGTGAAGCTGCCGAAAGTCTTTGAGGTCTTGCAGACTGACGTCATAGCCCGTGAGGTGGAGCAACGCATAGAGCAACATCGAGCCATGACCGTTTGAGAGCACAAACCTGTCACGATCAAACCAGTGCGGGTCATTCGGGTTATGCTTCAAAAAGTCTCGCCACAGCACCTCAGCAACATCCGCAAGGCCCATGGGGGCTCCGGGGTGACCGCTGTTCGCTGCCTGGACAGCGTCCATTGCCAATACGCGGACGGCGTTGGCGTTTTCAAATCGTGTGGACATAGACCTTCTCTTCGGGATGAAGGCCCATTGTCCTAGTTTTGCCGCCCTTGCTGCAAACATTCTGCGAACTAAATCAAAATTAAGTCACTTAACCCCGCAAATAATTTCCAGTAGCATCGCTGCCTCGAAAACTTGCCCTTGCAAGAGGGTCTTGGAGCTAAAATGTCCAACCAGTCTTTATTCACGTCGGAATCCGTATCTGAGGGTCATCCCGACAAAGTGGCGGATCAAATCTCTGATGCAGTCGTCGACGCTATGCTGGCCCAAGACAAAGAGTCACGGGTTGCCTGCGAAACCATGATCAAAACCGGCATCGTCATTCTCGCCGGCGAAATTCGCAGCGATGCCGTCGTGGATTTCGACAAACTGACCCGAGCGGTCATTGAGCGCATTGGTTATGACGGCCCCGAAATCGGTTTTGACCCGGAAGCCTGCACAGTCGTGAATGCGCTTGGCCAACAGAGCTCGGATATTGCCATGGGCGTAGACGAATCCGATGACCACGAGCAGGGTGCCGGCGACCAAGGTCTTATGTTCGGTTATGCCACTGATGAAACCGACGTGCTGATGCCAGCCCCCATCGTGTATTCGCATCGATTGGTCGAACAACAAGCCAAGGCGCGTCGCAGCAGCCTTCCGTTTCTGCGCCCTGATGCAAAGAGCCAGCTGACCTTTCGGTATGACGAAGCTGGCAAGCCGGTAGGTATTGATGCCGTAGTCCTGTCGACCCAACATTCCCCCGATGTGGATCAAGCCACACTGCGTGAAGCGGTAATGGAAGAAATCATCAAGCCTGTACTGCCAGCCAACTGGGTATCCAATGAAACCCAGTTTCATATTAACCCCACCGGCCAATTCATTATTGGCGGCCCGGTTGGAGATTGCGGATTGACCGGACGCAAAATCATTGTCGATACCTATGGCGGCATGGCCCGACACGGGGGTGGCGCGTTTTCTGGCAAAGACCCCTCCAAGGTCGATCGGTCTGCAGCCTATGCAGGTCGCTATGTCGCCAAAAATATCGTCGCAGCAGGCCTTGCCCAGCGCTGCGAAATTCAGGTGAGTTATGCCATTGGGGTCGCCGAACCTACCTCCATCAGCGTGGATACCTATGGCACAGGGAAGATCAGCGACAATGAAATTATTCAACTTGTCCGTGAACACTTTGATTTGAGGCCAAAGGGCCTAATCGCGATGCTAGACCTGAAACGCCCCATCTATCAGCAAACTGCCGCCTACGGGCACTTCGGCCGCACCGGTGACGACTTTACCTGGGAACGCACGGACAAAGCTGATGCGTTGGCTGCCGCTATCTCGTAATTACAGGAGCTCGCCGTAATGGGTTCCTAGGAACCCATCATGAGCCATGCAAACGACACCGCTACTCGTCCATCTTTGAGCTTTGAATTTTTCCCGCCAAAGGACGATGCAGGTATCGACCGCCTGATGAGCGGTACGGCGTCACGTCTCTCGGCATTCGACCCCGAGTACTTCTCCGTTACATCCGGCGCCGGTGGCTCTACCCGGGAGGGTACACAAGCCTTGGTGGAAAAGCTGGTTCGTTCCGGCGCCAATGCCGTCCCCCATCTTTCCGTTGGTGGTAGCACTGACGCGGAGGTCGGCCGCCTGGTTGAACACTATCGAAACCTTGGGATTCAACGCATCCTTTGCCTTCGAGGAGACCAACCTTCCGGCGGCAACCAACACACCGTCTTCGCAAGAGATTTGGTTGAGCAACTGCACCAACGCTTTCCCGGACAATTCGAGTTGAGCGTCGCCGCCTACCCCGAGATACACCCAGATTCCGCGTCAGCAGAAGAGGATATGCGCTACTTCGCCGCCAAGGTTCATGCTGGGGCAAGTTCCGCAATCACTCAGTATTTTTATTCGCCCGATGCCTACGAGTACTTTATGGAACGCTGCGAAAAAGCCGGCGTGCACATACCCGTTCACGTGGGGGTTATGCCGATCACGAACATCGATTCGTTGCAGCGATTCAGCGCCAAGGCCGGGGCTGACATTCCGCGTTGGCTGAGTAAGTCCATGGCAGGTTACGCCGATGACGAAAAAGGCTTGGTATCTTTCGGTGTGGAGGTTGTCACCAACCTATGTGAGAAATTGCTGACAATGGGAGCACCTGGGCTACACTTCTACACACTGAATCGATGGGGAGCGAGCAGCCAAATTTGCCGTAATTTGGGGTTCCCCGAACACTAGGGAACCTTCAACGTGTCACGCTTGAACCGATTTTACATCGCTGGAGCGCATGCCCCAGGCGACGCTCTGCAGCTGGATGCAGAACGATCGAACTACCTATGCCGAGCGCTGCGCATGAGCGAAGGTGACGAACTGGACATCTTTGACGGGGTAGGCGGTTTGTACCGCTGCAAGGTCAGCCTTGCCCATCAGCGCCGAGCGAAAGTTGAGGTGCTTGAGCGCCAACCCCCTGAACCGAAACCCGCAAATGGGCCCTCGCTGGCCATCGCCTTGCTCAAGGGCCAAGCCATGGATCGAGCCATTCAACAGGCCACTGAACTCGGCGCGCAACATATCTGGCTACTGCAGGGTGCACGCAGCAACCTAACCCTGAAAGAAGACCGCTTGGCACAAAAAATGGGGCATTGGCAACGCATTATCGCTTCCGCCTGCGAACAGTGCGGTCAACTCTGGCTGCCAAGCCTGCACGAACCACGAGCCGTTGCCGACTGTTTAGAACAGCAAGCCAGCGAGGTTCAGCCCATCGTATTTGAACCCGAAGGAGACTCGATGCCGTCAAGGCTGGCGGCCTACAACCCCCTGATCTTTGTGGGCCCTGAGGGCGGTTGGAGCGACACAGAGAAACAACTGTTCCAACGCAAAAACGTGGCGACTTATCGGCTTGGCAGTACCATCTTGCGCGCGGAGACGATGCCAGCGGTTGGGATCGCACTGGTTCAACAGGCTAGGGGCTGGCCCAGCTAGTCTGGCAACTTTTGCTGGAGCGCTTGAACGGCTTGGCTAAGGGTCTCTAGGCTATGATCCAGAGAGGAGTCCGATGGACCACTGGCCACTTCTTGCCGTACGCCATCCAATAAACCCGGCAGAATGTCCAGCACCGCTGTAAGTTGGGCTGTCGCCTCCATTGTTTGAGGGCCATCGTCAGTAGCCAGATCAAACTCACCCCCAGAAGCCAACACGTCTGCTCGCTCAATCACCCGCTCATACCACAGGTCATCGATCTGCGACGGTCTGGAAGCACCATCCTTTGCTTGCGGGGCGCCAAGATCTCGGAGCAACAGCTTGGCATCCGTCAGCACTTGGTAATGATGCACGTCAATCGTTAAGGTTCCATCGAGCAATCGGTCCAACAGATTGGTCTGAGATCCGCAAATTTCCATGACATCCGCCCAGCCAAGGTCCGCTCCATAGTCGTATACCTGCTGGAACCCGCTTCGTAGGTCAGCCACTTCACTGGTCTGATCCAGATGATCAAGCAGCCGATCCCAGCGTTCTGATTCTGCGGGCGCCTCAACGTCAAGCTCGACCAGTAGCCCTGTCAGTGCAGTACGCACAGGATCCAGCACCGGCAGTGCCACTTGTTCCGCCCCAACCCGTTGCTGATCAAGCGTCTTCAGATATCTTCCCGCATCTCTGAGGAGTACGAAGCTCTCCGCGGTCAAGACCGCGTCACCCTTGTGAACGGCATCAAGCCAGCGCCCCAGTAAATGCCAGGTACTGTCCGCCTGCTCTTCAATACTGAATGCCTGAGCCACACGGGCCATTGCGGCGACACCGGAGGTGCGCTGCTCATCAATGATGGCGGCCAGAAGGCCTCGTTCGAAATCTCGTCGCAGACCTGCAATTTCTTGGGCTGTTAAGTGCATCGCGATGCCATCAAGACCTTTGGTTCGTATACGCTCATTTTTTCGTTTGATCCCATATCCCCATGGTACTCGGCACAGTGTTTGCTGGGCAGAAAATTTACCTTCACCGGTCTGTCAACTGCCATTGGATTTGCGTCGTTGGCATAACAATCGTTACCGTAGCGTTTTACCACGTTGCAGACTATTCCATGACCAAGATCGCTTTTCTGATGGACCCCATTGAATCTATTGCCATTAAAAAAGATTCAACCCTCGCCATGATTCGTGCGGCGCAGCTTCGAGGACTAGAGGTGTACTACTTCCGCCAAGAAGATCTGATGATCTCCGAAAGCCGCGTGTGCGCTTTCCTGAGCCGGCTATTTCTGGCCGATCACTTTGCTGCCGAGCTGGACCCCGCCAGCGTAAACGGCGGCGCCGATCCCTGGTTCCGCATGGAAGCAGGCCAGTTCCAGCCGCTCTCGAGTATGGACATCGTCATGATGCGCAAGGACCCACCTTTCGACATGGAATACATTTACACCACCTACTTACTCGAGCGCGCTGAAGCAGATGGCGTTCGAGTGGTGAACAGCCCTCGATCACTGCGCGACTGCAACGAAAAACTCTTCGCTACCACCTTTCCTCAATGCTGCCCGCCCCTCGTCGTCAGCCGCCGCATGGATGTGCTCAAAGCCTTCCATCAAGAACACAAAAACGTCGTGTTCAAGAAGCTGGATGGCATGGGTGGCGCGTCGATCTTTCGCGTCATGGAAGCAGACCCCAACTTATCTGTGGTGTTGGAGACCCTGACGAACAGCGGCACCGAACAAATCATGGGCCAAGTTTACTTGCCGGAAATTGTGGATGGCGACAAACGCATTCTGATTGTGAACGGTGAACCCGTGCCCTTTGCCTTAGCACGCATTCCGTCCGCCGGAGAAACCCGTGGCAATCTGGCCGCAGGTGGACGCGGCGAGGGTCGGCCATTGACCGACCGAGATCGCTGGATCGCCGAACAAGTGGGGCCAGAATTGGTCAAGCGAGGCCTGAACTTTGTGGGTATCGACGTCATCGGTGACTACCTCACTGAAATCAATGTCAC
>MDSV01131133.1_pt1 | contig 15307 bp, 29 predicted proteins | sample 810851 | NCBI WGS metagenome assembly MDSV01 (sample SAMN05326640, study PRJNA326480) | marine metagenome | isolation source: seawater | place: Atlantic Ocean: North East | collected 2012
CAGATAATGCCCCTACGAGTTGGTCACGAGGTAGCCTCAAGTGGAGGAATGATAAGTTGATTGATTTCTGCAGGGCCATGAACATCGTAAGGGGCACTAATAAGAGGGGGTGAAGTAGATGAAGTTTAGAACAACAAGTGGAATGACAGAGTTCACAAGGAAGTACATTTCCGCCTATACAGAGCATGATGAGGGCACGGATGTCTTCATGGTGTGTGGAACTGTTTTCACCGTTGCTAGAATAGAGCGTGAAATGTTTAGTAATTGGATGAAGGGAGAGAGCGTATGAGCGAACTAGAAGCAAGTCAACTTGAGGGCTACAATCATAGAATGCTTAAACGGCCCTTTGTATGCCCCATTTGTGAACAACAACCTGCTTGTATTGCTACAACTAATTGGAGAAGTTGTATGGATTGTTATTGGGAGGCAAAACAATGAGTTCAGATGAAAGGAAAAAGGCTGAAAAGGCTGAAAAGCAGCGCCAATACAGTAAAGACAATAGGGAAAAGGAAAATGACCGCCTACAATTATGGCGGAAAAAGAATCCTGAAAAAAGAGCAGAACAGACTCAACGCTACCGAGAGAAAAATCGAGAAATTTTGGCTGCTAAACAACGCGAATACAGGAAAAGGAAAAAGGCAGAGGCCATGTTAAAGGAGAAACTTCGAGGTGAAGATTCGTGAGCGATACTAGGTTGAATGTTGATGAGTGGGATGCTCATTGTCCGATTTGCAAGGAAATTATCGCTAACGAGAGTTGGCCGAGATTACTCAAAGACGCTAGGCCAGATTCAGAGGTAGCAGCACCTTCCTGCCCGTTTTGTGGTTCTGAAGATCTAGAATACAATTTTTTGACCGTTCCGAATAAGTCGATGAGAGGCATGGTGCATAACATGATGCTTTCTTGTCCTTCTTGTGGCAGTGGTCATTTTTACGAAGGTGTTGATGTTGTGACTCGAAGAGCGAAGGTTGTACTGAAAATGCCGCCTGAGTATGACTTCAAGGCTGCTCAGAAGGAGATGGACAACGCTAGTGATGAAGAAAGCAAGGAACGGGCGAAGAATCATGCAGAAGATTGCCTTCGACTAAGTGCTTTCTTTAGAATACAGAATTTCCCCTGCCTAGATGATGGGTGGGACGCAATGGGTTACGGCGTTAGACCGTTGGAGAGATCTGAAATTATGAAGAAATTTTACATTTGGACAAATAAGGAGGCAGTGGGAGAAGCTACTTTAGACGAGAATCCACTAAAGAACCTAAAGAAGGAGAAGTCCAAAAAGAAAAAGTGGTGGTAATGGATAGTACGATTACATTCATAGGACTTGCCGTAGGATGTTGTTTAGCAATTCCCACGGCTTTAATTTTGTATGTCCTAATGGGTAAGATACATGATTGGTGGGCAGAGAAGCTAGGTCTGGATTGGTTGCTTTGAGTGAAGGGGTTCAAACTGTTTGTCGGTGCGGCAGAGTTTGGACATTGACTGATTTTCATTACGCCAGGTGTGTTTCTTGTGGGAGTTACATCCCGATAAGTGCAGTGACACACGGTTGGAGAGATATATTTCCTGTGTCAACGCTTATACGGCAAAGACGGTTGACTTGATTCATGCGTGAACCAATGTACAAGCTAGCCTTGAACTTCACTGATGCAGATGGAAACCCTGGAGTAATCCAAGTTGAATGCGCCAAGAACATTGTCGACCAAGAGTGGGCAAAGTTAGTGGCTACCGCTGCAGATCTGAAGAGTAAGGAGTAAGTAAACCCTAAATCTGCACCCCCCCTGCGAAGTCCATGAGTGGACGGTTGGAGGGGCATTGCATGATGCCTTCGTTTTCGTTAGTTGAGAACGAAGAGTTGTCCAATGAGAGGTATCTATCGAACATAGATCCATCTCAACTACCTAAGATTTCTGTTGATGATCCTGCTATACTCTCACTTAGAGAGGAAACAGGCTTCTCTGCTATGCAGTTAGATGGAAAGGTAGTAAAATTCCTTCGAAGATCCTTGAAAGCAGGGATTTCCCCCTTTTACAGGCAAATTGTCAATACTAGCATTTCTAAAGATTCAAGAATATGGACATGGGAGACTTCATTATGAAACCCGTTTCTACTGTAGATGGTTCTAACTATCATTTACTAGGTAATCAACTTCGAGGAGAAAGTCACAGTTCTAGGATGGCTAGAGTCTACAAACAAAATAACAACCATACACCCACCTTACAACCATTGGGCGGAATTACAGATTTCACCAGCCAATTAGGAGGGCCTCTTTTTGTTGCGGCTTTGGCAGGAGCAACGATTGGTTTGTTGAATCCTGGCGCTTATCCGAGTAGCCTTTCCCTAAAGAAAAAGGGAATCAGAGGCATGTATGGTGGCGCAATTGCTGGAGCAGTCCTCGCAGGTGGAATTTCTGCATTAGATCCAGCATATGGTAGCAAATACACTTCTATGGAAGTGGGGCAATTGCTTGGTTTAGTCATTACCGGAGCGTTAGCAGGAGCTATGGGTCATGGATTAGCTAGATCTGCTAAAACCTCTCTAGCACTCTAATATTTTCAATCAATGCCTTCAAACGGCAAAGACGCTTCGCAACAGTTGTTACCATGGCTAAATTAATGGAAGAGGGAGACCAACTTACTTTACGAATTTTCACGCTATTACTTGTGAATTCGTTCTTGATCGGATCAGCAGTGGCTATACATGCTCAGGGAATTTGGTTTCCTGATGAATCGTCATGGCCTAAACTAGGAGCACTTTGGATGATGGCTGCAACATTTGTTCAAATGATTGCATTTATGCTTTACAAAGTGTTTTTCCAGGAGAGGCTTGAAGATCAGTCTTACATACAGAATCTTATGAATCAAACTCGAAGGAACACGAAGAGGATGAATGCAGAGCTACAGAGGTTCTCCTTATCCCTTGAGATGGAACAGAAGCAGAGAGAGATGGAGAGGATTATGAAGACTAAGAAAGACCAGATACTTTCTCAAGACACGCGGATGCGAGTTCAAGAAGAACCTCAGATTGAAACGCCCGTAGTTAGTTTGTCACCTGACATCAGAAATGATTTGAGGTGAGGTTGTGGGCGTTCTAGATAGTAGATTGTTTCCTGACGACAATGACCTAAGAATGAGCCATATGGCTGATGCATATTCTTTCCGCTCATTGTGGGATCTGAGGATTTACACATTCAAGTTGTGGTTGTATACGGCTACCGCAACAGCCACCTCGGTTTTTGCCACATCTGCGATTGAGCATATATTCGATGTGTCCCTCATCGGATGGTTACTTGGCCTCTAACTTCATACGACATTAACGCTAGCAACCATCAATGACGATGACCGCTTTCTTACCATTCAATCGCAAGCCACAGAAGACAATCGCATCTATGCTGTGCAAATACAACCACATGGTTGCACAGCCCACAACACATTACGAATGGATGTTTCAAGGTCCTGTAAAGAGAGGCAGAGGACCTATTCGAGTGCATATAGTTGATTTCAGAGACTTCCTTACTAAGGATTTCAGAGATTGGGCTGACGAAGTTGGTTGGGATTCACCTTGGGCAATTGCAATCAGCATAGCACACAAAAGAAGAAGTGATGAAGAATATATTTTTTGGCACGCTTTGACTATTACAATTATGAACGCCTATGAACAAGCAGGTCTTGTAGGTAATGAAGTCTGGCTATCTTCAGAAGAAGATGGTTTTCCAACTACTCCCTTTACGATCAAGGAATTATTGCCGGATGTTTCTTCTGCGGATGCGGAAGATGTTGCACCTATCGAAGATGCTCCACAATCAGAAGTGAAACTCCTGTCTGAAAGGGAAGAGCTCCTTGCCCCTCCTCCAAGAATGAGGCAAACTCCCGCAATGGAATCAGTGCCTCGCCCGCCTGAGCCCGAGCCTGAGCCCGAGCCTGAGCCCGAGCCTGAGCCCGAGCCTGAGCCCGAGCCTCAGATGCCTAGAATGCGTCTTGTTCGTGTTCAAGAGGAAGACGACGAAGAGGAGGAAGATGAGGAAGATGAGGATGAAGACCCATTCGAAGAAGAAGATGATTGGGATTGGGATGACGAAGAGGAAGACGACGAAGAGGAAGACGACGAAGAGGAGACTTCAGATGCTATCACCGATTGGTAGATAGCATGGCTGACGCAATGGTTCCAGGACAATTGGCCTATGGGACAATAATGTGGCTTCGACACTTGTGGGCGTCATGGAGAAAACACCGAGTAGGAATATACGGCTACTGGGGAACTGGCAAGACTACACTGAATAGACAGATTTCGACTCCTGGCGAGTTGGAAGTCATTGAACATGATGAGCAAGAAACATCGACCCACCATGCTTACAATCAACGAAAGAAGAAATTTGTACTTCCGCCTTCTAGTACCAAGCGTGTTCAATTACACGCTAACGAACTAATTATGGCGAAGAGAACTCTTGAAACTACTGATCTTGGAGGACATGATGAATATTTCGACTTGTGGTTAGAAGACATGGTCACTCGAAAGGTCGAGATCGTAGTGTGGCTGATTGACCACAGACATATGGTAGATCCAGCTAACACTAAGCAAGCTGAACAATTCACGAAATTTATTGATATTCTAATATCTGGAAAGTATCCATTCAAAAATAGGAAATTGAGGAAGATGTCTAGGGGCTATAAACCAAAAATAGTTGGTTTGATTGCGAATAAGGCTGATTTGTGGGTTGATGGTGAATGGAAGCAAATATACACCACTCCCCGAATTGGAGAGCACCCAATCTTTGATCCGTTCAGAAATGACTTAGTCAGGTTGCAAAGACACCTTATGGTTCCGACTTTGAAAAGAAGTTGTTCTGCACTGAAAAATTGGAATGTAGAGAGGGTCGTTTGGGATCTCCTTCAGGCCAAACCGTAGTCGCCACCCTAAAACGACAATAACTGTTGGCAGAGGCATGGCAACAACATCGGTATACTACCCACAAGTCAATTTCGACTTCGATAACAACCCCGACCCCGTAGCTAGAAGGGAGATCAATATTAAGAACGCAAGAGGAGTATTGATGCCCGCTAGAATGTGGGGGATTCCCCTAACTCCTCCTAAATACAACGATTATGGGAGATGTTGCGTTACAGGTATTCAATTGACAGGATTGGGTGCTGATGCCTACAACAAGCCTCTATTAGATCCAGATACACTACAACCACTTGATGATGGAAGGACTCTTTATTCGCAGTACTTTGCTGACGGAGGCACGCCAGGACAAGCAAAGGCGTTTGTAGCTTTATCTTCTGTTGATTCTGGCTATCCATTGAGGTCATCTTACTGCCCAGAACTGCTACAACTTTATTGGTTGTTTAGTGAATGGAAGCTCCAAAAGGAGGAAGAGAATATGAATGAGCGTAGTTCTTTCCTTTGGAAGAAGAAAAGAATCAAAATGATTCCAAAACAAATAGACACTACTCAAAGGCCGACACCTAGTATAGTAAAGGAGTTCGAGCCTTTTTTCCAACTTGCATTGAAGTACGAGGGGAAGGGCGTAGGCATAAATCAGTTCATGAACACCGTATCTGGTGAAGTTGATCTCACCACCATAACCTTGGACTTGAGAGAGTTCAGAAGGCAAGAGTCTGCGAATGCCTTAACCGACTCTACCGCTTCGGAGGTGCGATAGAACATGAGTGGCTATGCGAATTATCTTGGTCAAAATAATACTAATCAAGCAACAACTGGTTGGGGTTCAGTAACAAGTGCGCCCCCTGCACCCTCGGGCATGGGCATGGGCATGGGCATGGGCGCGAACATGAATGCGAATCCTTGGGGGGCTCCAGCAGGCGGAGCTAACCCTTATCTAACGCCAGATCAGCTTTATCAGCAATTGGGATACTACACTGTACCGACGGAAGTCGATATTGATGCGGATTTGTTGAATAGTTACAGCCCTGTTGCGTCTTTTCTTACAGAGCAACAAGGATTAGTGGTTCTAGCACACTTGATTTCCACCGTGGTAGATCACAGGCTGAAAGAATTCTTCGAAAATTACATGATTTTGCTGATGCAGGCAGAGGATGGTTCTGGAATGTTCCTTAAGCCGAGTATCGAGCAGGCAACCGAAGAAGGAGCTAGGCTCAAGAGCCTCAGTGATACAACAGTTCAAGCAGAAATAGGTGCCCTTAGTGAACACTTGAAAACCTCGTTTGTCGATCCTGGTAAGGCGGTAATCAATACGCATAAGCAGGCAGCGAGTTTAGCGGCTCAATCATTAGGAATTGCAGGTCTTCTTGAAACTGCTGCTGGAGGCGATCCGAATGCACAAGGTCCTGGTGCGCTATCCAATATCATGAATTGGGGCCTTCATGTAGGTACGGGCGGATTAGTTCCTAGAATTCAGCCAAGCATGATGCCTCCACCAGGACAACCTCCAATGACCCCGCCACCAGGAGGAGTTTGATGGCTAATTCAAAGGATATTGAAGAGTCTATGCGTGGCCTTTTGTCCTCGACAGATCCTTCGACTCAGATTACAGTTCAAGGCATGATGGAAGATTGGTTCAATCCCAAGCCTGCAGTTATGAGACATGTTATAGTGGTTCAACTAATAGCTTGCATACTGGTTGCAACCTTTCTCTTGGCTACTGCTTCCTCTGATCTTTCTGCAGATGATATGCTCATAGCAGTTTTTGGTTTCTTCATATTTATTGGTCTTGCTGTAGGCGTCTATGGACGCATATAGCGTAACGGCGTAACGGGTGATATTTATTCCCGATAGCCCTGTCCGCTAAACATGGTATCGGCGGTTAGGCACAATACTCGAACGGCTATATCTAAGGCAAAACGCAGTTCATTGGCTGGAATAGGCACAAATAGAGTTCTGCCGCCAATGGGATTTACGGTCTCGAGAGCAGAAAAGGACATAGCTACCGATACTTTGGTTAGAAAGACAGTTTTAGGTAGGAAAGTTGGGGTAGACCCAGGTTATGATTATCTCATGGGTGCTGCTGTTTTGATGGGAGCAGGTACTTTGTTGCTAAGGAATCGGTTTGATAGCAAAACCCAGATGACGGCTGATGTTCTCGGAGCGGGTGCTTTGATTGTTGGTGCTTTTCATCTGCTAGGTGGCGACACCGATATTCCTTTGTGAGTGTGTGAAATATGTTTGATGTTGGTCAAGGCCCCGTTTCCTTTGAAAGAAGATTCGAACCTGTCCCCAGCCCGCCTGCACCTAGTTTGGGAGCCACTATGGTTGGTGGCGCTCCGTCTGTATCGAAGCCCCTTTTAGTAGGAGGATTGATTTTTACATTGGGCGCTTCTGCAGTCGCATTACTCAAAGGAGAAAAACAGAACAGGGCTAGAAATGCCCGTATGTTAGGCATAGTTGGCGCTTTTGGTGCTATGGCTCTTATGGCATCATCTAACTGATTTGACCAGTTTATCGACTGTTTTAGCAGACACCTTTCTTTTGTCATGGTAATGATCAGAATTTCTCCAAAGTGCCCATGTCCAGGATAGTTCATCCACTACAGCACCCTGTCCTCTCTTTCTATCCACTTGTAAGTGTAATAGCTTCGCGTGGGCATAATCGTTGTCTTTGTTTCGATTGAAGTAGTCAGATATGTGGTCGAAAGCGATATTCAACTCGGTGGTAACGGCTTCGATTCCCCAGTTTATTCCTTCTCTTCTTGTAGGGCAGGCTTTTTTCGGACACCATACTGGCAGATTGTGGTTGAATATGACATAGATATCCTTGTATCTCCCAGTCAGTCTGGCCCAGAGAGAGGGTTTGGAGATTAAATCTGCATCAATACCCATCAATAGAGATTGCATTTCCTTTTGATGGTGCTCTCTTAGTTTTCTTATCTGCTCCTCGTAGCGATCTGCAACAGCTTGAGTTGCGGCTTGGAACTGCATTTCTGCTTCTAAATCCACCATAGGAGCAGATTCTTCCACTTGAGGGAGTTCTCTCTTGTTGTTGGCTCTTGTTCTTGACGAACTTGTTCCTTTTCTTTTTTTACTCATTGTACTTTCTCCTGATATATTCTAGATATTTTTCTGCTGAACCCAAAGCCACTACTACTAATCCAAATGATATAGGCACTATTGAGACATTGGGATCTACGAGTCCGAATCCGATTAGCATTAGACCTATTAGAGATGCTCTGTATTTTGCACTTTCAGAAGCATCTCTTATCAAAAATCACCCTCCCAATCTTTGATTTCCTTTGTTGGAATGTATTTATCGCCGTTTGTTTTACAGTGTCCGCAACTACCTTTGAAGGATTGAGTTTTGTTGCATTTTTCGCACCAATATACTCTAGGAACTTGGAAGTTAGGATCTACAAATGCCTCCCAAATCATAGGCAATACTCCGTATGTCCATCTGTGACCTTTCCAGTCTTTCCCTTCAGAGTTAAGTTCGGAAGGTATCATAAATGAAGCTATTTTTCGGTTCTCAAAGGGCCCGAATGCCTGCTCCCTCTGTTCCATTATCCCCACTGGAGTAAATTCGTATGCAATTCCTTGTCTTAGTAGTTCAATTGTTTCTATGAAAGAGTTCTTGGTATATGTTTGATAATCTTCTAACTCTTCCATGCAAGCCTTAGTGGCATTAATAATGAAAGTAGCATGAACTATTTTTCTTGGTTCTTCTTTCTCAACCTTAATTGGTCTGAGAGCAAAATTTTCGGTCATAGACCCACCTCATCATCTCCATCAAGATCTTTGTTGCTAAGTTGTTCTAGTTCATGAACCCACAAACCACCTGAAGTTAGTTTCTTTAGTTCTTCTTGGTGTTTTCCAAACGCAGTAAGATCGATTCCCAAGAGCAATGCTGGCACTACAATCAAGGATAATCCTAAAGATTGGAGAATGCTTGTGCCTGCTGCAAAGGATACAGCCATAATTAGCATGGCTAAACCCAATGAGTAGGCAACATTTGACACGATTATTCCTCAGAATCGTCAGCAGGGAACACTTGGTTTTTGATTGGCTCTAACGCTTCGGGGAAGGTCTGGAAAAACGAAATGAGTTGTTGGTTTACTTTATTTCTGCATTCTCTTACTTCCTTCTTGATTAGGAGTTGAGTTAGATCCCATGTTTCCTTCATGACAGTTGAACGCGCTTGCTCTGGCGGTAGAGTTTCGTAAGTAGCAGCGCCTTGTATCATAATTTCAGCAATGCTTCGTAGCTCTCCTACATTCAGAGATACTTCATTCTCACTTACCTGTGGGGTTTCAATCGCTTCTTTTTTCTTGTTTGTTTTCTTTTTCTTTCCTGGCATAATTATTCCTCCTCGTCTGAGACTGTCTTTATTGTCCTACGGACGAGTGAATTGTCGTTTAATTGGTTCGTATGAGTAAGTTTCTCCCAGATGAAATCTGGACTACTTTCGTCATCTACCGTGACCTCTAACAGCGCGTTAGCTACTTTTGAATACTGGTCTTCGAGGGAAATTAGTCCTTCGTGTACGATGTCGGTGTGATTGTAAATGTGTGGCTGTTGTAGCGCCTTTCCAAACAAGAAATCTTCATCACCTTCATCGAAATTTAGAGCGCCAGCTAAATAAAGTTGGGATCTTCCGAGAATTGCCTTTATTGTAGATCTATTCCAGACAAGTGTCCCGCTTCTAGTAAATTTCTGATTTACTATGAGTGAGGTAATAATTTCTGAGACCTTTTTACCTTCAACATGCAATAGAAGAATTTTCCTAACAACTTCTGCTTCTTTTTCCACAGGTATGAGTGAGCCTGGATTCTTTCTTGTTCCATGATCGGTGTATTCGTCATCCATCTTGTATCCAAACGGAGGCACACCTATCCATCGACCACTTCTTCTCGCACCTTCAAGTCCCATTTTCACTCTGTTAGATATGGTTTCACGCTCCATTTCTGCGTATGATGCCATTATCTGTATGAAGAACCTTCCCTGAGGAGTAGATGTGTCTACGCGTTCTTCTGTAGATATGAAATCGCATTGAAGTGTTCGTAATTCGTCCATCCAAAGCACATGGTTTCTCAAGCTCCTGTGAATCCTATCTAACTTGTAGATTACTACCACACGCCATTCATCTCCTGCCTTTTTCATCATCTCCAGGTAGTTTGGCCTGTGTTCGAACGCTGAACCTGAACCTGTGTCGTGATAGTGCCCTACGACCTCATGCCCTTCTAATTCTGCGTATGCTTTGCACCTTCGAAGTTGCTCTTCAGGAGAGTGTCCGTCTTCCTGGTATTCAGTCGAAATACGGGTGTAAATTACTGCTTTCATTTATTCTTCTTCCCCCTTTATTAGTGCCAATTGTTCTGTTTTTTTGATGTGGTTTTTGGGCTTTTTTCTAACTCTTTTACTGGAACTGATCACCATAAATTCTATGATAAATGCGAGACTGAAATAAACAATAATCACACTGGAAATGATCATTCCATTTTGACAAAGTAGTTCGTAATTAGTATTTGGCTCATACCTCATTTCTAGCTTGGTCGAGTTAAATAGACCTAAACAACCAATTCCGATTAGAATAAGGTGCCTGAATAGCCTTTTGTAAGTAATCATTCATTCACCCCTATTTCTTTTTCAATTAGCTCTATCTCTCTAACAATCCATTGAACTGATTTCGTATCAACAGTTCGTCTAAGGATCATGGAGTGGGCTATTTTCAATCCGTCTAATTTTCCTCTCAAATATTCACTCATACCTTAAATCCTCCAAAATCAAATATCCTAATTGCAGATTTTACCAAATATACCCCTTCTACCCCCCCCTTTTCGTGAACGGTTTTTGAACATGGTTCATTTGTTCGTAACCATAGCGGGTGTTTGTTAGTATTCATGGTTGAACCTTCGCAGGAGAAATTGTCGTTTAATGTATGTGGTGAATTACTCGACAGGGTTTCACGAACAAAGAACACCCCCTTATTTCTAATCGTAGCCATGCGAACCATGTGGTTTGTCTATTATGTATCTAGAGTTCATACACAAAATACCCCTATTTTGGCATTCACTTCTATTCAATATACGCTATTGTATTTAGTTAGAGTTGCATTTAGTTTTTGTTTGTGCAACTTTAGTCAATGGTTTTATGGTTGAGCAATAACCATAGAAGCATAAACGATACTAAACGCATTTACAGAATAGGTATGTTTATTTCCCTTTTCTATTCGCACTAACTCGATGAGTGTAGTTGATTTCATTATGGAGTTGCTTTTTATCCTATTTGTGTTGTTAATCTCATTTATGGGTTTGATGGCTTTTGGTGCCTTCCTTGCTAGCGTATTGTTTATTCTAGTAGCAGTAGGTGGATGGGTTATGACGATGTACCAGGGGAGTGAGGTGTAATGCCCAGACGCCAAACCAATAGGAATTCTATGAAAAAGCGGCTTCTACGAGAGGCTGCGATCAATTATTGTTCTGAGTATGGTAGTGCTACTGCAACTGACATCTGCTATAATGGTAAAACGGATAGCGGGAGGAGGCTGAAAGACTACAAAGCAGTAGGAGTTCACCCTCAGCAGGCTTATGCTTGGCTCAGAATAGATCCTGCCTTTGTCCGCATAGGAAAGGAATTCAAACTTAAGAAGGTGAGAAATGATGTGTGATTGTAATAAGAAGAATAGATTTCCACTTTGTAGCTCTATGACCTGGTATTGCCTCGAATGTGGATGTATGTATCCATTCGAAGGTGTCACAGTATGAGTGATTTTGAAGACGGGGTTTGTTGCTCCTGTTTTGAAGTTAGGCCATTTGTTTGTTCCAGCAAGGGTTGGTTCTGTACTTACTGTGGTTGGTATGAGGGGAGTTTGTGATGAATGATTTCATAATCAAGAAGTGCCCCGAATGCAATCATAAGAGACCTATGTGGAATGTCAAGAATGGCGTATTAGTGTGCAAGAAATGTAGTTTGGGGTGATTGTTTGGAATGTTTAGACTGTGGTTCGGATGCGCGTCCCTTTGAAGTTCTCGAAGTTACCTCGAATGGTAGGCGTAAGATCCGTTTTCTTTGCTCTTGTGGTATAGCAATGGATGTATGGGAGTAATTCTATCGAGTGTTTCTTCGCCTTCTCTTCTCTGCGATGTAACATGGCCCACATAGATCTCCCAGTGTTGAAGCATTGAGTTTGTCTACTGGTTTTGTGTTTCCACTTGTATTAGCTCTAGGCCTTCTAGAACCGCACTTTGGACACTTCCAAGACATCCTTAATGATCCCAGCCGAATTTATGAATGATTCCTGCTCGCTTGCCCCTGCGCCTGCAAGCACTCCCGCCTGGGCGGAAGCAAGAGTCGAGGCCATACCTATCTAAACCAGAACACACACATTTACTGGAGTCGTGTTCGGACTCCCTCTGTTGATCTCTGTATTGGCGACCTTTCACAAATTTTTCTCTTCTAGCGATCTTGCGTCTTATTCCTGATGTATTCTTTCTCTTCAAACTATTCACCTTTCATCTCAATTTGTCTTATGGCGTATTCTACAGGAATACTCTTTCCACAAGCACGGCATTTCAAGTTAGATGCATCCCAATTCCCTTCGTCAGGACATTGACAGAGGGATTTGAAATCCATAAACCTCACTTGCTGTTCTTGTCTGCCTGGACCTTGAGGCGGATAGTCTGAGCCTCAGACTTTACAGCCTGCATGGTCTTCCTAACTCGGGTTCCTGCAGCACTGTTACCCTTGTCGTGCTTTGTTGCATCGACTAGGGCGGCGGTCAAATCATCAATCATCTTCTGTACCATTCCTTCTACGGACATGTATCTTACCACCGCTATTTGCCGTTTAACCTATTCCCTGCTAAAAAGAACGATAGGAAGGCCGTATGGAGAGCTTTTGAATACAGAAAGTCCTTTGTGCTCTATAATTCCTCCTTGTCCCATTTTCGATGTCCAAATATCCCTGCCTGGGTATCTGTTGTTTCTTTTTGCAGCGTGAGTGACCCTGTACCCCTGCCCTTCCTTGAGGGCGAAAAGAGCTACATCTGCATTTTTTTCACTAGAAGTAGGGGTGTAACCGTGTTTATTGTAGAAAAGAATGAATTCTCCCAAGCTAGATGTTCCGTCTGCATTAACATCGATCTCATTCCAAACCCAGCGATCAGTAATTCCTACTGACCATGCTATGCAGTTGAATCCGTTGTTGAAGCCAGAGACCATTGATACCTGTAAATTAGGGAAGTCTTCTAGGTATGTTCTCCAAAGCATTGGTTTGGTAGATCCCATATTAGCAGATTCACTCATCACTCTCGCTCGCCTCCCTTACTTGCCATTCCATGATGACCTCATTCCACAGATAACGCTTCCCGTCATTAGGCATTTCTACGGGTGGTTCCCACTCAATTGTATTTTCATTTAGTAGCCAGGAGGGGAATGGATTAGGCGTTATGAAAGCGTCTAAATTCTCGAGATACTTGTACCCCTTACCTGCGAATCTCCTTCTGAAAGTAGCGTTGTATGAGGTTTGTACCCATTCTCCCCCAAGTGTCTTTGAGAGAAATTGTTTGCCTAGGAGTTCGTTATGCTTTCCATCTGCATCTCGGATTTGATCGTCGTCAAGTGCCACTACTCTCAAAACTAATCCATTTCCGTCTATTTCTGCAAAATGCGCCACATTACTCCCTCCAACTACACTATCCTATATTTTATGATAACAGTTCCAGAACCGCCGTTTCCTCCGACTCCTCTGCCGGATGAACCACCGCCACCTCCACCGCCGGAGTTCTGGCCGCCTGCTCCGCCACTGCTTCCCCCTGAAGTGGTGCTTGTGTTTGTTGCTGACGAGCCTGCTGAGGCAGCATTTGTAGCATCTCCTCCTGCTGCTCCTCCAGTTCCAGAGCCTCTATTTGAACCGCCACCGCCACCGCCTCCTTGACCTCCATCACCTGCTTGGCCTCCAGTTCCATATCCTGAATTAGTAGCTTCTCCTGAACCGCCTCCGCCCCCACCGAAGGAGGTAAATTCATCGGTGAATTTCAATTGGATTCCCTTTCCACCGTGACCAGATGGACCATCATGACCATCTTGAGCAGAACCAGCACCGCCTCCGCCAGATCTAGAAGATGATGTGTTTCCTGAGTCTCCGCCCTTGAATCCATCAAAAGTTTCCATTCTCCAGCCTGTCAAAGAGCTACCATCAGATAGACCAGAAACTCCTTGGAATCCCTTTCCTCCTGGTTGTCCTCCTCCACCACCATTGGCAGGGAAGTTGTCTATCAGATCATCTGGCGCGTCAACAGGCTCGTCGCCAGTCTCACCGCCACCGCCACCGCCACCGAACTTACCGATCTCCTTGTGAGGCACATTCAATTCGGGCCATTTCCCAACTAGGTTTGCTTGTTGAACAATTGAAGAGTTAGTGCCTCTTGTTCCTTGGATAAACGGATATTCTGCGCCCGCACCGCCGCCACCGACTATTACTTGGTATGGTTCTTGGCTGAATAATCTGCGTTTGAATTGAACGACTCCACTGCCTCCGCCTCCGCCTCCGCCGTCAGCACCACCGCCACCGCCACCGCCAACGATTAGCACATCTGCCCAGGATAGAGGTCCACCTGCCTGTGTAATATCGAAAATAGATACTCCAGTGAATGTGTGAACTTTGAATTGAACGCCGTTTTCTTGGGTGTATGTCGATATTGTTCCGCCTGTAGCTACAATATCGCTGACAGGAGGATCTTCGAGGTGGAAACCTCCTCCAACTACATGCACGACCTGGTTCGCAGTTGCAGATACGACATAGACATTAGCAGAATCGTTAATCATAAGACCCATTGAAGCGCCTCTTTTCAATGGAAAACCATTACTCACATTTACTTCTGAGCCGCCAATAAACACTACATCGCTGTTTCCTACATCTGACTCTATGTGCAAAAATTCCACTGGCCCTGTTGAGTCCAATGGCTGATTTATGTTGGCTTCCTCAATAGTATTCTTGAAGCGAATAAGTTCGTTTGCTAGATCTGCTCCGAATACAAATTCCATCTAAAGCCCTCAGTTCCATTCCCAACCGTTTAACTCTGTCACATACGAGGAATACTTGTTCGTAAGTCTCGTTTGATAGGTTGCTAGAGGTTCTTCGTGAGTAAGCCAGGTGTCGAACCACGCAGCATCCCAACTACTCCCCTCTGGTATCTCCCAGGTGTTGATGTCTGCACAAATAACGGTGAATCTGTCGTCCTTGGCACAATCAGCCCAAACCAAGTCGATTACATCCTGTTCCTTCTCGATTATCGTCACGCTTGTCACATCATCTGAAGCTAACAATGGAATGTTGATCATGCCAATCCCCAATCCTCCGATAAGGATGTCTCCAGACATACGAGAGATTAGCCAGTCGTGTTC
>MDSV01024056.1_pt1 | contig 15306 bp, 14 predicted proteins | sample 810851 | NCBI WGS metagenome assembly MDSV01 (sample SAMN05326640, study PRJNA326480) | marine metagenome | isolation source: seawater | place: Atlantic Ocean: North East | collected 2012
AAAAAATACACTTGAGAGTAAGACGGAACATGCGCGTTTTTGGGTTCGAGCTGAGATTGCAAAGATCACTGTCAGTAGAACAGGACATGCATATCTGGATCTAGTTGAAGAAGAAAATGGCGTTCAGAAGGCTGCCATAAGAGGAAATATTTGGCGCAGTACTTTTGAAAAGATTAAAAAAGAATTGGGGGGATCATCTGAATCTGTTTTACAAGTTGGAAGTGAGATTGTTTTCAAATGCAGTGTATCCTTTCATGAGGTTCATGGACTTGGCTTATTGATTGATGCGATTGATTTGTCCTTTATGCTGGGGGAATTGGAACGCCGAAAGGCCGAGGCCATTTTAAAAATAAAAAAAGAAGGCATACACCTACGCAATTCGGCGCTCCCAATCCCTTTAGTTATTCAGAAAATTGCGCTCGTTGGGTCACCAGGAACAGCCGGATTTAGAGACTTTGTAAAACATGTCATCGACAATGATTTTTTATTTAAATATGAGATAAATGTCTACGCAACTTCTGTACAAGGAGTTGAAGCACCGACTCAACTTTCAAAAGCTATTCTAAATGCAAACAAAGACAATCCAGACGTGATTGTTATTTTACGAGGCGGAGGATCTCCATTGGACCTTGATTGCTTTAACGACTATACGCTGGCGATTGACATCAGTAAGCTTCAAGTCCCGGTACTAACAGGTATAGGACATGAATCCGACTTTAGTTTGGCTGACTTGGTGGCGAATAGAGACTTTAAAACCCCCACAGATGTAGGAGATTTTATCGTGGATAGGACCAATTCATTTTCTTCAACTTTAGTAGACATTGCGACAAGAATCGGGAGCAGAAGTAAAACAGTCCTACATCGAGAAGCAACAACTCTAAGTGGTGCAAGAATCATTCTTCGAGATCTTCCAATCAGAATTTTGTCGGCAAGAAAAAGATTATTCGACACGTTACGAATAGATCTAAACCGAGAGTTGTTTCGGATTCTAGAGCGTAAAAGTGAAACGTTACTTGGATTGGCTTCCACCATGGAATTATTGAAGCCTAGCCGAACGCTTGCAAGGGGATTCAGTATTGTAAGACATCAGAAAAAAGCGATCAGTGACACACATCAGGTCAAAAAAGGTGACACCATAGATATTGAGTTTCACCTGGGATCGATTGAAGCCGAAGTAAAAAATATTCAACACAAAACCGAAAATGGCAAAAAATAATACCCCAAAACCCGTCAAGGATCTCAAATACGACGAAGCATTGATTGAATTGCAGGAAATATTAGGTGGATTACAGGATGAGACCCTTTCCATTGACGATTTAACGACGTCTATAAAACGGGCCTCAGAACTCCTAGAAGCATGTAATTCTCGTTTACTAACGACTCAAAAGGAAGTGGAAGAAATTATCGTAAAACTGGGATTAGGCGACTAATTCCCCTGAGTACCATCACGAAGTCTATCAAGAATCTCCGCTGCGCCATCACCCTTTGAATCTTTTGATTTATTTGCGAACTCGTTTTGTTCGATATCTTTCAACATAAGCGCCTGCTCTCTCACTAGAAACATCGCTTCCCTTACCTGAACAAATGATTCGCACTTAGCGATCGCTTTTGACCACGCACTATCAGCTTCCTTTTGGCCTGTGGGAGTCATACATCCAGCCATTGCTAAGGACAAACCATCATTCAGTGATTTACTGGTAGCATATTCCTCACCTGTCATCACTTCAAGAAAAGCGTTGAGTTTTAGAAGCGCTGAGTCAATACACTCACATGCATCTCCACGGTCGGCATTTATTTCTTCCACTGAAAGTGCCTTAGGAACATCATGTGATGCCTCCTTCGCATTACCCTCAGCATCACAACCGATGATGTTCATGCATAAAACAGCACAAAACACACACATACTTACATTGAATAATTTAGAATATAATTTCATCTTCTTTTTTTAAATTTTTGTTTTGCTTAGCAAGTTTGGCCAAATTTCTGAAGCAGAATCAACAGGTCTGATGCGCCAATTTGAGAACTGTTATCCATATCATATGCGCCTGTCCAGCCCAGACCATAGGCGGACAAGAAAAGTAAAAAGTCAGACGATCCTATAAGGCCATCGGCATTAAAATCACCCACACACTCGTCACTTGCGATAAATCCTGTGCCGCCAAATTCCATTGCTAATTCAGGAAAAACAATGGTTTCCGCAAAATGAAAGGCGTTTTCCCCCACCATCTTTCCCACATAACGCGCTGGAGCATCGTCAACAGGTGGATGAATCCCCCCCCAAATTCTAGACAATGCGCTTTCATTTGAGGCATCCATAAACGTCGCCCACTGAAGGTTAAAAGTCATTGAAGGACCATCTTCAAATACAAGAAACTGATTCATCGATGCAGGCCATTCGGCCATGCCTCCCGGCCAGTAAGCTGAACCTGTAAGCATTTCAAACTGTTCTGCAGCAGCTCTTGAAAACGTGCTGTGGCCACTGAAATAACCTGCAAAGGGTGGGGTCACAAAACTTGGACGCTGATATGGCCACCAATTCTCAGCCAAAATCCAATCTACACCTGCTTGATCTATCTGAGGAATTTCAATGTAATCTGGTCCTTTCCAAGTATGTATAGCGATGTCCCCAACATGATCAACGCCTCCGAAATCAGCAAGCGGATGGTCATCATCAATAATCTCAATTAAACCTGGCACCAATGGCAAACCTGCCGGATGGTAATTTGGCTGGGATGCGTCTGTACTTTGACCTTGTTCTGCCATAAAACGAATGGCAGATACGGGTCTTAAATAATCATAATATCCTTTGTTACTCCAGGCAGAAATGGCACAGTCGTGCATCGCTCCTCCCAGGGTCAAATATGATTTAACAACAAATTCTATATCCTCAATGATCGGACCCTGGCCCCGCCATCTGTGAGCCCCTGCATTAGGAATTAAAATAAACTCATTCAAAAGCGTAAACCAATGTCCTGGAGGCGTCTCGGAGTCTGGACCGTCTGCCCAAAATTCAGCGATGACGCGTCCATAATCACCCCTCGGAACGATGTTTGGCTCATATGGCAAACCTGTGTATGGGTTTGTTTGGTGTCCATTGCCACCGAATGACCCATCTGGATTGTGCCAACTCACCAATCCTCCCCGCTCCCAATCATAGAAAGAATCAAAACCGTCTACATCTGGTGTTTCACCATTGTATTTCAATGATGCAGGACTAATATCCCACATGACTCCGTCAAAAGGATCTAGGTGCTCTGACCATTTAAGAACCATCCCAAATCCCCATTTGTAATCACTCTCATCAAAATTTGATGCAACAGTGGTGTCAAGGTAAACAGGAGGTCCAGGATTGTGATAAGTGTTGTATAAGCATGCATTTCGAGTCAACTGTGTCAGATTTGAGTCCCTAAGTGCAAAGCCTTGCACATTGCCCCATTCAGGTCCTAAGAATGGTGGCACCTCAGTAATTAACTCACCACTTTGATCAATCGCAACAGACAACTCAATAGGTTGCCAACTATTTGGATCCACAATACCGCCAGTTCCTGGATTTTCCGGCAAAATATTAGGGTTACTAGATGTATAGCACAAGTTTCCGTAATCATTGACCTCATTAGAACCGTCTTGCAACCCAAATGCAATAATTTGTTCAGCAACATAATTGCCAAGCGCAGCGGGACCGTCGTTCAAATAATCAGTTGACACCACTAATGTATCAAGCCCCTGGAAGGCCATCTGATGACTGATATTAGACATTGTAGACGCAGATTGGGGCGAATTCATATACCTGTGCTTGATCAGCCTATATACGCCATAGCTCATTGCAACCTCCTGAGCCAGGATCTTATCCATGGAATTGGAAGGAATGTTTGGGGCGAAATTCTCAAAATCAAATTCAATGGTAAAGTCGCCAATCGTATTGCCTAAAAAATATTGCTTCGAAGATGTGGTATCGTATGCAGCCCAACAATCGTACATAATAGCGCTGGAATGCATAAGGTTACGTGCGTGAATGGTGGGTCTTGCAAAGTCGTTTCTAATCGCTTCTAAAACCTGTTCATTCCACTCTACAGCAATATGCCCTGACTGAGCAAAGCTCACAGAAAAACACGTGATCGATAAGAGAAACGTGGATAAAAAAAGCTTAAACATGGTGGGCACTTGTTGTAAAATAGGGGTTCTAATTGTGAAGTAAATATACTGAAAAAAAGACAGCATATAAATTTATACTAAGTATGGTTTCTTTTACTTCTCTGGAATCCGAAATCTAATTCCCCATGCTATCAAAAAACTCAACATGCATTTCGAGCGCTGCCCCCTCTTGCTCGAAATGTAGCCAATGGTCAGCTTCCGAACAGAAAAATCGTTGCAAGAGTGTGGGCGGCACAAAGGCTAACCCCTACTTTTGGCGTATGAATAAGCTTCGCCTTTTATTTTCAGTCTTCTTTATATTCGTTTTCACTTCGTGCAGTGATGAAAACGATCATGTCCAAGAATCGCCTCGCTCCATCACAATTGTTCTGTCCAAACAAAACAGTTCTTCCTCATATCGTCATTTTATTGAAGACATTGATCCCACCATTAAAATAAATTGGATCGATGCATACACGACTCCCCTTTCACAACTAACTGATGATCTTGAAGAGGCGGATGGTATCATATTGACGGGTGGAGTAGATATCCACCCCGGACTTTACGGCAACGCTTATGACACGGTACGGTGTGGCACGATAGACAGCAAAAGAGATGCGCTCGAAACAACACTTTTAGACCATGCCTTAGAAAGCGGAACACCCTGTCTGGGGGTATGTAGAGGGCTTCAATTCATGAATGTTTATATGGGAGGAAGCCTCCACCCTCACCTCCCAGATACACTAAGCGATATTCACAGGGGAAAGGATGGTCAATCTACAGAGCATGAAATTTATGTGACAAAAGCGCTTGGTGCAATTGACATCAATCGGGGCAACAAATCTGCAACTGTAAGCAACCATCATCAAGGCATTTCTCGTCTCGCAGACAACTTGGAGGCTTGGGCAATTGCTCCAGATGGATTAATCGAAGGAATAAGACATCCTGACACGACACATTATCCATTTTTCATAGGGGTACAGTGGCATCCTGAAAGAAGTGACCCCTCTGGCTCACTCGCAACCCCTATCGGCGAAGGATTTTTAAAGGCTGTCTTAAATGAGACAGGCGTTAAAAAAAATACTGACACCTCAGAAATCCTTCCCCGTGTCCGAGATTCTTCTTCCACGCAGGTCATCATGATTGATAATGGTTTATCTCACAAAGTAGATATACAGATGCATTAATCACACACATTGACCTGCGATATGAACAAGTCTGATAACCATAAGCAACCAAAATTAGACATTTGACGTTTTGGTGTTTAAACGGAAATGAGTGAATTTGTCCAAGAAAGAAGATCCACCTTAAGAGACACTCATGAATACGTTCAGAGTTAAATTTTATGATAGAAACGTGTAATGATTAGAACATTGAAGTATACCACAACGACATTGGCCTTGTGGGGTCTCGCATTGAGTTGTATATGCCAAACTGATCGAACGTTGGGTTTATTTGCAAACGAATCAGACTCCTTTAACGGGTATACTTTATTCGCACCTGTTTCAAACGAAACCACCTATTTAATAAACAACTGTGGGTATGAAATAAACAGTTGGGAAAGTACACACAAAGCTGGAATGATGGCTTACCTTCTTGAAGACGGCTGCATTATGAGGTCTGGAAGATCCTCTTCCAAAGTCTTCCAAGGTGGCGGAATTGGCGGAGTCATTGAGAAATTTAGTTGGAGTGGCGAATTGCTATGGACTTTCACCATGGCAAATGACAGTGTACATCTCCATCATGATATAGAGGTTCTCCCCAATGGGAATGTGCTTGCAATCGCCTGGAAAATGAATAGTGCAGAAGACGCAATCTCAAAAGGAAGAGATCCAAATAAAACAGGAACCAGTGTATGGAGTACCTTGATTGTAGAAATAGAACCTTTATATCCACAAGGAGGACATATCGTATGGAGTTGGGATGCTTGGGATCACTTGGTACAAGATTTTGACCCAAGCCTACCCTTCTTCGGACATCCACGAGATTTTCCCGGGAAAATCGATGTGAATTATGAAGCATTTGGAGGATCTTCATATGCGGCAAGGGACTGGCTTCATGCAAACTCTTTAGACTACAATCCATTAAGCAATGAAATAATGATTAGTGTGAGGGGATTTAGTGAACTTTGGATTATTGACCGAGAATCATCTTCGGACCTCAAATATCGTTGGGGTAATCCAAGGGCATATGGAAGAGGAATGGAGGAAGATCAGGTACTATTTCAACAACATAATTGTCATTGGATTAAACCTGGACTCCCAGGAGAAGGAAATGTTTTAATTTACAACAATGGCAACCATAGACCAGAAGGAGATTACAGCTCCGTTGAACAAGTAAAACTGCCTCATGTCGTCAATGGAGAATACCCAATAAGTTCGGACGCGCCCTATGGGCCTGAGAATGTAGAATGGCGTTATCCAGAAACTTGGGACAGTGAGTTCTTTTCTCAAAACGTGAGCGGCGCACAAAGACTTCCAAACGGAAACACGCTTATCTGTGAAGGCGCGAGTGGCCATTTATTTGAGATTAATGACATGGATGAGATTGTTTGGGATTATATAAACCCTGTGAGCATATGGGGAGCGCTTGAACAAACAACAAGTCCATTTGGAAATTCTGTATTTCAAGCTCAGCGATATGCGCCCAACTTTGCCGCATTTATAGGCCGAAACCTTTCACCGATAGAAGAGATTGAACTCAATCCCATCCCATCCATGTGCGCCATCACTTATGCCCCAACGTGCCAAGGTGACATGAACCATGACTACATGATTACAGTGCAGGACCTTACCATCGCCTTGAGTGCTTTTGCATGCATAAACTGCACTTCGGATATTGACGGAGATGCGTCTTTCGGAATATCTGACTTATTGATACTCCTTTCCGCCTTTGGCACATCTTGTTAAAGCCTTTACATACAGTATATCGCATTGATATCTTATGGATATCAATATTTATATAAAAACTGAGATTATAGTTGGATATTGAAAAAGACGGACTACCTTTGGTCCCCGCTTCGGCGTCAGGGTTTATGACCTGGCACATCGCTAAATCGGAACCTCATCGCGGGGTGGAGCAGTTGGTAGCTCGTCGGGCTCATAACCCGAAGGTCGTAGGTTCAAGTCCTACCCCCGCTACTAAGAAAGAGCAATCAGAAATGGTTGCTCTTTTTCTTTTGCCTCGCATTTTAAAGCTTTGTGTTTGCTGTTGATTACACCCAAGTCACTGCCTGCTTCGTTTAACTAAAAAGAACATATCCTCAGCTGAGTGGCTGGTTATACGTGTTATAAGTATACACCTTAAACTGCCACACTTCAAGGTAAATGCGCCACACTTTCCACACTTGATCAACATATTTAAAAGCTGGAACTTATAGCCAACTTTAATCTCTATAGTACACCCTCACCCTTGAGTAAACGGTTTCGGTTTTAACAATTTACCGCTCCTATATATGTATTATCCCGTCTCTGAGTATTACTGAGCTAAAAAATGAGGGTAACCGTATTACATAACTCCAAATTTGTTTTTACATAAAAATATAATTAGATTTACTCTGAATGAAAACAATGACATAATGAGATTTCTTATTTTAGTAACTAGTTTATTTTGGTGCTCCACAATATTTTCACAAGGTTCTGGTTCAATAACTTATCCATACAATCCTGATGGAAATGGAGATGAAATCATTGCATCTCCTGATTTATTAGATGTATTAAGTGTATATGGCGGAGAGTTTACACCCACTGAAATACTTATAGACGGAGAGACTTTAGGAGATTATCTGTTAAATATTAATGCGTTAATTGAGGCTTTGAGCACAGGCTCAGCAGATGGAGAGTTTCTAAGATGGAATGAAGATGCTCAGCAATGGCAGCCCGAACTTATTCTTCAAAACCTTGAAGTTTCTGAAATCTCTGTAAACGACGATGCTTATTTTTTTAGTGGCGTTGTGTTTACAGATGATGTAGCATTTAATGGAAATATTGTCACGTTTAACAGTCAGGTTGCTTTTGCCGATGCAATAAATTTTACAAATGATGTACAAGTGTTTGGAGATTTAAACTTGTACGAGGGTTTATATGTTTCAGACACAGCACATATCTCTAATTTACATGTTATTGAACCTGCACTTTTTGACGCAAGTGTGACCATGAATCAAAATGTGACCCTGAAAAATGAAGTTAGTGTGACTGGTCAAACTGTTTTTGATATTAAAATCAATCAGGACTCCATTCAATCCGCTCATCCAAATCAGAATGCACAAAACATTATTGACACCTATCCTGTTTTGATTAAAGGCAGCAAACAAGGTTTAGCCATCAACCTTGAACCTAGCCTATCTTCTAATGTACCTGAAGATTATCAATCTCATCGAGGAAACAACTATATCTCGTTTTGGAGAGATGATCAACAAACTGGCCGAATTGAAGCAATGGGTACGAGTGATTTAAGTATGACAGGCTTAACGAATATATTTGCACAAATACTACAAGCGGTTCCTACTTATATGACAGGTGTCGCTGCTAGCGTCAACCCATTTGATTCTGGCTATGGGAATAGATCTATGAGTGGTGTTGATTTGAGCACTTTTATCACTTTAGAATCAGGGTCTTTACCTGCAGCAGATTTAAATGTAGGTTCTTTACCCTCTTTAACTTCAGGTTCTTTACCTGCATCATCTTTAAATACAGGTTCTTTACCTTCATTATCTTTTTCTGCAGGTTCTTTACCTAGTTTAGGTTTTGATGGGATAATTCCTTATTTAAATGCAGGTTCTTTACCCTCATCTTCTTTAGATGCAGGTTCTTTACCTTCATTATCTTTTTCTGCAGGATCATTCCCCTCTTTATTGCAAGGTTCTCTACCTTCTTTAGCCTTTCAATCAGGTTCTTTGCCAACGATTGAGTTTAATTCATTTGAAAGCATCCTTGGAGACATAACAAATCCAATTGGGACAAGTGTAATGTTAGAATACAATAGTCTAATTGATGATTTGGCAGTTCCTCCTTCTCAATCCAACAGAAATAGTGCAATTAATCATTGGGAAAATATCAAAACCACTATGGTGAACTCTGGTATTTATAATGAAGAGGATGTATACAACTATGATTCCCAAGTCTTTTCAGATTTCACATTAGACGTCACCACACAAGTCATAGAATGTATGGAAGAATATGCTCACTTTACGCTTTCTTTTTATGGAATTGCAGATCCTCAAGATATTGCCAATGATGTCATATCCATGATTACGCGCACTTCCACTCTTATTATGTATATGGGGTATCAAGAAGAAAATTTAGGAGTGGCTTATGAATCTGGTTCTGGTGACTATGCGGAATGGTTGCTCAAAGCAAACCCAGATGAAATAATAAAACATGGAGAGGTGGTAGGTGTAGTAGGTGGTAAAATATCCAAGACTTTTGATAATGCAAAGAAATTTATGGTTGTATCAACCTCTCCAATTGTGTTAGGTAATATGCCTGAATCCAAGGAGATAGAAAAGATTTCTGAAAAAATAGCATTTATGGGTCAAGTCCCAGTCAATGTGATTGGAAAGGTTGAAATAGGAGACTATATACTTCCTTCTGGTCAGAAAGATGGACTCGCAATTGCAGTACATCCAGTGAATATGAAAGCTAAGGATTATCAAAGAATTGTTGGTGTGGCATGGTCAGAGAGTCATTCGGATAAATATGTTAACATGATTAATACTGCTGTGGGAATAAATCAAAATGACATGTCTAGCATCATTAACCAAATGCAACTTACATTAAATAAAGTTCAGGCGTCTGTTCAGTCATTGGACCCTAATTATATGCCTGATGTTTATGATGTATCAAGTATTTATGATGATCACATTCTAGATGTTACAACAAATTCAGTAGCAGCTTCACATCCTTCTAAACTTAAGAATTACTATCAACTTAAAAGTAATTCTCAATCTCAAGAATTTAAGGTGGAAGACCTAAAGTTGGCGATTAAGGAATTAATAGGTGTCGATGTTAAGGATTATCCTATGATTGATTATATCATTTCAAATCCAGATAAAAGGGAGGAACTCAATCATTATTTCACCATGGGTATAAACACGTTAAGTCCATTGGCGAAAACGCATTAGATTATTTTGTTAAGTTGAGTAGGCTGTGAAATAACCTACTCAACAATCTCTACTCTAAAAGTATCACCTTGTCTAATGTCGTCAATGGTGTCTATTCCTTCTACAACTCTACTAAAACAATTAATGGTGGACATGTCCTGAAGCTCTTGACCATGACTTGACCATGATTGGGTAACAACTTTAGACAATGTGTCTAGATGCTTCAAGAATGAATTAATTGCCCACCTCAGATCTCTTTTGTATATATCCGAACTTGAAGACTCGGAAGTGCTTCGCACTAAACCACAGAATTACGAGACAGGATTCGTCAACTACAAACTCCTTCCCTACTGAACGAGCTCTCCGAACTATTCGTTTGTTTTAAGAGAATTTATAAATTTTGAATGCTCATTTAAACCCATTCTCATATTTGAAATAAGAGAGAGACATTCATTTGTTATTTCTATTGGTAATTGATGCTCAATAAGAAATTTCCTTCCATCATAAGAAGTTATACTATTTTCATTTGCATGAAAACAGATGTCGCAATAAAAATGATCTACTAGAATTTGAATACAGGTTAAATCATATTGTTTTAGTAAAATCATAAAATCTTCTTTTGCACAGGTTGTTTGAATCTGTCTGCGATTTTTATATCTGTTATTTGGATTAATCTTATCTAGAAACATGTGATTTTCTTTTATACCGTGTTCAACGTGAGACGTGTTTGTTTGCCCCACCATAGTCACACTAATCAAACAAGCTAAAGCAGTAATAAATAGTCTCATGTTATTCGTTTTAATACCTGTAAAATCATCTGTTACTTGGAATATCCTCAATCGCTATTCAAAGTCATCGTCAGTGATGACATAAGTACACACCTGAATGGTATGCTTGTTGCCACTTAAATCTTCAATCCATCGATATTCATCTCTAAAGTCCCCAATAAACAGATAATTGTCAAGCAAAACAACAAGTGTGTCAGTGTCAGTGATTGAACAAGGAGATGATGGCAATTCGCATGGTTTATTCCCAAGTTTTTGAGTGAATTCTATATCAACATATGAGTTTTCAGGTACAGTGTAAATACTATCCATATCATAATAGCTACTGAAATAATGTACTTCAAATGAATGGGAAGATTCGTTTTGAATCATCTTTCTGCTTGTATGCGTACTTTCACAACTGAATAAAAGTAAACACGCAAAAGCTATAATAAAGAGTCGCATATAATTGATTTTAGCCTTGTAATATACTTTAAAGCCTCGGCAGATCCTCGACTTTAAGAAGAGGTCGCAACACAAAGTGAATGATTAATCGTAGAAGTTCGTCATGATAATCGCATGCGGCAAAGTAATCACTGAGATGCTAATGACGGAGAAGAGAAACAAGGATATGGGTACAACCTGGAGGTGGATACCAATGTAAAAAAGAAAAAGAAAAATGAGCGATACAAGTGTATGTGGCAGAAGTAAAGTAATAAATTTTTTCAGATTCAATTCCGGTCTTACCTCCCTGAGGTAATTATATTCTTGGGTGAGGACTTTGATTGAATGAAGAAAAATAAAATAGAGGGTAAAGCTTACCACAATAGGAAATAAATAAAAAGTCAGATGTATTAGAAAAAGTTGAAACAACTCCGTTAAGAGGTCATGAGTGTTGTTTTTATCTCTGTACTTTTTAAGACACAAGACTGTGATGAGTAGCACATTGCTTCCATAAAATAAATAGGCTATCGAGGGATGATCAAACACATGACCAAACTGCACTGTATCTGTAAAAGATTGGCACAATATTAAAAGTTCAGATTGATTATAAAAGACCAAAGTTGAAAGCAATAAAACACCCCACAACGTATAGATTGCTTTCTTAAAACGAGATTGGAAATTATAATCCGAAAGTTGGGATTCCCCAAAGTGATACGCTGAGATGAGAAAGAAAAATAGAAGGGAAAAAATGGGGAAAAAATACCATAAAAGACAGTATACAGCGATGGTTGAGAGGTATACAGAATAAAACGTTAGCTGAGGAATCTTGTGCTTCGAGAGAAAAAGCACATTATCAATTGCGCCATGAGGTATGCCAAACAAAGACAGTAACACAAGTGCAGCCTTCAATTGATGATCGATGTCAATTTCACCATTCAAAGTGTAGATCCCAAATAAAAGATATACTATAACTAAATATGTAAAGGAATATCGATTCATAAAATGTCTCACATAGATTTAGCTGTTTGACTAAATCCAGAAATAACCATCATTATAAGAAATGCTAAGATGACTAAGATAGGACTTTACTGATATTCAGGAAACTCAAGTTAAAAGGATCAAAATTGAGTCAAGGAAACCGGTTAAGTTTATTTAGTCTTATTCTAAATCACTGATCTACGCTAATTTATATTCATTCTAAACATAATAATGACTAATTTTAACAGTAATCCTAATTTAGAAAGTATGTCATTAAATATCGTTAACTCTTGCACAAACTGCGAGAATCTTGAAAAGAGTTTTAATTGTAGTGTACACAATGTGGTTGTTGATTTGAATAACACTTGTGAAAATCATAATTTGAAAGTGAATATCACAAAATCGTCTTCATGTTCAAACTGTTCAAACCACAATACTTCGAACTGCTCACATCCCAAACAAGCCACCAACGATTTGCTTTGTTTCGATTGGTCTAAGGTCGGAGCCGCTTAATTATTCTCGTTAGCCATTTCTGATTGAAGGCACGCGTCAATAAATCTTAATACCATACGCTTTGACCTCACGATCTAGTTTTCTTGCGTCTCCAGAAACGATGTCTAAGAGTTGCCAGAAATCTTTGCTATGGTTTTTCACCCTTGTGTGTACCAATTCGTGAAGAATGACATAATCTACAAGGTGATCGGGCAAACGCATGAGGTGGAGGCTAAGATTGATGTTGTTGTCAAACGAACAGCTTCCCCATCTGGTTTTTGAATTCTTAATGGCGACATTTTTATATTCAAACTTGTGAGCTGCTGCCAATGCTTTGACTCTGCCTGGAAGAAGCATCTTGGCTTCCTTTCTCCAGGCGCGCTCTATGGCCTGTCGAATTGCATGTTGCACCTCTGAATTTTCAATGTTGGTTGAGTGAGGGATAGAAACCGCTATTTTGTTATCTCTGACGACGGTCTTCACTGTTGTCATTTCGGAAAACTTCATCTCAAGATGATGAAACCTTGTTTCGAATTTTGTATCTAAATGAAAGACGGTCAACAAACCTTCTGCTTTTTGCATCTTCGACAAGTGGGTTTTAATCCAACTGATGCGATCTTCCACGAGCACCCTTGCCTTTTTAAAACTAACAGAACGAGGCACAGAGACTCGAACACCCAAAAAAGGTTTAATCGTGATGTTCAAACGTTTGGCACGATGGCTGCGGAAAAAGATGATATCGACACCCTGAATATTTACTACTTCATCTTCCATAAATCAATCTGAATAAGGCCATCGAAAGATCAATGTGGATATTCTTCATAACCTAACCTCATGTGAGGACTTGTTTTATAATATTCATAAACGCCCAGAATACAAATGTCATTTAAATCAAACTTAAGACGATTCTGGTCCATCAAGCGTGGATTTATTTCAATCCAATCCACATCACCGATCATGAGATTACACTTGTTAGGCAACTCAATAATTTTATTTAATATGAGCCCAAACCGAATGTATGACTCATTGACTGCAGGGGCCTTCCAGTGTTTGGCATTGTAAATATTTGGTGTTAGGCCCACAGCTTCAAATTCAGAAATATGCTCAGGATATTTCGCACTACATCGGTGAGATTGTTTGACAATATCATTGTGAATATGAGAGATCGTATACTGACCTGTCGCTTTTATATTCTTGAAGGTATGCGCGTATTCACCAGGTGGTCTTAAGACGATCCCCATCAGAGCAGGACTTGACCCGAGATGCATGAGAGAACTCACGATGCTTAAATTATGTACTCCCTCATCGCTCACACTACCCACCAGTACTGGACTTTTAAACCCAGCCAAAGAATTAACCAGCTCTGCTCTTGGTCGAGACTCCATTTCTTTGAGGTCCGAAACGTTTATTTTATGATAGCCTGACACTTAATTCAGAATTGCATGAAACTCATCTATTGAAGATATGATTTCAACATTTTTTAAACCTTTGAGTGACATGTCGTTCATTCTGGTTACAGGTAAAATACCCGAACCTGAAAATGTTTCATCCAGATAAGAAACAACATGTTCAAGCTTATTTACAGAAGACTTAGCGATGGCGAAAAACATGATTTTATTTATTGTGAAATAATCTTTCAAAATGTCCAATGATTTCAATGGGACAGATTGCCCCAAATAAATGACGTACTTATTATTTTCCGTGAGTATTAAACTCGCTACCAAAAGCCCAATTTCATGGTGCTCACCTTCAGGCAGAAATAAAAGCCAAACTTCCTTGTCTTGCACGTTGCCCTGATCGACACTGTCAATCCTTGAATATAACTTTTGCTTAATTAGTTCTGACAAGAAATGTTCTTGAGAAGGCAATATATCATTCGTAAGCCACAAATATCCAATGCGATGTAGCGCTGGCAACAAAATATTTTTGTAGACATAAAGAGTGTCGTAACGCTCTAATGAAGCATTTAATACTTCATGGAATAACACTTTATTAAATGTCAGGGCTGATTCAATGACCTTATTTAATTGCTTTAAATGATAAATCTCATCATCACGCGTGACGTTCCTCACCTGGTCTTCAATATCCTTGTTGGAATAGGAAGCGATTTTCGAAATTTTATAGCCTTTATCCTTTAAAATAGAAACATTTAAAGCCTTGACAAGTGTTTCATCATCGTAGAACCTGATGTTTGTTGGGGTTCGTTGGGGTTCAAATAGATTGTACCTATTCTCCCAAGTTCTTATGAGCAACTTGCTGAATCCAGTTATGTTGGACAGTTGTTCTATTGAATATTGTGCCATTATGTTTGCAATTTACAATAATGTATACCCTTAATCAAAAAAAGTTCTACAAAATTTTGGTTTATGACTTTTGATGCACTTATGTTTGCATAAC
>MDSV01103477.1_pt1 | contig 15304 bp, 15 predicted proteins | sample 810851 | NCBI WGS metagenome assembly MDSV01 (sample SAMN05326640, study PRJNA326480) | marine metagenome | isolation source: seawater | place: Atlantic Ocean: North East | collected 2012
ATTCATTGGCGTGATAAACCCTACTCACTGTCCATAGAGTCCGATCCAGCTCTGCCACACTGGATAGTGTTTGCGCCGCGGGGTGCAGGCTTCATCTGTATTGAGCCGATCAGTCATTTTCCCAATGTGGTGAACGTGCAGCCGGCACCCACCGAGGCAAGCGGCGGGCTAAAGAATCTTGCTCCTAGTGAGGTTTGGAGCACCTGTACAACCTTTCACATTACACCGTCTGCTGCGGTGACCTAGGCGGCCCTGCGTTCCTCCTACCCAGTCCCAGCCGAGATCAGATTCATTTCTGCAAGCCCTTGAACGTTCATGTTAGATTTACCTGAGAACAAACATAAAACGGGGGTCGAACATGGCTGAAGCAGTGGATTACAAGCAGATTGGTACCTCACCAGTCAGACCCGATGGTTTCGATAAGGTCACCGGACGCGCCCAGTTCGGGGCGGACGTGAAATTACCCAACATGATCTACGGCAAGGTGCTGCGCAGTCCTCATGCGCATGCTCGTATAAAGAGCGTCGACGTCAGCGCAGCGCTCGCCATGCCAGGTGTCTACGCAGCCATCTCCGGCGCCGATTTTCCCGGCGGTCGTCTTGACGGCGAGGCTGGTGGTGAAGGTGGCGGCACCATGGATGATGTCGCCAAGAATGTTATGGCACGCAACAAAGTGCTCTATCACGGCCACGCGGTGGCCGCCGTGGCAGCATCCACGGTGCGTTTGGCCGAGCAAGCCCTGGAGGCAATCAAGGTCGAGTATGAGGTTCTAGCACCTGTGCTTGATGTGGTCTCTGCCATGGATCCCGCCGCGACGTTGGTGAACGAAGAAAACTATACTGCGCTGCCGGAAAAACCCGAGAATCCCTCAAATATTGCCAATGTCGGGCGGCTTGAGCGCGGCAACTTGGATGAAGGCTTCATGGCCGCGGACGTAGTCATTGAGCGAGAGTTCACCTGCCCAATGGCACACCAAGGCTACATTGAACCCCATGCCTGTATCGCCAGCATCGACGAACGCGGTCGCGGTACGGTTTGGTGTTCTACTCAAGGCCACTTCGAGCATCGCGCGGCGACGTCGAAAATGCTTGGTAAGAATATGGCCGACCTTAAGTTTGTGGCAACAGAAATCGGTGGAGGCTTCGGCGGCAAAACCGTGGTTTATCTTGAGCCTCTGGCCACCCTGATGTCGGAAAAATCCGGCCGACCGGTAAAGATGACCATGTCTCGCGAGGAAGTGTTTCGCGCTACTGGGCCAAGCTCGGCGACCGTGGCTCGAGTGAAAGTCGGTGTGCGCAAGGACGGCACCATTACCGCCGCCCAGTCTTGGATCGCTTTTGAAGCCGGCGCCTTTGCCGGTGCGCCCTGCATGCCTGGGGCCATGTCGATCTATGCCCCGTACGAAATCGAAAACTTTTTGGTGGAGACCTTCGACGTGCTGGTCAACAAGCCCAAGGTCGCAGCCTATCGTGCACCCGGTGCGCCACAGGCAATGCACGCCTTTGAATGTGCGCTGGACGAAGCAGCACAGTTGCTGAACATGGATCCAATTGATCTGCGCATGGTCAACGCCGCCGATGAAGGCACACAGTCCCCATATGGACCAAAGTTTCCAGCGATCGGTTTAAAGGCTTGCTTGCGAGCGGCCAAAGCCCACCCAAATTACACAAAGCCAGTACCCGAGGGCGCGGGCCGCGGTGTTGCCGTGGGTTTCTGGTTCAACGTCGGCATGCAGTCCAGTGCCGAGGTCAACATTAACGAGAATGGCTCGGTGATGATCATCGAGGGTAGCCCAGACATCGGCGGGTCACGTGCTTCTATGTGCTTAATGGCAGCAGAGACACTGGGCATCGACTACGACGACGTGCGAGCGCAAGTAGGCGACACGGAAAGCACGGGCTTTTGCAACGTCACCGGTGGTAGCCGCACCACGTTTGCAACCGGCATGGCGGTCACTCAGGCCTGCGAGGCGGTGATCGCCGACTGTAAGCGCCGCGCTGCCATGACATGGGGCCTCGATGAAGATCAGGTGGAATGGGAAGACGGTCAGGCTGTACCCGGCCCCGGCGTTAACGCTGATGTGAAGCCTCTGAGCTTGGCAGAGCTGGCGCGTAAGGCAGGTAAAACTGGCGGGCCAATTACCGCTCGAGCATCCTTGAACGCCCAAGGCGCCGGTGCGGCTTTTTCCGTTAACTTTGGTGACCTGCGCGTTGATCGTGAAACCGGCAAGGTAGACGTGCTGAGCTTTACCGCAATTCAAGATGCTGGCAAGGCGATCCACCCAGCGTATGTTGAAGGCCAAATGCAGGGCGGTGCGGCCCAAGGCATTGGCTGGGCGCTGAACGAGGAATATATTTTTGATGAAAACGGCGTGCTGGAAAACGCGGGCTTTCTTGACTATCGAATTCCGGTGGCATCGGATCTGCCGATGATCGACACGGAAATCGTCGAAGTTCCCAACCCCAGTCACCCCTTTGGTGTGCGCGGTGTGGGTGAGGCGCCAATCGTTGCACCGCTGGGTGTATGCGCCAATGCAGTTTCACGGTCGCTGGATATGCGCATTACCGATCTGCCCATGTCGCCACCGCGACTGTTGGATGCTATCGAAGGCTAAGCGAGTGCTGCTGCTTGTGCTGATAAAAACCCTGCTGAGCAGGGTTTTTTGTGGGAGCGAAGATCAAACGTCATGGTCAAAGTAGTACTGTCCAATCCGATGTTGGCTTTGACTCAAGGTGCGCGAGAGCTTGAGTTTGCGGTGAGTAACTACCGCGAACTAACCCTCGCCCTCTGCGCACGGTGGCCGCAAATGGCCGCCTTGATTGAGCGTTCTGCTGTCGCCATTGATGGCCAAATTTATCAGGATGCCTTTGCCGAGCCGCTGGCGTCAGGCAGTGAAGTATTTTTTATGCCACGTATCGAAGGTGGCTGATGGGAGTCTTATGAATATCACTTTTGGCAACGAGTACGAAACCTTTCGCGATGAAGTGAAACGGTTCTTAGATGACAACCTCACAGATGATCTTCGCGATGCCCAGCGTTTTTGCCCCGGCATCTTTTTGGATTACGAACACAACATTGTTTGGCACCGCATTCTGCACAAGCAGGGCTGGGTGGCGCCGGCCTGGCCGCAAGAATATGGCGGCACGGGCTGGGATTTGATGCAGCGGTATATCTGGTCCATCGAAAAATCTCAGGCCGGCGCTCCGGATACTGCGCCCATGGGGCTGGGTATGTGCGGGCCTATGCTGATTGGCTGCGGCAGCGAGGCACAGCAACGCGAATTCTTGCCGCGGATTTTGTCTGGCGAAGACTATTGGTGTCAGGGTTATTCCGAACCCGGTTCAGGCTCAGATTTGGCGAGTCTCAAGCTTAAGGCGACCTCAGATGGCGACTACTACCGCTTGAACGGCAGCAAAATCTGGACCTCTCATGCGCACTATGCCAACAAGATGTTCATCTTGGTGAGAACCCACGATTCCGGTAAGCCGCAAGAAGGTATCACCTTTCTGCTGCTGGATATGGACACGCCCGGTATTCGCGTAGAACCGATTTTATTTGCGTCGGGCACCCATGAAGTGAATCAAGTTTTCTTTGATGACGCGCGAGTACCGAAGGCCAATGTGGTTGGGCAAGAAAACAAGGGCTGGCAGGTGGCCAAGTACCTGCTGGAGTTTGAGCGCGGCGGGTCCACTGGCGGTAATGCCTCGCGCAAGGTGAGTTTGCAGCGGCTTCGCAACCTCGCTCAACTCATACCGCAAGGTGATGGCATTTTGGCTGATGACGCGGATTTCATGCGCAAGTTAGACGAGACCGAGGTGCAGCTGGAGGCCATTCAATACACCGAATTCCGCATGATGGCAGCGCTTTCTAAGGGCGATAGCCCCGGGCCAGAGTCATCGGTGATCAAGGCGCTCTCTGCTGAGATTACCCAACGTATAACCGAACTGACGGTAGAGGCCATGGGCCAGTATGCGGCAGTGCATCAGCCCGAAGCACGAGCCGTCGGCAGCAACGTCGCCCCCGTCGGGGCTGATGAGGGTGTGATGGCTTTTTCGCGGTACTTTAATTTGCGCGCCAGCTCTATTGCAGGCGGCAGTAATGAGGTGCAGCGCAATATCATGGCGAAACTGGTGCTGGGTCTGTAACCCCAGATGCTATGCGGTTTTGGCCTCGTGGCAGGCTTTGCTATCGACTTGCGGCCTGCCACAAGGGCTTCGACAGGGCCTGTGCCCTACCGGCCAGATCCCGCGGCCAATCGCCGATGCAACCTTTAAACCCGTTTTCGTCGCTGGCAAAGAGTGCCCGCATAGCATCCTCATAGTTTGGCAGATCGCCGCACAATGCCTGACAAAATCGATAGGTCAGCGTTTGGTGGTGCCGAACGATGTCTTCAGTCTGTTGCTGTGGGTCATGCCTAGCCCGATCTATCAGTTTGCGTATTACCGCAGACGGACTACTGGCTTGTGTCGACAGCCACTCTACGTGTCTGGGCAGCAGGTTAATCGCCAGGCTTGTTGTCGAACCTGTCTCGTTGTTCGTGGGTGGTGGTGGAACCCTAAAGTGTTCAGCCTTGCGCTCCAGTAGGGCCTCATCGCCACTCAGATCAAGGTCCATGGGCTCGCAGGTGCTGTCCCGTAAGATGAGCGCGCGATGCCCCGGGTTTTGATCAAGATAGCGGCGTGCCGCCAAGGCGGCGTCTGCCAGCGAGCCTTGGGCCAAGCAATGGGCATCACTGAATGCTGAAAATGTTTCTGGGTTGGTATTCTTATTGGCCAAAAAGTTGCTCAAATTTTGCTTCAAGTTCAGCCTCGCGTGCCGCCATTTTTGCCTGCTGTTCTGGATCAGCCCAAATTCGATAGTTGCCGAGCGCGTAGGCTTGGCCATTGTCGTAATAGGCTAGGGCATTCAATCGGTTGGCGACAAAATTGTTGCGAGTGGCTTTCACCTTGCCCGGCGCTCCGGCGACGATGGAATTGGGCGGAATCACAGTGTCTTCCGTAACAATGGTATGACCGGCAATAATGCAGTTATCGCCGATTACCGCACGATCCATAATGGTGGCGTTGATGCCGATCAGACAATTGTCACCGATGGTGGCCCCGTGAATGGTGCAGTGGTGGGTGATCGAACAATAGGCACCAATTTTCGTTGGCACATTGGCGATGTGGATCATCGTGAAGTCTTGGATATTGCTATAGGCACCTATTTCGATATGGTCTGCTTCCGCGCGCATGACCACCTGTGGCCAGATAGATACCCCTTCTTCGAGGCGAATATCGCCGTAGAGCTCGGCGCTGGGCGCCTGCCAGATTGCCTTACTCATCACAACTCTCCCGACGAGAGATTAACGCCATGTCGTTGGGTTGCATGTGTTTATTGCTCCTAAGCGTCAGGGTTCTAAGTCGCAGAATTATCTTGCGCGGCAATGCGCTGATCGAGGCGTTTCTCGCCGCGTCGCTGACGCATCACAAAGACTAATAGCGGCAGGTAGATGGCGAAGGTGAACCAATAGGGCAGATCCGGCGATATTTGATAGAAAAATCCGCCCAATAAAGGTCCGACGGTAAAACCCAAAGGCCCGCAAGAGCCAGCAATACCGGCCACTGCGCCTTGCTCGTGGGGTTCTACGGCCAGCGATGCACCGGCCATAAAAGCGGGCCCAGCCAAGCCCATGCCAGCGCCCTGTAGCACCATGGCCGTGATCATCAGATTCCTCGTATCTGCTAAGGCAAGGCAGGCAAACGCGATGGCGAGTATTGGCAAGGCGACGCGCAGCCACTGAAAGGGCGTTAAATTGATCCGCTGCATGAGACCAATTTGACTAACCAGAGACGCGGCTGCCGAGCAGCCCATGGCGATACCGAAGGTTTGTGCGGTTTCCACCGCAGTCAGACCAAGGACATCTTGAAAACGAAAGGCCAAGGTTTGCTGTACCAAGGCCATGCCCATGAACATCAGGGCTCCGACGATGATATAGGGCAAAATTCTGGGGTCGAAGTAGCCCAGTTTTTGGCTCGCCGTCCGGCGCGATTGTCCGGTGCTGGGTGCCACTTTTGGAATGTCTGGTAACAAAAAAATCACAAACAGCGCCGTGGTGATAGCCACTGCCGAAGCGACCCACAGAGGGGTAAGTAAGGTAATGCCTGCCAGCAACCCGCCGAGGGCAGGTCCGAGAATGCTGCCAAAATTGTTGGCGGCCCCGACCGCGCCCATACCCTTGGTGCGTGTGGCGACGGAGGTGATGTCCGCCATGTAGGCGCTGCTTGCGGGCATGATTGCGGACATGACGCTGGCGTGCATGACCCGTGTGAGCATGAGTAACAGGTAACCAGCCAACGGTAGGAGGGCGCCGATCAGAGTCAAGTGAAACACCGACGCAAAAAGAAAGTTGCCGCAGGCATAGCCGAACAGCCCGATGACCATCACGCGCTTTCTGCCCCAGCGGTCGCTGAGTCGACCCCAACGAGGACTGGCAAGGAAAACGACCAAGGATGATGCGGCAATGATCGAGCTGATCTGTAGCTCGCTCATGCCCACTTCTCGGCCCAAGGGACCTAAAATAGCGAACAACACGGTAAAGCCAAATCCCACCGAAATCAGCGCGGTGAGTAAGATCAGACGCGCGTAGCGAAACTCTACCGGGCTTAGGGTCGGAGAGTTGTTGGTAGGAATGTTAGTCGGTTGATCTGACACAGGGCCATCGTCATTGAGCTGCGGGTCGCGGATGGTAGCTGAAATGTTGCTTCAAACGTAGGAGTGACAGGGTCGAACCAGCGCCTCAGGCTGTGAGGCAGGCGACATGGTCCCTGACTTGGGTAACAATATTTAGGCGTGTCGCGGTGCACCGCGCTGCAATATGATCGTTAAACACTCCATGCTAGCCACTACTTCATTTAGATGAGTGCTACTCGATATGACCAACACTGAACCCTCCGAGACCACGCCAAAGTCGACACAGCAGACTCGAGCCAGCGAGCGCGTCAGTGCCCAGCGCCAAGGCTCGGGACGCATGTTTCGCACAATCCTGCTCGGCACGGTGGCGATGGTGGCCGGTGTGCTCTGGCTGGGCGATCAGTATGGCGTGGAGCGCAAGGAGACCATTGAACTGCTACTGACCAGCGCTGGATTTGTTTTGTTGCTGACCGTGGCGGGTGTGTTTGGTGCGCTGCTTATCCGTCTAATGCGACGGGTCTTTAACCGACGAGATTAGGCGTTGTCGCTTCTCGATGATTTGGCCCAGTGGTTGATTCGCAATCTCTGTGACGTTCACAGAGAGAAGGAGGTAGCGAAGCGCTGCCAGCGCGGCATATAAAATCGCTCTGGATCCAACGAAAACAACACGCCACTCGCTCTGCCGACCAAGTGATCAGCATGCACAAAGCCAAACTTTCGATAGTCGGCGCTGTTGTCGCGGTTGTCGCCCAACACCAGATAGTGATCTGCCGGCACAACGACTGGGTCGAAACTGCCGTAACTTTTCTGCGGGGAAATTTTGTAGCGCAATATCATGCGGTCTTGGCCAGATATTTGTTCGCGCAATGTTTCGGTGTGAGGGAAATGTTGCGCGAGATATAGCGCGCGCTGAGCTCCGGCAGATCCGGTGTAGAGCGCTGCTAAGCCGTTAAGGTTAAGCGTATTATTGCGCCAACTGACCCTATCGCCGGGCAGACCGATTATCCGTTTTACCGTGAGGGCGCCAGTTTGCGGAGCGCGAAACACGACGATTTCCGAGTACGTTGGGGCTCCCCAACGCACTAGCGGTGCCTCGCTAAAAGGCAGTCGCAGGCCAAATGCCGTCTTGTCCACAAAGATGCGATCACCGGGAATGATGCTTGGCACCATGGAGCGAGTGGGGACGTGGTTCCAATCCACAACCGTGGAGCGAAGGAAAATCAGCAACGCAATAAGCAGCACCAGACCCCGCCACTCCTGCCACCGCGCGCTGGGTTGTCCGCGCCAGCGATTGGACTGGTGGGCAGGGCTGTCAGAATCGATCATGGTCGTGGTCGGTGTGGATCAGCCGTGCGCTTTTTCCATGGCGGCAAGCTGTTCTGGGGTCGCCTCGGTTTGATGGTTATCTTTCCACGCCGCGTAGGTCATGCCGTAAACCTTTTCACGGGCTTGATCCAAATCTAACGCCAATCCTTGGTCATCGGCGCTTGCCTTGTACCACTTGGAAAGGCAGTTGCGACAAAATCCCGCCAGTATCATCAGGTCGATATTCTGCACATCCTTGCGCTCGTCCAGATGGGCGATAAGCCTGCGAAAGGTGGCCGCTTCAAGTTCTGTTTGCTGCTGGGGTGTCAAAGCTTGCTCAGTCACTGTCTATTTCCTTTTCGGGCCGATGGAACAAAAGCATGAAACGAACGATAAGTCGCTAGAGCGCTCAGGCGATGCTTCGAGTGAAAATCCACTCGTGCTCGCTCGATAGCTCCTCGTTGTAGGCATAACCCTCGACATTAAAAGTCTTCAGGTCATCGGCTTTTTCTGCGCGCTGGTCAATCATGTAGCGGGCCATCAAACCGCGTGCCTTTTTCGCCGAGAAGGATACGAAACGATACGCTTCGCGCCGCCACTCCTTAAAATTGATCGTAACAATGCGGCCATCAATGTTCTCCGGCTGCACCACTTTGTAGTACTCGTTGGAAGCGAGATTAATGAGCACCTTGCTACGCTGTTCTGCCAGCGTCTCGTTCAATGCTTGGGTTACCTTGCCACCCCAGAATTGGTAAAGGTCTTTGCCCCGAGCATTCGCAAGCGCAGTACCCATTTCCAGTCGGTAGGGGTGAATTCGGTCCAGCGGACGCAGTAGACCGTGCAAACCGGATAGCACACGCAGTCGTTTTTGCGCCCAAGTGAAATCCTGCTTGCTCATGGTTTGTGCACTGAGGCCGAGATATACGTCGCCCTTGAAAGCCAGTATCGACGCCCGGGCACCAGAGTTTTCATCGAACTTGGCGGACCATTGGGCATAGCGGTCATGGTTCAGCGTCGCCAGCTTGTCGCTGATGCCCATGAGGCTGCCAATGTCAGCAGGCTCAAGTTTCCGTAGGGTTTTGATCAGCGCTGCCGAATCTTTTGTGAACTCAGGCGCCGAGTGTTGATCCGTCACGAGCGGACTGTCGAAGTCCAAGGTTTTTGCGGGAGATAAAATAGCCAGCATTTTCATGACCTATGTGTGTTCTTCTAGCCCCGATAGTTTAACTCAACGATTTGTGAGTGACAGTCAGCAACCAGGATTTCTGAGTGACAGTCGGCAACCAGCAGTTGTCAAAGGCCCTGTCTGCCTTGTCTGACTGCGTTGGATCGATAGACTGGCCAATAAAGCCTTTGGTTGCGAACCAAATCGGTCCTCCACCTTAGCGCGGTGTCGGTGACTGAACAGGAGACTCACGGTTTGAAAATGGTAGGGCGTACACATCCTGGACTACAGCGCATGCGCAATGAGGATGCGCTTCGCTACGAGGAAAAAAGCGGCGTCGCTGTGCTCGCAGATGGCATGGGCGGTCTGATGGCAGGTAGCGAAGCCAGCAAGGTGGCGGTAGAGAAGATTTGCCGGCACCTCGAGCGATCAGCCATTGGCGCGGCGAACGATCTTGGGGCGGCGATTGAGTCGGCCCACCAAGCCATACTAGAAATCAGCACCGCGAAAGAAATGGCCTCGAAAATGGGTAGCACCGTGGTGATTTGGATGCGTGCTGGGGACGCTTGGCATGGAGCTTGGGTGGGTGATTCGCGACTCTATCATTGGCAACACCAGCAATTGCGGCAAATCACGAAGGATCACAGTCTTGCCCAACGCATGTTAGACAGTGGTGAAGCCGAGCCCGGCGTCGACGTGGAAGCCCATTACGGTCATGTGCTGACTCAGGGTCTGGGTCTACGGCAGCCCCTTGACCCAGGCTACTGCAGTGGGGGCTGCGAATCTTCTGGGCAGCGCTTCTTGCTATGTAGTGACGGTCTCAGCGATATGGTTGATGATGAGAAAATCTCCGCAGCGCTGTGCTGCGCCGACCTCGATGAGGGTGCCGATCGCCTGATTGGCGACGCGCTGGACATGGGCGGCCGCGATAACATTAGCCTGATTTTGATCGAGCCTTAGCAGGGTCTTATACTCGCGCTCGGCGAACAGGGTGAATTGAATGACAAGGGTGCAGTTTTGAATAGACGTGAACGCATAGAAGATACGCTGGCTCAACATTTGAGTTTGCTGCATCTAGAGGTGCTTGACGAAAGTCATGGACACCATGTGCCCGCTGGCGCAGAGAGCCATTTTAAGGTCGTTGCGGTTAGTGAAGCCTTTGCCGACAAGCGCCTCATTCAGCGCCACCGCTTGATTAATGAACTGGTATCAGACGAATTTGACCAAGGCATGCATGCCCTTGCGATTCATGCTTACACCCAAGCAGAGTGGCAAGAGCGTTTTAGCGAAGCCCCCATGTCGCCTCCTTGCGCAGGTCGTGAAAAGTCTAGCGATTCGACGCGCCTGTGATGCGTAGGGTCCTAGCGTTCTATCAATTTCTCACCCTTAAAGACCCTCCAGGTGAATGCGACAGACTGCAAACCCTGGGTGATGAATTGGGCTTGCGCGGTACTATTTTAGTGGCCGGCGAGGGCGTTAACGGCACCGTCGTAGGTGATGTTCAGGCGCTACACCAACTGTCTCAGTACCTCACCGAGCGCTATGGGGTTAAATCACAGAAGTGGTCGGATCTTTCCACCAGCAACAGTGGCTTTCATCGCTTCAAAGCGCGCGTGAAGCCGGAGATTGTCAGTTTTGGGGTGGATGACCTCGACATGCAGCAGACCGGTAAGCATGTCGATGCCCAAACTTGGAATGCCTTGGTCGATGATCCCGAGGTCATCGTCATTGATACACGCAACGACTACGAAATCGATATTGGTACCTTTGAAGGTGCGATTTCGCCCCATACGGAGAACTTTCGACAGTTTCCGGATTGGGTAGCAGACAATCTCGACGCGCAAAAGCACACCAAGGTGGCCATGTTTTGCACGGGTGGTATTCGCTGTGAAAAAGCCTCCTCCTATTTGTTGAATCAGGGCTTTGAGAGCGTCTATCAACTCGACGGCGGAATTTTGCAGTATTTGGAAGACACGCAAGCAGAAGACTCACGCTGGAACGGTGAGTGTTTCGTCTTTGACCAGCGAGTGTCGGTGAATGCCCAGCTACAGCAAGGCCAGTACAAACAGTGCTATGCCTGCCGTCACCCACTGTCTGCAGCGGAGCGCGCCAGTACCGATTTTGAGCATGGCGTGAGTTGCCCATTTTGTATCGAGCGCACCAGTGAAACGCGTCGCCAGCAGTTTCGTGAACGCCAGAATCAAGTAAAGTTGGCGCATGAGCGCGGAGAGCAGCACATCGGGCTGCGACAAAAAAAGAAAGAGCGCAACCGCTGAAGAGATCAGTTGGTGTTTTCTATACCTGTCACATGAGGTCCATGAGAAAGGGCAAAAAGCCTTCCACCAACACCGGCTGAGCCTTGGCTGTCGGGTGAATGCCGTCGTCCTGCATCATCTGGGCGTCAATGGCCAGCTCGTCAAACAAGAAAGGCACCAGGGCAGCATTAGATTCTTCCGCAGCGTCGGCAAAGACTTGCTCAAATGCACGCGTATAGCGGGGGCCGTAGTTTGGCGGAATGCGCATAGTGATGATGACAGGCTCGGCGCCAGCCGCCTTAACCAAGTTGGTCATCTGCAGCAAGTTGTTCAATATTTTCGTGGTAGGGTAGCCGCGCAGTCCGTCATTACCACCAAGCTCAAGCACCACAATTTGTGGTGCGTGCTCCCGCAGAAGGTCTGGTAGACGTTTCAGCCCGCCGATCGTGGTCTCACCGGAGATGCTGGCGTTGATCATACGGTAGCCGAGTTCGCGCTTTTTCAAGGCTTGATTCATCAAATTGACCCAGCCGTCATCGATGTTCATGCCATAACCGGCGCTGATGCTGTCGCCTAGTACGAGAATGTTCGCGGCTAAGGATTCGGACGCAGCTGTTTTTGACGATTCTTGCAGGTGACTTGGTGCAGATTGAGCGGGCTGAGCAGAATTTCCGGCATGCCCATTGGGTCCGGTAGCCGCCAGCAGGGCGCTGACAACAAATATCAAAGCCCTGGGTGCACCGAACCAACGATTAGCTTGCGGTGCCACGAAACCAAGTAAACGAGATGAGAAGAAACCCATGAGTCGAACCGTAGTCAGTGCTGAAGGTGTCGAGAAAATCGTCCAGACTTCTGCCGGACAGCTCATCATCTTGGATGGCATCGATTTGGAAATCAATGAAGGCGAGTCCGTCGCCATCGTTGGTGCTTCTGGCTCAGGCAAAACCACGCTGTTGGGTATTTTGGCGGGTTTAGACACGGCGTCGAGTGGCACCGTAAAACTACTGGATGCGAATCTGACAGAACTCGATGAGGAAGCTCGCGCATTGGCCCGCGGTCAGCATGTAGGTTTCGTCTTTCAGTCCTTTCAATTGCTTGCCTCATTAACGGCTCTTGAGAATGTCATGCTGCCGGTGGAACTGCGGGGCGATACGCTGGCTCAGTCCCAAGCTCGGGAACTGCTTGAAAAAGTCGGCCTTGCGGATCGCCTAGAGCACTACCCGCGTCAGCTCTCGGGAGGGGAACAGCAGCGCGTTGCGATTGCGCGTGCCTTTGCCTCAGATCCCACGGTGCTGTTTGCCGATGAGCCGACTGGCAATCTGGATACGCAAACCGGCGAGCTGATCTGTCAGCTGCTATTTGACTTAAACAAAGAGTTTGGTACCACACTGATTATGGTAACCCATGATCTACAGTTAGCGGCCCGCTGCTCACGCACCATTGCGATATCCGGCGGTCAGATTGTGCCCAGTGAGCAAGCCACGGCGGCTGTACGATGAACATCAAACTCGTTGCCCGTATGGCTTGGCGTGATGTGCGATCCGGTGAGATGGGGCTATTGCTGATAGCGTTGTTGGTGGCTGTGGGCACCGTTACATCCATCAGCTTATTTGTTGATCGCCTGCAAAGTGCTTTGTTGGAGGAGTCTTCCAACTTTCTTGCCGCAGACCGACAAATTTCTAGCAGCCGCGCAATCCCAGAAGACTTTATCGTCCAAGCCCAGCAGCGCGGCTTGAGCACGGCGCAAACACTGGTCTTTCCATCTATGGTCTTTGCCGGCGATTTGAATCAGTTGGTGAGCGTAAAGGCCGTGGATGAGACCTACCCTTTGCGCGGCGAACTGATAGTGGGCAGCGAGCCGTTTCAACGTGGTGCGCCGACGGATGCTGTGCCAGCCCCCGGTACCATCTGGCTAGATTCGCGGCTCTTTCCTGCCATGAACGTTGCCCTGGGTGACGCCCTTGAAGTGGGCATGGCGGAACTGACCGTAGCTAAGGTGTTGGTTGCCGAGCCTGACCGTGGGGGTTCGTTTTTCGATCTCGGTCCACGGCTGTTGATGAATTTGCAGGATGTTGCGGCTACTGAAGTGGTACAGCCAGGCAGTCGCTTGTCCTATCGGCTGCTGCTATCCGGCGACGAGACGGAACTTGAGTCCTTGCGTGAAACCCTGCCACTAAAGCCAAATTTTTCGTGGGTCAGTGTGCGTGAAAGCAGTCCGCGCATCGGTAGAGCGTTGGATCGTGCAGAGAGCTTTTTGCTGCTCGGTGGCTTGCTCGGTGTGCTGCTTGCCGGCATTGCTGTGGGTCTGTCAGCGCATCGTTACGCGCAGCGGCACTTCGATCATGTTGGGGTTCTCAAAACGCTGGGTGCGACGCCAGCACAGATATTGCGTGGCTTTATGTCACTACTGTTGCTCGTCGGTGCTGTCGCTATCGTGTTGGGACTGCTGGCGGGTTCGCTACTGCATGTTGTCATCGTGCAGTTGCTTGCTTCGCTGATTGCAGTAGAGCTACCCGCGCCCACCTTCAGGCCATTTTTGCTCGGTGGTGCGACCGGCCTCATTTGCGCACTGGCCTTCGCCATGCCCGCCTTCGTGCACCTAAAGAACGTGGAACCCATGCGGGTGATACGTCGCGACCTAGGGGTGGCGCCGCTCAGTCGCTGGCTGTCGTATGGCGCGGCAGCTGCAGGCAGTCTGCTGTTGTTGGTTTGGTACACCAAGGATCTGTGGCTCACCCTATGGACCTTGCTCAGCATTGTGAGTATCTGCGTGATATTTGGCGCGCTAGCTTGGGCGCTGCTCAAGGGTGGCCGAGTGGCTGGCATGCAGGCCAAGAGCGGTTGGCGCTTGGCATTGGCGGGTCTGCAGCGCAGGCGTACGGAAAATACGGCCCAAATTCTCATTTTCGGCGTTGCGATCATGCTGCTGCTCGTCTTGGTGCTGATCCGCACCGCGCTAATCGATGAGTGGCGATCGCAAGTGCCGGAGGATGCTGCCAATCACTTTGTGATGAACATCGCCGAGGACGAGGTGGCGGGGGTCCGGGCGCTGGTGCGCGATCAGGCGACAGAGGGCGAATTCCTATTTCCGATGATTCGCGGGCGTGTTTCTCAGGTCAACGATTCCTCCGCTAAACAATGGCAAGAAACAGTGGGGCGACAAGGTGGTGGCCCGCGCCTGACCTCAGAGCGCTCGCTGACTTGGTCGGTGCTGCCGCCGGAGAACAACGCGATTATTGCCGGTGCCTGGTGGAGTGAAGACAGCACTGCAGCGGAAGTATCGCTTGAACAAGAATATGCGGAAGATTTCGGGCTGCAGGTGGGAGACCGTCTGGAATTTGATGTGGGTGGGCGTCGAGTTTGGTCCACGGTGACCAGCATTCGCTCACTGGAATGGGAAAGCATGACGCCAAATTTTTACATCATATTGTCGCCCGGGGCGTTGGCGGACTTTCCTGCTACTTATATGACCAGTTTCTTTTTGGAGCCGAGTGAAAAAATCTTTTTGAATACGCTGTTACGCCAGTACCCCACCATTACTGTGATTGAGATAGATGCGCTGATTGCTCAGGTGCAAAAAATTGTCGCTCAGGTGAGTCAGGCGGTGGAGTTGGTTCTCGCCTTAGTGCTGCTCAGTGGCGCACTGGTGTTGATTGCGAGCATTCAAGCCAGTCGAGACACGCGCATGGCAGAACATGGCTTGATACGGGCGCTGGGCGGCACTCGCTCCTTGATTGGTGGGTCGCTCGCGGCGGAATTCCTGGTGCTTGGTGCGTTCGCCGGTGTGGTTGCGGTATTTGGTGCAGAGCTGGTGGTGGCCATGCTGCAAATGCAGGTTTTTGAGTTGCAGGCGGAAGCCCACCCCTGGATTTGGTTGCTTGGGCCGACGGCTGGCGCCCTCATCATC
>MDSV01038480.1_pt1 | contig 15303 bp, 5 predicted proteins | sample 810851 | NCBI WGS metagenome assembly MDSV01 (sample SAMN05326640, study PRJNA326480) | marine metagenome | isolation source: seawater | place: Atlantic Ocean: North East | collected 2012
GCCGCCGCCGCCCGAGCCTCTGCCGACTCGCGCGCGCGCCTCTCGATCAGGCGCGCCTCCTCGAGCGCAGCCTCACGCTCGGCAGCCTCGCTCCGCGCCGCCGCCGCGGCGGCGGTGGAGGCGGTGCCGGGGAAAGGGAAGTACCCGGAAGACGTCGGCGCCGGCGCCGGCGCCGGCGGAGCCGCCGCCGGCCGCGTCGCCGTCGTCGCCGCGCGGGCGCCCCTCCTCGGCGCCGGCGTCGGCGCCGTCGTCTCGGCGACGCCCGACGCGACGTCGAGCCTCGCGGCGAGCACGCCGAGCAGGTCCGCGACGGCCGCCGCCGCCTGGTGGTGCATGCCTCCTCCCCCCTCGTTCGCGACGGCGTCGAGGAGCATCACGCCGGGCGTCGAGAGCGTTGCGGAAAACAAACCCGCCGCTCTCGTCGCGCTCGAAAGCCCCGAGGGCGCTCGCGTTCCTCCGGCATCCGCGGCGCGCGCTCGGTCCTCGCGCGCCAGCAGGCGCCGGCACAGCGCCAGCGTGGAGAGCCAGACGCGCGCGCACCGCCTCTGCGGGGCCTCGCGGGTCTCCGCGGCGAGAAACCGAGGCACGAGTCTTTCGAGCACCGCCGCCGCCGCCGCCGCGGACGTCGCCGCGAACCTATCGTCCGCCAACGCCGACGCCAGCGCGTCCAGCATCGTCCCTTCGAAACCGCCCGGTTCGCCCGTCGTTTCGTCCTCGACGTCCTCGTCCTCCCCGAGCGTCCACTCCAGAACCCCGACCGTGCACGCGGCGACGTCGCGCGTCGCCGCCGCGAACGCCGCGTCAAGACCGAGCGCGTCCCCGGCCCCGGCCCCGGCCCCGGCGGTTCGCGCCGCGTCCGCCGCCGCCCACCGCGCCGCCGCGGCGGCGATGGCCAGGCGCGCGGTGTCGCCCGCGCGCCCGTCGCGGCGGAGCAGGTCGAACGCCGGCGACGCGCGGAACCAGGCGCCGCCCGCGCCCGCGAGCGCGGCGAGCGCGGGGTGAGACCGGATGACGGTTTCGCGCCCGTCGCCCGGAGAGAAGCGCGCCGGCGGCGCCGGAGGCGCCGGCCACGCGGGGGCGGCGCGCGCCGCCGCCTCCGCCAGCCACCGCGCGGCGCCCGCGACGGACGCGGCGTGCGCGCGCGCCGCGCGCGCCGTCCTTCCGGTGTCGGCGTCGGTGTCGGAGCGCGTCGCAGCAGACGGCACTCTCGAGCTGCCACGAGTCGAGAAGAAAGCTGTTCGCGGGTCGGACGCTGATGTGCGCGGGTCGGGTCCCTCCAGAGGGACGTTCGTCTCCGCCTTCGTCTTCATCCCTCGGGACCCCGGCGCGCGCGCGCGCGCCGCGGCGGGGAACCGAGCGACCAGCGTCGCGATCGCCGCCGCACCCGCCGCGCCGCAATCCGCGAGCTGCGCGCCCACCAGCGCGCCGGCGCTCGCGCGGAACGCAGCCTCGCGCGCGCCCATCGCGTCCCCGGGGACGCCGCCCACGCACGCCGCGGCGGCGCGCTCGCGCCTCCGCCGCGCCGCCTCCGCCGCGGCGGCGCCGCCGAAAAAGAAACCCGTCTCTTGGCGCGCGCCGCCGTCCCGGTCCGACCCGGCGCCGTCGAGGAAATCGCCGTCGCCGCCGCGAAGCGCGTCCCAGGTGGTCGACGCCGCGAACGACTCGACGCCCGACGCCTCCGCTCCGGCCGCGCCGGCGGCCGCGCCGCGCACCCTCTGCAGCCTGGCCACCGCCTCGGCGGCGTCCGCGTCGCCGGCGGCGGCGCCCTCGTTGAGCCGGGGAAGCCGCGGGTGCGCGAACAGCGCGGCGGCCAGGGGCCCGACGCCGCCTGACGTCGCGTCGGAAACCGCGCTCGCCGCCCACGCGGCGAGCGCGGGCACCAAAGCGTCGGCGCTCGCGCACGCGCTCGTCTCGAGCGAGACCCAGGTGTCCGGGACGAGCGTCGCCGCGAGCGCGCGGAGCGCGAAGACGCGCGAAGGCCACGAAACCGACGACGGATCTCGCGCGGCGCGCGTCCGTCTCGAAACGAAAGCGCTCTCGTTTGGAACTCGCGCGGCGAATCCTTCCGCCCCTTCTGTCCCTTCCGTCCCTTCTTCCGGCTCGGCGAGAAACGCGCAGAACCGCGCCTGCGCCGCCGCCGCACCCGCGGGCCGCGCGCCGGACGCCACGAGCGCCGCGTACACGGTCGCCGCGGCGGCGGACGCCTCGGCGACGACGACGCCCGCGCGCCGCGCGAGATCCGTTCCGGGAACGGGGCGCTCGAGCGGATCCCCTCCGTCCACTTCGCCGCCGAGACTCGCGGGCGTCTCGGCGGTCGCCGAGCAATTCGCCGCCGCCGCCGCGAGCGCGTCGATCATGGACTCGCCCTCCTTCACGAGCAGGTCAGCGCCCTTGGTCGCCGCGAACGCCTCCATCCCACGGCGCCGCGCGCAGGCGAGCCACGCCTTCGCGGCGACACCCGCCGCGCGCGCCGCCGCCGCCAGAGGCGCGGGGTCGCGCGCCGCCGAAGGACACCGCCCGGGCGCGAGCGCGGCGCGCAGCTGCCTCAGGCACGCGCCCGCCTGATCCGGCATGTCCTTCTCCAGGCACGCGTCCAGGAGTCGCGCGTGCAGCGCGGCGCGGTGCCTGACCGCCGCCGCGCGCGCGGTGCACGGCGCGGAGGCGCCGCCGAACGCGCGGAAAGAAGCGCATCCGTCCTTCGCGCGTCGGAAAGACAGAAAAGCCTCCGCGGCGTCCTCCGCGTCCTCTTCGTCGCCCCGAGCCTTCGCGAACGCCGCCGCCGAGAGCGCCTTCCCGAGGTCGCGACGGAAGTCGCGCGCGTCGGACGCGGCGGCGACGTGTGCGGCGAGCGCGTCCAGCGCCGACGCGCACGCCGAGGTGGCCGCCGGAACCGGCGCGGGCGAGTCGCGCGCGCCGCGGGGGGGGGCGGCGGACGACGGCGGCGGGATCTCGCAACACAGTCTGCGAAACGCGCGGCGCGGCGCGGCCGCCGCGGCGGCGGAGGGCGCGCCCGCGGAAAACGTCTCGGGTACGAACGGCATTCGCCCATCTCCGGCGGCGGCGGCCGCGGCGGCGGCGGCGGCCGCGGCGGCGGCGGTCGCCGGGTATTCTCCTCTGGGTGTCGCGTTCGCGCGGTCTTCGCGGGTCGAAAGAATCGCCGGTTCCTTCCCGGCGCCCGACGGCGCCTCGCCCGCGCGCGCGTCTCTCGTGCATAAGCGGCGCCAGAGCTCCCACGCGGGCGCGGCGGGCGCGGCGCACCGCGGCCACGCCCGCGCGAGCGCGGCGACGCGCGCCGCGGCGGCGCCCGCAACGGCGTCGATTTCTTCCAGAGGTGAGGCCTCGAGGATATCAGAGACCGCGTGCCACGCGGGCTCCGCCCAGGCGGTCGCCGGCGGGCGCGGGTTCCCGCCGCCCTTCGCCGGGGAGCCGCGCGAGACGCGCCCCGCGCTCGGGTCCGTCTCCGCGACGCGTCCGCCTCCGTCCAGCTCCACGCTGCGCCACACGCGCGCGGCGACGAACAGCAGCTCCCAAGACGCCTCCAGGGCGCGCAGGTGGCGCGAGTCTCCGGTTTCGCTCGTCGTCGTCTCCGTCTCGGGTTCCTCCTCGCCCGAAGCGACGCTTCGTTGCGTCTCCGCCAGACATTCGCGGACGGCGCGCCAGAACTGCCCGGTCCCGGGGCTTTCCCGCTCGCACGCCTCCGCCGCGCGCGTCCACGCGGCGAGGTCCGCGGGGGACATGTCCCGATGCGCGCCCGCGCGATTCTCGGCGCTGGCGTGCGCCCGGAACAGGCGCGCCGCGACGCGCACGCGGTCCGAGCCGCGCAAAGCGTCAGTCTCGGTCCCGCGGCGAACGAAGAGCGCTTCGTTAGCCGCGCGCGCGGCGCGGCGCCGCGCGTCGTCGAACGCGTCGAGCGTCAAAGGGAACGAACGCGAGCAGAAAGACGGCGCGTTCGACTCGCATTCGACTCGCGAGACCGGTCTTGCGCTTTCCTGAACTCGGCCTGCCCATGCGTCGAGTCGCGTCTGTCGCGCGCGCCGCGCCGGGCTTGTCAATTCGTCGGCGTCGTCGGCGACGTCGGAATCCGCGTTTCGCGGACTCGACGCGCGCGCGCGCGGCGCATCGTCCGACGCGGCGTGACCCGCGTCGCCGCCGTCAAGCTCGCGTCCGTCAACGGTGGCGTCCACACCTTCCAGCGGCGACGCGTCGTCCAAGTCCGAGTCCGAGTCCGAGTCCGAGTCTGAAGAAACCTCGAGCGCGCCGCCGCCGCCGCCGCGGCGGCGTGCGGCGATTCGGCGCGCGATTCGGTTCGCGTCGCCGCCGTCCCTCCTCCTCCGCCCCCTGCCGTACGCGTCCCCCTTGAGTTCCTGGAAGTTGAACCCGCGGACGCCCGCCGTGCGGTCGTGGCTCGCGTCGCTGTGCTCGGAGACGTCGCCAGCCCCGTCCGCCACCTCAAACGCGGAGGGCGACGGAGCGCTTCGACGTGCACGCGCCCTGAAGGAAGCGTTCTCCATCGCCTCCTCCTCCTCCTCGCGCGACCGGCGCGGCGAGCGCCGGCGTCGCCGCTTGCGCCGAGACGCTCGCTGACGCGACTCGACGGGGCTCTCGTCCGCGGGGCGCGAACGCGGCGGCTCCACGGCTCCGCCGCGACCCGAAGGAGACGCCTCCGCCGAGTCGCGCGGAAGACGCGCGGATCTCGTCGGCGCGTCGCGTCTCAGCATCTGCTCCAGGACCGCGCGGTTCGCCGCGCCGACCGGCACGCCGAACGGCCGACGCGACCGCGCGGGACCCGAGTCATCTTCTTCCTCCGATTCCGCCACTGCCTCGGAAGAGGGCGACGCCTCGGCCGCGGCGGCTCGGACGTTGGTCCGGTCGCGCAGCGGCGAAGCGGTGAGATGCCCGGGACCCGTTCCCTTCTCCGCGCTCGCGACGAGCGCGACGGGCGGGTTCTCCGGCCATCGAGCCTCCTCCTCGCGTTCCGTCTCCAGAGACGACATCCCCGTGTCGTCCGCGACGAGCGCCGAACCGGCGCTCGTGCGGCTTGCGTTGTGAACGTCTTGGACGGCTCGTTCAAATTCTGAGTCCTGGGGTGCCAACTTCATACGGGCTTTTATCGGTGCAGACACTCGGCTGTCGGGGGTCGGCACCAACTATACGAAAGAGCCACGTGGTATCGCTTCCTCGGCACAACCGCAAGCGAAGCTTCACCGGGTCCCTCCACGCGAGCGACGGTCAACGCCATGCGCGTCGCCTGCGCCGCGTCTCCTTCGGCGCGCGCGTCGACCGCCGGGCGCGTCCCCCGGCGCGCCCGCGACGTCGCGACGCGTGCGGGCCCTGACGATAGCATCAGGAAAGGTCGCGATGATCCGATCGCCGTCGCCTCACGCAGGGCCGCGCTGTTCTCGCTCCTCGCGTGCGGCGGCGCCGCGGGGGCTGGCGCGCTCGGCGCCCCCCCCGCGTTCGCGTCGGATTCCCCCCCGCCCCCGGTGGGCGACTGCCCCGAGTGCGTGGGCGTGCTGAACGACCTGCTGAACAGCTGCCCCGCGGAGTCCGAGGCGTGCGTCTCCTCGCAGAACGACGACGAGAGCCACTTCGCCGCGCCCTGGGCCTATTCCGGCGCGCGCGCGGACGCCATGCGGCGCGTCGTCGAGGTGGTCACGGATCCGAGCGGGCGCGGCGTCGACCCGGTCTCGTACAGGGGAGGCAAGGCGCGGGACAGGCTGAAGGTGTCCACCGCCGTCGCGGCGTACGACGAGTCGAGCGGCTACGTGTATTTGCAAATCACGACTTCCGGCGACACCGGCGACGCGCGGCGAGACTCCGACTCGACGCAAACCTTCGACGTCGAGCTTCTTCTGTGGGACGACGACGAGGTGGTGAACGTGCGATGCGCGGCGAGGGATCGGCCGAAAACGGGCACGTGGTCTCTGTCGTACGTCGACGGCGTTCGGTTTTCCCGGAACGCGGCGCGCGACGTGGCCGAGAGCATTCGCGTCGCGCTCGGGTGGGAGATTTTGCCGGTCATCTCGGGGTTCGACCCGAGGTTCAACAACTCCAAGCGGCTTTGGTTCGAGAAGGCGCTGGATTTCGGGGGGTTCGACGCGTCCGCCATGGACGAGCGACGGGCGACCCGCTGACGCGTCGGGCGTCGCGACGACCAACTCCGCCGAGCCTCCCCCGACGTACCCGGAATACGTAGCTACATAGCTATCCTGCAACTACTTTCGTAGACTAGTCTATCACTACCACGAGTCGTCCGACGACTCGTCCTCCGATCGGCGCTCGTCCTCCCCGCGGGACGACGAGTCGTCCGACGAGTCGTCCTCCCACGACGTTTCGTGGCGCTCGCCCTGCCGTCTCCGCCGGCGGTGTAAAAGCGCCGCGCGCGCGGGCGAGTCAAGCGCGCGCGCCCGGACGATCTGCTCGACGCGCGTCGTCTGCGCCACCGCCTCGACCACCGCGACGAGCGCGGCTCTTTTCGTCTCGGCGGGCTCGAGCACGGCGAACGCGACGGGGTCCGCCTTCGCGAGCGCGTAGGTTGTACGTTCCGAAGAGACGCCGAGTTCGTCGCGAAACGCGCGTGTGGCGTGTGGCGGCGGCGCCTCGTCCAGGATCGCGGCGGCCGTTCCCGGGTGCGCCGTCTCCGGCGCGACCGCCGCGGACACCAGCCCGACCAACGTCGCGCGGCGGCAACGAAGAGACGGAACCGTCTCTTCGTCGCGGTTCGTTTTTTTTTCGCGCGTCTCCGCCGTCTCGCGAGACGGAACCGATCGAGACCCGAGTTTCTCGGTTTCTCGGTTTCTTTCGGTTTCGCGAGACGAAGAGAGCGCTGTGACACGCGCGTCGCGCGCGTTCGTCGCGGCGGCCAACACGTCCATCGCGCCGCCGCGACGCGAACTGCGAGAAACGGATCCGTCGCCCGCGCCCGAAAAAACGACTCGATCGACTCGATCGTCCCGTCCGGCTCCGGCGAGCGCGTCGGGCACCGCTCTGGCCATCGCGCGGACGACGTCCAGCGCGTTGGCGTCGCTCTCGCGCTCGCGCGACGCGTCGTCCGGGACTGTCACGCCGTCTGAGCCTGTTTCGGCGGAAACTTCGTCAGCCGGAAACACCGCGCGCGCCGCGGCGAAGAGCGCGGCTTCGCACGCGCCGCCTCCCGGCACGAGCCGAAGCGACGCGCCGGACGCCGTGACCACGACCGCGCGCGCGGCGACGCGCACGGCGCGTCGCGTCGCCGCCGCGTGCGCCGCCGCGGTTTCGGCGCCGAACCCGCGACACACCGCGACGAACGACGTTTCCGTCCTGACGTGCGTGAACGTCTCGTTCGGGTTCCCGCCGGGACCCGCCGCGGCGATCTCGCGGAACCCGCCCGCGGCGACGCCGACGTCGCACTCGGCGAGCGCGCGCGTCGTGTTCGCGCGCGCGGGCGCGATCCGCAACGCGGCGAGCACCGCCGCGAAGTCGCGCGCCGAGACGAGCTCGAGCGCGAACACGCCGCGGTCAGCAAGCGCGCTCGCGGCGCACCGGGAAACGCGCGTCGCGCTGACGACCAAATCCACGCCGCGCGCCGCCAGGACGTCCGCGCGCGTCCGCGCCGCGAACGCGCGCGCCTCCTCGCGCGCGGGCTCGGGCTCGTCGCCTGTCGCGTCCGTTCCGTCGTCCGTACCGCGGTTCGTCAGAGCCGTTCCGAAGTGCGCGAGCGCCACGGCTTTCGCGGAAAAAAAGGATTCGCGCTCGTCCCCGAAGAAGGGATTGTCCAGCTCTGTCCCGCGCAACGCCACGACGCGCGCCGGCGCGTCGACGCCGCGCGGCGCTTCGGCGTCGACGGAACGCGAAGAAGCGTCTTCGCGGCGCCGCGTCGCGACGCGCGCCAGGCTTCCTTCGCACAAGACGCCGCGGAGCAACGCGCTCGCCTCGACCGAGGCGCCGCGCGCCGCCACCACCGGCGGCCGCGCGCGCAAATCGCGCAAGGCGTCCCGCAACGACGCGAGTTTCGTTCCTGGACGGTCGTTTTTACGCGACGCCTCACGCACCGTGTTCGCCACGAGCGCTACGGCGAGTTTCGCGAGCGCCGCGCGCGTCGCCGGCGCCGCCGCGCCGGCGAGCGACGTCGCCGCCGCCGCGCGCAAGCCGGCGTGGAACCGATCCGACGGTTCCCATCCGGCGCTTTCCTCGTGTTTCGGTCCGTTCACCGACGCCGCGTCGTCCTCCATCTCGAACCCGGGAATCGGAACGCGCACGGTCGCGGCGTCGATCGCCAAAGGCAACAGCGTCGTTCGCAACGCGCCGTCCGCTACGCGCGACAGCGCGCGCGCGAGGGAGGCTCGTTTTCGTCTGGAGATTGCGGTGTCGTCGCCGCCGCAGAGCTCCGCGACGCGCCTGACCCCGGCGGTGACCATGGCCAACGTGGACACGGCACCGTCGCCGTGCCGCTCTGCGTGCGTCGTGATGACCTCGCGCAGGTACGTCGCCACAGGGTGGTCCACGGTGACCGCGCGCAGAACCGCCTCGCCGCTGTTCGTGATGACGATCTGGTTCCGCGCGTTCCTGATCCAGCGATCTTTCCCGGCCACCCCGAACGTGGGTTCGACGCACGCCAAGAGCGCCTCCGCCACGTGCGCCACGCGCTCGAGCGCGAGGGGGGTCGACAGCGGGGGCGCCAAGGACATGATACGCCGCGTGTGTCGCCCCACCCGACCCCGCGCCGCGCGCGGAGTGAAGGGCGATCGGAACTCGAGTTTATTTTCTCGGTGGGCACCTCGTGGGTGTGGGATACCACACGGGCTGATACTTTTCGCCCCACGTCCGATCTTATCGGAACCACCGCTGCGCGCAGTCCTCGCCGCACACGGCGGCCTGGCCCGCACTTCCGGACACTCGAGCTCGACGCGATGTCCGCCGAGTCGCCCGCGCGCCCTTCCGGCGATGACATCGGCACCGAGGCGGTCCCCCCCCTGGAGTTGATGCGGCAGCGCAACAGCCTGATGCACTCCCCCGCGAGCGTGGCGAACGGACGCGAGTTCACGCCTCGCGCGAGCGACGTGTTCATCGTGACCTATCCCAAGTGCGGCACGACGTGGATGACGCAGCTGTGCCACCAGATCCGGTGCGTGCGCCACGCCAGGAAGCTGGGGATGCCGGCGTCCGCGACGGCGGCGGACGAGACGAGCGCCGGCGAGTGTTTCTCGATGCGGTTCGGGGAGATCACGGAGGTCGTGCCGTGGGACATCCTCGCCAAGGACTGCGACCAGAACCTGGACGACGAGCAGTTCTTGCGCGGTTCGGAGGCGTTCGCGAAAACGCCGCTGCACCCGAGGCTGTTCAAGTCGCACGAGACCGCCGCCGCCGTCGCGCGCGGCGGGAAGTACGTCTGCGTGGTGCGCGAGCCGCTCGACGTGTTTTTCTCCTTCTACGAGTTTTTGCCCGCGTACATGGGCCTGGAACGCGGCGCCGTCTCCATGGAGGCTTTCTGCGACGCCATCTTCGCGGGCGCGTCGCACTCCGGGGACGTCTGGTCGCACTTCCTGGGCTGGCTCGACCGGCGGGAGGAGACGGAAGCGAAAACGACCGAGCCGACGACTGAAAAAACGCGCGCGGAGCGCGTGTTGGTGGTTTCCTTCGAGGAGATGAAGCGCGACCTGCGCGCGGTCGCGCGGCGCGTCGGGACGTTTTTAAAAACCCACCCCGAGGACGACGAGCTGAGCGAAGCGGACCTGGACTTCGTCACGCGCATGTCCGACTTCGAGCGCATGCGCGCCGACGCGACGCGCTTCGACGACCACTTCGTCCGGCGCGCGATGTGGAAAAGGGTGGGCATCCCCGAGCGCGACTGGCGCGCGGGCGGGGTCGGGAAGGTGCGCGAGGGGGGCGGGCGCGTGGGCGGGGGGCGCGCGGGGCTCCCTGAGTCCGTGCGTTTGAAGATCGCGGAGAAGTGGGCGGAGATCATGGCCCCGAGGGGGTTCGAGACGTACGCGGACTTCCGCGACGCCGTCGAAAATCAACATCGATCATGAAGGTTGGTTTGTAGACGGCACTCCGAAAAAAGGAGCGTCAGTCATGTCAGTGTACAGCTGCAGCGTTATTTGGAAACGCCTTTCGAGCGTCATCCATCCCGGGTCATCAGTTATCCAGTTTCGAAAAAAGAGCATATAGTTCTTTTTAGTTTACGGTTTTTTCATACTAAATACATTGACACGTGTGTCGACATGCCGAACGTGTTAAAGCGCGCTCGACGAAGCAGAGCCGCACACGTCGCAGCCGCCGAAGTTTCGCGTCCCTTCGCAGATGCGCTTTTCGCGACGCGTTCGCGTCGCGTCGCGCGCGCGCTCTCTCCCGACACTTCTCTTAGCGCCGACCTCGTTCGACGCGGAGAACGCACACTGGAGACTCGTCTCCTGAGTGCATGCACTCTTCGCTCACGCTGACCCCCCGCGCGCCCACGGACGCGGTTATGCACAAGTACGAAGACGGCATGACGGAAGCGCGCATCACGGTCGGGCCCTCGACCCCCGCGAAGCCTGGGCTCGCGCCCGCGGCTGAGCAGAGCGCGCTCGAGCGATTCGCCGACCGCATCAACGGCGTCATCACCGGCTTCTTCTTCAAAGTGGGCTTCAGCATCGCGCATTCGCCCCGCAAGTGGCTCATCGGCACGTTCCTGGTGTTCCTCGTGTTCGCCTCGGGCGTCGCCTACCCCGGCCTGACCAACGAGAACCGCGGAGACAAGCTCTGGGTCCCCGCGGACACGCAGGCGCAGGACGACCTGAAGTACGTCGACGGGTACTACGGCAGCGAGGCGCGCTTCGGGGAGGTGATCGTGAAGCCCGCGGACGGAGGCGATGCGCTGCGGCCGGCGATCCTCGCCGCCGCGCTCGTCGTGGTGGCCCGCATCGAAGCCGCCACCGTCGAGTGGGACGGCGCCACGCTGGCGTGGACGGACCAGTGCTTCAAGGTGGGCCCCGCGTGCTCCATCTCGCACCTCGGCCAGATCTTCTCCGCGGCGACGCAGTACGACACCGACGCGGAGATCTTGGACGCGGTCAACGCGGTTCCGCTGGTGAACCCCACGACGGGCATGCCCGTGAACCTGGAGGCGGTGGCGGGCGGCGTCTCGCGAGACGCCGACGGCGCCGTGCTCGGCGCCGAGTCGCTCCGCATCGGGTTCCTGACCCAGTCGCACGAGACGATCGTCGACGGCGACGGGCAGGATCCGCGCGGGGACGCCTTCGAGCAGGTGCTTCTCGACGCGTTCAACGAAGGCGTGGACGGGGTGGACTTATCCTTCGTCGTCTCGCGGTCGTTCTCGGACGAGTTCGGCGACGCCATCAATGCCGATTTGACGCTGCTCCAAGCCGCGTTCGTTTTGATCCTCTCGTACGCGGCGCTGATGCTCAGCAAGTGGGACGAGGGGTGCGTCGGGTCCCGCGTCGCGGTGACCTTCTCCGGAATTGTCGCCATCGGTCTCGCCACCGGCTCGGCGTACGGCCTCTGCTCGATGTTCGGCCTGTTCTACTCGCCCCTCATGAACGTGCTCCCGTTCCTGCTCCTCGGCGTTGGGGTGGACGACATGTTCGTCGTCGTCAACGCGTACGACCTCGAGACGCACCGCGAGCCGGGGCTCGGTCTGAAGCTTCGCGTCGCCAAGTCCCTCGCCTCCGCGGGCGCCTCCATCACCGTCACTTCTCTCACGGACATGTTTGCGTTCCTGATCGGGTCCAACACCTCGTTGCCCGCGCTGCGCAACTTCTGCTTCTACGCCGCGTTCGGCATCCTCTTCACCTTCTTCTTCCAGGTGACCTGGTTCGTCGCCTGGCTCACCATGGACGAGTGGCGCCGCGCCGGAAACCGGCGCGACGTCGCCTGCTGCCTGACCGTCCCCAAGGACGCGTGCTGCGCGTGCTGCGCGCCGCGCGAGGATGGCCGCACGAAGATGGGCCGCTGGATGGGCGATACCCTCGGCGGGGTGCTGACGGACAAGAAGGTGAAAGCCGGCGTTCTCGTGGCTTTCGCCGCCGTCGCCGCCGGCGGCTTCGCCGGGTGCGCGCTGATGAAAATCGACGCCGACGTCAACAACTTCATCCCCGGCGGCTCGTACTTGAAGGAGTGGATCGCGGACTCGGACGCGATGTACCGCTCGCTCGGGGACGGCATCGACGTGTACACGCGCGATATGGACGTGCACACCGAGACGGGCGCCACGACGCTGCTCGCCGCGTCCGCCGCGTTCCGCGCCGACCCCTACGTCGCCGACGCGTCGGTGGTTTCGTGGATCGAGGCGTTCGACGCGCATCGCGGCGCGAGCGGCGCGTTCGCGCTCGGCGACTTGTTTTCCTTCGTCACCTCGGCGAGCGGCGCGGCGTTCTACAACGACATCGTGTGGGTCAACGAGACGGGCGCCGCGCCTCTGGAGGGCGTTCGGGTGACGCGCATTCGCGGCAACCACATCAAGACGGACTCGTCGAACGAAAAGGTGAAGTCGATGGACTCGCTGCGCGCGACGCTGGCGAGCGTGGAGGGCAACGAGGAGGGGAAGATTTTCGCCTTCGCCTCCGCCTGGCTCAACTACGAGCAGTACAAGGCCATCGAGGTGGAGGCCATTCGGAACATCAGCAGCACGATGGCGGTGATGGTGGTGATCATCGCATTTCTGCTCGTGAACCCCAAAGCCGTGGCGGTGGTGTGCCTCTGCCTGTGCCTGATCATCATCAACATCATCGGCTACATGCACTTCTGGGACCTGACGCTGGACTCGGTCACCATCATCATGCTCGTCATCGCGCTCGGCTTGTCCGTGGACTACGCCGCGCACATCGGCCGCGCGTTCATGGAGGTTCCCGGCACGCCCGACGAGAGGCTCCGCCTGTGCCTCGAGAACATGGGGGTCGCCGTGCTCAACGGCGCCGTCTCCACTTTCCTCGCCGTGCTGCTCCTGGGCGGCTCGAAGAGTTACGTGTTCATCACGTTTTTCTGCCAGCTCTTCCTGTGCATCGTCTTCGGACTCGCGCACGGTCTGCTGCTGCTGCCGGTTCTCATGTCCATCGTCAACCCCAAGCCCTACGCCGTGGGCGCCTTCGGACACTGAGCGAGCGTGGTGTGCGTCGTTGCGCACACGCACGCGCGGAAACGGGTGGATCGTATCGTATTCTTTCCTCATCGCCCGTCGCCTCGCGAGGCGACGGGCGCAGAGACGATAGACTTGTGAACAACCGAAATCTCATCCAATGACGACTGACACGTCGCGACGCCGCCCGCCACCACTTCGACGAGCGCCGCACGGCCATGTCTTCGCCGAGTCGCTTCGCAGCGTCGCCGCCGCGCGCGGGGGGCATGGCGCATCGCTTCGCGTCACAGACCTCGCCGGTGTCCCGCGGCGCGTCCGCCTCGGTGTCCTCCGGCACGGCGAGCGCGCCCGCGCCCGACGCACGCCGCGACCGCGCTTCGCCCGGCCTGGTGGTGGGCCTGGGCGATCCCGTGAGCGACATCCTGGTTCGCCTGGACGACCCGGACCTCGCGCGGCGCGTGTTCGCGAAGTGCGGCATCGACGAGCCCGGGGGCTGCCTCCCCGTGGACTCCGACGCGGACATCCAGCGCCTGCTAGCCGCGTGCGGGGACGAGTGGGTCGACGGCGCGGGCGTCCCCACCGCCACCGCGGACGAGGAGGATCACTCGTACGAGCCCTCCTTCTGCCCGGGCGGGAGCGCGGCGAACGTGTGTAAGGGCATAGCCAACCTGTCCCTGGGGTGCGACGCGGCGTTCGTGGGCATGATCGGCAGGGACGACGTCGGGAGGCGGTACCAGTCGCTGCTCGCGGCGCAGAACGTGCGGCCCGTGCTGCTGCAGACGGCGCCCGGCGACGACGTCTCGTCGGCGCAGTGCCTGTCGCTCGTCGAGAGGGGCGGCCAGAGGACGATGCGCACGTTTTTGGGAGCGTCCCTTCGAATGCGGGCGGACGACTTCCCTTCCGACGAGGCGTTCGGAGAGGCGCCCAGGCTGCTACACGTCGAGGGGTACGCCCTGTACCGCCCGCAGTTGGCGAAGCAGGCGATGCGGGAGGCGAAGAACAGGGGCGCGCTCGTCAGCCTGGACCTCGCGTCGTTCGAGGTTGTGCGCAACTGCCGCGCCGCGCTTACGGAGATTTTGCGCGAGGGCGGCGTGGATCTGCTCTTCGCGAACGAGGACGAGGCTGCTGAGCTGTTGCGAGGGGACGAGACGAGCGAGGAGGCGATGGCGTTTCACGCGAGGCGACGGCAGAGAGAAGAAGAAGGAAGCTCGAAGAACGAAGCGGACGGACCGGCGATCGACGAAGACCCGACGGAGGACGAAAAAGCGAACGAAGACGCGGCGTTTTCGCGCCGCGACGCCGACGACGCCATGCGCTGGATGCTTCGGCACTGCTCGTTCGCGACCGTCTCGCTGGGCGCGCGCGGGTGCGTCTCGATGGACCGCGCGGGGTCCAGGGGCATCGCACCCGGCGTTCGAGTCCCGGTGGTGGACACCACGGGCGCCGGCGACGCGTTCACCGCCGGGTACCTCGCCGCGTTCCTCAACGGCGCGGGGCCGCAGGCGTGCGCCTCCGCGGGGTGCGCCGTCGGAACCGCCGCCGTGCAGGTGCTCGGCGCGGAGCTTCCGTTCGCGAAGTGGGCCGAGCTGCGGGCCACGGTTCGGGGCGTCGTCTCCGCTGAAAACGAGCGGAGACGAGCGGAGACGAGCCTCGGAGGCGAAGACGGCGCCGCTCGGCTTCGGGGTGGCGCGAAAGAAGGCGCGAGCGTCGAGGCGAGCGTCGGCGCGCGACCGTGACGATATTTTTAAGGCGTCGCGTTCATTTTTGCGAAACTCTCCTCTTTCGAGGTTTTCAGACTGCGCGTCTTGCTGCGTGCGTGTTTTTTAGCCGGCCCGCGACCTTTCGTGGGAGCTCGTCGTGATGTTAGATGAGATTATCACGTAGACACGTCCGGGTCAGAGAACTGGGCGCTCGGAGCATGGGGCGGACGCGGCATCCGGTGCGCTTCGCGCTTGCGGCGTCGCTCCTGCTGCTGCTCGCGGCGCCCCGCCCGTGCTACGCGGCGAGCTCGCTGAAGGCGGCGGAGAACAAGCTCCGCGAGCAGGGTCTGCTCCTGCAAGACTACGATTCGTCCGGGTCGCGTCGCGCGCGCGATGCCGACGCGGGGTTCGCGACGACGAAGGAACATCCGCCCCCCTCCGCCGCGGAGTTGAAGTTCCGCGCCGCGAGGGACACGCTGGATGGCCCGGCCGCGCGTTTCTCGCGGCGCAAGGCGCACGCCGTGCGCGCCCTGCGCGAGGTCCTGGCGC
>MDSV01082447.1_pt1 | contig 15303 bp, 20 predicted proteins | sample 810851 | NCBI WGS metagenome assembly MDSV01 (sample SAMN05326640, study PRJNA326480) | marine metagenome | isolation source: seawater | place: Atlantic Ocean: North East | collected 2012
CAGGCCAATAGAAGTTATCTGCTGCTTCTAGTATTTGTCTAGCTTTTGCCGGACCGACACCAGGACAACCAGAAAAGTTATCGGTACTGTCACCTGTTAAACATTGTAAAGCAAAATTATAATTAGCTTCTTGTGAAGATATATTTATAATTTCTTCACCGTCTACTGATAGTTTACAAGGAATAGTCCGCATATCTTTATCTATGCTAACAATAATACGTTCGTCTGTGTTCGTACATTGTTGACTATATAAACCCATAATATCATCAGCTTCTAAAGCATTTTCACAAAGACAATCATATTTGCCTTGTACATACTCTCTTAAAGCTTGTAATATTAATGGCTTTCTTTTTGCTACTCTATTAAGTTTATATTCTGGAAATATTTCTTTTCTAAAGTTAGCTCTTCCAGTTAAACATATTTTGACACTATCTGCTTGTAGGTCTTCGATATACTTTTCTATTTGTGTATCAAATGCTGGTATACCTTGTTTTAAGTCAGAATGTAGTGTCCACATTCCTTCTCCCCAATCAGTCGCTACTTCGACTTTGGACGCTATTTGATATAGCGTTATATCTCCATCTATTAACAAAGTCCTAGATGGTTTGTTTATTGGTACTTCTACTGGCGCACCAACGGTTGTTGTTTCACTTGTCTGCATCATCTTCTCCTGTATTGTTTGCATTAGTGTATGGTTCTGGATAAAACTTTTTATATATTTTATCTGCGAACCGCCCGACTTTGATAACCTGAGTTGGGTGAGCATATGTCATTATTAAGTTTGCCATAAAACTTACCCATACTACATTACCAATAACGTATCCTTTTTCAGGAATTACTCTATCAATGGTCGGTAAATCTGCTCGGTCACCAAACCAATTGAATCTTGTCCCTAAAGCGGGACATTTAAAATCTTTAGGAAAAATATCTAATAAATAATCAGATGTTAAATCAAAAGGTAGATTTTTTATCTTAGCTCTTTGTTTTAATTTATATATTCTTTTTCGTAATTTTTCTTTAATGAATTGTTGACCAATTTTCTCCAGTTCTTGCGTCTCCTGTGAGTTTAACTCTGAGTTGCAAGCTTTCACCAGCAAGTCTAATTGCGTCAACTGCTTTTTCTGCGACATATTCTGATTTTTCCTTTGTTGTTTCTATGATTATTTCATCATGAACCCAAGCTACCAGTTTTGTCTCTCCATCAAAAATAGAACCAAGCTTACATATCCATTCTTTACATACGATTGCACCTGCTCCTTGTAGTAACGTGTTAAGTGATGCGTACGAGGATCTTACTGTTATTTTTCTTTTATCTAATCCAACTAAATATCCTCGTTCGGCTTTTGTTTGTACGTGTTGAATTAATTGATCTAATGCTGGCATCTGTTCTAAAAATTTCTTTTTTAATTTAGAACCATCTCTTATATTTCCACCAACTACTTGGCCAATCTTTGCTGCACCAGCTCCGTATAGAAAAGAATAAATAAATCTTTTTGCTAAATCTCTTGTTTCTATACCTGCTGCTTTTTGATTGTGTGTATGTATATCTCCATTAACTACAATGTCTGCATATTCACCATTATCGTATTTAGCCATATAATGTGCTAACATACGTAATTCTAAACCTGATACGTCAATACCTATTAATACTTTATTTTTTGGTGAACAAAATAATTCTCTGCATTCTTTTCCATAAGGTGTATAAAATGCTGGTACTTGTGCTAAGTTTGGATTTGAATGTGTTGCTCTTCCAGTAACGGCACCATTTGGATTTATACTTCCGTGTATTCTTCCGTTCTTTTCTTGTTTTAGCCATGCTTGTTTTCCTTCTGCTAACATACCAATTCTTTTTTGTATCATAAAATATTCAGATAATAATTTTGCCTCAGGATATTTTAATTCATTTAAAATTTCTTCATCCATTTTTGGCTTACCATCCGGTGTAAAACTTTTAGGTTTCCAACCTCTTGTTGTTATTAATCTATTTGTAATATGATCTCTTGATCCAGGATTAAAAACTATTTCTTTTACTTTGGCAGTTGGTACACCTTTCACATAACCCTTAGATTTATTATTCACCTTAGGAATGAATGGTGTACTCACTGTCCAGGGAGGAAACACAATTTGTAATTCATTTTCTAATTCAGTTCTTCTTTGACAAAACTTAGAATATAATGTTTGAGCTTTATCTTTATTAAAAGCAATACCATTAGATGACATTTCAAAACAAAGAGTTTGTATATTATGTTCTAAATCTAATGATTGTTCTGAATAATTTTGATTCATAATTTTATTATATAATTTATAAGTAACTTCAACGTCTTGTACACAGTACTCTAACATTGTTTCATTATACTCTTGCCAATCAGTATCTATTTGTTCTTTGTATTCACCTATTCTAAATCCCCATGCTTTTAAACTATGTCTACCAATTAACTTTGTAGGAAAACCAGAATTAACTTTTTTAAAGTCTTGGTCTTTTATATCAGCCCATATTAATCTAGTAGCAACTAAAGTATCAAATATTTTTGCTTTAAGTTTTAATTTAAGTAATTTTTTTATTACAGGTATGTCATACGCAATAACATTGTGGCCTATTAATAAGTTTGCATTTTTTAATCTGTCAATTGCATCATTTAATTTATCTGGTCCGTATTTAAAAATTTCTTTTGTATCAATATCTTTAAATACAACACAATGTATTTTACTAACTGAATCTAATAATCCGTCGGTTTCCACATCAAAACAATATTTATTTGTCATTTATTTTTCCTTGCATTTCTTTAGAAATCTTAGTTCCTAGTTCATATAAATGTTTATCAAGTTCTGTATCACCAGCTTTATTTCCTCTTTTTAAAAAGAATACTTCGACTGGAACTTGAACATCTTTATAAGGAACAAAAGATATTGAAACCGTAAACGGTCCCACTTCTATGGTTGTTGTTTCTCTTCTTGTTGGTACTTTTAATGTATTCGACATAATTCTACTTCTATAAACATTGCTTCTGGGTAATCCCATGAAAGTTCATCAATCATCGACAATACTCTAACTGCATCAATTTTATCGTGTACATAAACTTTAGAATTACCTTTCTTTTTTAAACTTTTAATTGCATTCATTAATTCGTTTGTTAAATACAAATCATATTCATGTTTCAGTATTTTTATCATATTCAATTAATCTTCCTGTGACAGAGTTGTAAATTAGCTGGCCGCACACTCCAGTCTCTCCACTGAAACGATTCTTTAAAATACGAAGCGTTGTTAAATTTGAATTCTTTGCACTTTGTTGGTTACGTTCTAATCCAATTACTATATCGGATAATTGACCTATACCTGCAGATCCTCTTAATTGTGACAAAGATGTGTGTGCTCCTTCTTCGTGACCTTTATCTGCTGGTCTTTTTAAATGCGAAACTAATATTAATCCAATTCCTGTTTCTTCTACTAATGATCTAAGTCTTGTCATTGCGTTATCAATTGCACGACGTTCATCACCACCTTCTAAACCTGATACAACAATACTTATGTGATCTAATATAATATAATCACAAGCACAGCCTTTTGCTAAGTATCTAATTCTACTTATTAAATTATCAGAATCTAAAGATCCAAAATGATCATAAAATAAAACATTACCATCTGATAATACTTTATCAAAACTTTGTTTTAATTTATCTTCTTTAACAGAGCTGTCTATATGTAATGGTGTATCTAAATCAATTGATAATAAACCTAATGCAGTTTTCTTTACTGATTCTTCTAAAGCAATATAACCAATTTTTTTCTTATGGTTTGTAATTAAATCAAAAGCTATTTCTTTACATATAAGAGATTTACCAATACCACTTCCAGCAGTTATAGTTACTAATTCACCTCTTCTTAGTCCATGTGTTTTTAAATTTAATTGTTTATAATGATAAGGAACAAACTCATTTGTATTTTTAGTAGATATTTCTTTATATAATGTACTACCATCTATAATACCATCTGGCCTATATACTTGTGCATCATAAATTGAACTAATTAATTCTTGTACTTTATTTTGTAGCAACATCTCGTTAGCATCTTTTAATTGTAAACTAACTATTCTTGCTTGACCTGGTGTAAATAATTCAGCACATTTTTTTGCTGCTTCTTTTCCAGGTGTATCTTGATCAAAACATATAACTACATCTTCGTATTTATGCAAAAAGTCTAAACTATTTTTTAAATCTTTTTCTGCACCAGCAGCACCATTTTTTATTGAAACAACTGGCCATTTATTTCCAAAGACTTGTGATATAGTTAAAGCATCAATCTCGCCTTCAGTAATAACAATTCTTTTACCAGAACTTTTAAATAATTTTTCACCAAATAGTTTACTTAATTTAGTATCGCCTTTCCATGTAAATGATTTGTCTTTAAATCTAAACTTTGTAGCAGAACCATAATCCATTATATGACATTGTTTGCCATCAACAGTACCAACTCTATAATTAAATTTTCTACAGGTTTCTTCTGTTATTTTTCTAGCATTTAATTTTTTAAATTCGCCTATGATAGTGCCTGTCTGCATTATTTCTTTCCCTCCGTTTTCAAAATATTTACAACCGAAACAATATGCAGAATCATCATCATATCTTGCTAAATTGTCTTTCGAATCACAATTAGGACAAGGTTCATGTTGTATGAAGTTGGCCATGTGCTTGTTCCCATAAGTAATCTATAAATTCTTGACCATTGTTAAACATCCAATAAGGTATCTCACCAATTGATGGAGATAAATTATCTAAACATAATTTTGCTTTTTCCCAATTACGTTCGTATAAGTGTTGTGATCCAGCATTAATACTTAAGTTACCTAATTTATAAGTTTTTTTATGTTGATGCATTAATTGCAATAATGTATAGATTGAGATACAAGTAAAATTAAATGCATCATAAGGCCAACCTAACCAAGCATCACTTGATCTCATTGTCGCAATACAATTTAATTTATCATCTCGTAATATAAATTGTAAACTACAAGTACACGGAATGTCTTTACTAGGACCTGGCTTTTCTCTCCATATATTAATTACTGCTTGTCTTGAATAATCATCTTTAGCTAATGTATCTATTACATAACTTATTTGATCTACAATTTTTGGTCCATAACTTCCATAGAATCTTACATTGTCGTCACTAAATTCTGGAATCATTTTGCTATAAGGTGCGATAGTACTAACTCTATTATCTCCTGATAATATCCATGCAGCTTCTGCGTATCTAAATGCTGTACCAATTTCTCTTTGCCATATATTTAAAAATGGAAAGTTCATATCAATAGTAGAATTATAGTTAAGTATTTCTTTAGTAACCATACCTCTTGGTAATCGTACCATATCTTGTTTAAGGATATTACGAACTATATCTTGCCAAACTAGATTTATGTTCATGTTTAAACTCCTTTATAAAGTCCTCTACTGATATTTCTTCATAATCAAATATTTTAAATTCAGGACACAAATCAAAAATTACTTGATAATGGTCATAAACAGAATCAACACTAGAAAAGTCTTCTGTCTCTAATCTACGTTGAAAGTATTTCATGACTAAATGTTTTGGTGGTAAACAACCAATATATAATGGTTTATATTCTTCACAAATCTTTTTAACTTGCGAAACATTATATTGGCAACCGCCTCTAAACACATTTCCATATATTAATTCAGATGGCCATAAACGATCTACAATTGCGTTCTTGTGCAATCTTAATGAATCAATATGCGAGTGATAAAGATCTTTATATTTTTTTATAATTTTACCGTCTTCGTTACGCCACACTAACTGACCACGATCTAAACTATTATGTATATATTTAAACTTTCCATTAAACTCTTTATGCAAAGCTTGGCCTAAAGTTGTTTTGCCAGAACAATCAGGTCCTTCTAGTACAATAATCATTTTATTATTTTTGTCTCTCCTATGTTATAGTTTTTCTTAACAAACGCTTTTACTTTATCTACAGCGTCTTGTTGTTGATTGTTAAAGAACGGTAATTCTAATTGACCAGTATTACTCATTCCACCGACAACACAAACAGAAATTGATTCAGGATTGCCTATTCCAACTTTATGAATGTCTCTTCCTTTTTCTATTGTGCCATCAAGTTTTATTACAAAGTGGTAACCTATTCCTAAGTTACCTGCTTCTAATTCTTGTTTATGAATATCATGTCTGGATATATGTTCATTTGGTCCAGTCTTTGTTCTATGTATTTCTATAATTGTAGTCTTATCTCTGTCTTTTAAACCAGGATTTTTATTTAGCATTGATCCACTCCTTTGGTACATTTTCATCTGCATATTTGAATCCATGAGTTTCACACCACATGCCATATGTTGTCTTGGATTTTTTATTTAATTTTAATTTTGAATTACTAAATACAAATCTAATATCTAATTTTGGATTTTGTTTTTGTATTAATAAATGTTTTTGTCTGTCTTTTGTACTAAACAAACCCTTTGCCTCAATAATAATTTTATTTGGTAGGACAAAATCGGGAGTGTAAGTAGTTTGCTTCGATGGACGTGTGTAAGAAACTTTCAATACTTCATATTGATAATTAACTTTCATTTTATCCAATTGTGATGCAATCCTCACTTCAAATCCCGATCTAAATCCTAATTTCCTTGCGTTCTTTGTTGTCTTTGAATTAAAAGTCGTCCACGTCATTTGAAGAGCCTTCATCTTTTGGTTGATCAGTCTCTCCACTGTGTTTGTAACCTTCTTCAGCAGTAAATCCGAAACCTCCAGAATCACCACCACTTCCACTTACTAATTCAATTATTTGTACGGCATTTAAGTACAAAGTTATTCCGTTATTACCTGCTGCACTATAAGGTGCTGCGGTAGCAGAAACTTTTACTTGTGATCCACCAAATACATTTATATTATGTAATGGCTTGCCGTCTGAATCGAACAACGCTGGTTTGTTTTTAGTTTTAAATCTAAATACAATATTACCAGTTTCTTTTTCATTATCGTCAAGTTCCTTAAAGTAAGGCATTTTACCTTTACCTTTTGGAAAATGTTTAGCGAACATATCTTTTATTTTAGCCGCTAAAGGTTTTGCTTCTTCTGATGATAGCAGAAGATCTGTCTTGTATACTCCGTCTGGATTAAACTTCGTATCCGCTTTTGTAAGCCACGGATATTTAGCTACCCCTTTTGGGGTTACAAGCTTTACATATTTATCGTCCATAGTTATTATCCTTTATGTTCTATAGTTACTAATAAGTGTACCTATTAATACACTAGTGTATAGATTAACTGAAAAAATAGTCAGCATCTAATACTTTGTTTATATCTAACTTACCTTTTTTTGGTAACTCAGGTATTTTGTGATGTAATTTTTCTGGTATTAATGCATGAGCATGTTGCAGAAAAACTTCTAATGGATCTATTTGTGTGTACATATCAACAAAAGCCTGACGTAAACAATCATTTAACTTTTTTTGATTTGCTGCAAGAGTTCCAAAAGAATCGTGGACCATCGCAAAATCCACAATGCCTTTTTGTTTAGCATAAGCAACAGTCAACAACATAACTGTAGCATCAAGAGAATGGACAAAGTTTGGTGATATACCATTTGCTTGTCTTCTCTTATCTACTTTGTTTGTTGTAGATCTGATTCTTATTCTACCCATCATTCTAGTTTTCAATACAGTTTCAGCTTGTGAATAATAAGCTTGACGTACTGGAAACCCTAATGGTGTTACCCAAAAGACTGGTGTTTTTTGTTCTGCACATAATCGTGCAACTTTTTGTAACCACTCCATTGCTTCAGGAGCTTTTACAACTACTTCACCAATTGAATCCCATATATTACCTGCTAAATAAATTGCCGCTTGTTGTCTATTTTGAAACTGCAGGTCTTCTTTGTTGTCTAATCTTTTTTGTATATATTCATCTACAAATTCAGTTGCAGAGTATCGTGTAGATCCATATGGCAAAGTCATAACAGATCTTTTACAAGCTTTCCTATCAATACCATATTCGTTCCATTCACTAGCAATCCATTTTTTCTCTGATTCATCTTTTTCTAATTTGTCTTCTACAACTTTAGATACCATACCATAAATATCTTTTGGTCTATCTGTTGGTAATAAATTAACAGCTTCTCCACCTACTTCATCTCTTAACATCGCACTAAAATGTTGAAGACCATTACAAGAACCGTCTGAGTGTAATGGTAAATGAGAAACAAATTTTTCTCCATGTTTTAAATAACCTGCCCATTCAATACACGCAGCTAAAAATTGAAATGGTTCTTCTGCATCTTCCCAAAAATTATGTTTAAATGGTTCATCACCACAATTCTTAATTATTTCTGAATTATCAAAAGTCCATTTAACACGTTCGTCTAAAGATAATTTATCTTGACCATATAAGTTTGCAATATGTATTGCTAAATATCTTACTCCATCTTTTCCTAATGGTAATCCATCAGCAAATAATAATAAAGCTTTAGCAAAGTCTGGACCTTGTGGATTTAAGTATGGTGGAACTGGATATGCTCTACCTCTAAAGTCTAATGTCCACACAAAATATATTGCATCTTCTTTTTCAAATTTATTTGCTAAGTGTATTGTCTTTGCTAAACCTAAACGTTTTGATTTAGTTCTTTCATTAGCAGTATAAACAGCAACAGCTTTAGCTTTCCATTTTTTTAATGATACTTTGTTTGTTGCAATGTCGTGTGGTTTAGGTGGTAAATCTAATAATTCATTATTAATTAATTTACCTCTACTTCTATTACCATAATTGTAACAAGTGTTAAGTACTAATAAAATATTTCTATTAACTTTCCATCTTGTTTTTTGTAAATCATTTATAGAGTTATAAACTTCAGGCATATCGTATTGTTTTAACTCTTCTAAATAATTCATATGCGAAGTTATTCTATGTCCTTTAACTAAATATATTCCTTTTGTATTTCTATAACCACCATTAAATGGATTAGTCCAATCTGTTGGTTGAACAATCATTGGAAAATGTTCTGGATTTAAAAACTCATTAAACTTTTTAGAATTATTAATCCATTCTAAAGTTTTAGGTTCACACACAATAACATTATATGTTTTACCTCTATGTGGTTTTGCTGTTATACTTACTAAACCTGTCTTTTCTATAAATACTTGAAACAATGCTTCACCTACATGTAGTTTTTCTCTTGTTGTCCAAGGTGTCCATTGAAAATTAACTTTATCTTTTTGTTGACTTAACTTATATTTTTTATATCCATAATGTACTGATCTGCTGTCAATATCTTTTAATACTTTATCTATTAAATATGGTTCTTTGTCATACATACCTGTCGACCATATTTCATCTTCTATTTTACCACCTAATGCAATTGCAGTTGCTGTAAATTTTCTATCTTTTGTACTTATAGCGTCAATTATAAATCGTATAGTGATAGTTGATGCAACTAAAGGATCTATTTTCTTTAGTAATTCATCTGATATAAGTTTTGGTCCTGATTGTACCACACTTAATCTGTCTGTTATTCCTGTTGCTACTTCTTTAACTGTTGCTGATGTAATACGTTTTCCGTATGGAGTTAAAGATTCTGATTTTTTTTCAGCATGTTTTATAACACGATCTGTTTCACGTTTACCGCCGTTCAGTCTCGATTCTTCTTCAAGCTCTAATTGTCTGCGCTCTAAGTTATGTTGCATGATTGCTCCCTTTTATACATTGATACAAATAGTTTAAAACAAAAGAATGTGCAGTAACTATTGGACTGCACACTCTTATTTGTTTATGCATTTATGTCATAATCTGCCTCCAACACTTTAACAGCATCTTGTAAATTTTTTGGCGCAAGATGTGCGTAAGTTAATGTTTGATTTATATTTTTATGGCCAAGCCATTCTTTGACCACTTGTAAAGAGACACCTCTTTGTACAAGTCTGGATGCGCATGTGTGTCTACAAGCATGTAATACAAATTGTTTGTCTTGTAACAAACCCATTTTTTCACGCACATAATTCCATTGAAATCTAATATCTGAATCTTTTAAATCAGCAAAAGGATATTTAGTTGTGTATCTTAAAAATATTTCTTGTACTCTTTTTGTTAAAGGTATAGTTCTAGGTTTTTCATTTTTAGTTTCATACACAGATAAATTACCATTTACAATATCAGTTTTACAAGCATTTAATAATTCTGTTTTTCTTAAACCTGTATCTATTAATACAATAACAAAATCTAAAAAGTAAAAGAATTCTGCGTTAAACAATATATCTAATATTTTATTTTCTTCATCAAGTGAAAAAAATCTAGTTCTACCTTTACCTTCTTTAAGCCATTCTATAACTGGTTTAGCAGGTATATATTTTCTTTTATGTGCAAACGTTAACATTTTAGATAATGATGCTAATTTTCTATTTATAGTTCCATTAGAATTCCCTTGATCTTTTAAAATATTTACTAAATCATCAATAGTAGTTTCATCTATATTATTAACATCAGTATTTTTTCCGATTAAATCTACAACATTGTTTGCATTATATAATTGTTTTACATCTGTATTATACCAATAACGATCTGTAGTTTTTCTTAACAAATCTTGCAATGATAGTACAGAGTATTTTAATGGATCTAATTTTTGTAATTCACTTTTAATATCTTTATTATGTTTCATGCAATCTAAAACAACAGCAGAAATAATGTCTGCGTTGCTTTTTGTTCCATTAAAACTTTCACGAAACCTTTTGCCGTCGTGTGTCACATCAACTTGGTATGAATCTTTACCTCTTTGTCTTACTGGCATTTTCCCTCTCCTTTAATTTACTTTTATAATTATCTATAACTTTTTGTATATTAGGTGATTGCCAACCTTTTGGTTTAATACAATCATAATAATAACTACGTCTAGATCTACCTCTAACTTTTTTCATGTTTGCTTTGTGGACTTCCTTCCACGCTGCATTGAATGGTAAGTTAAACAACCACGCTGTACCAATGATAACATAAGTTAAATCGACTAACGCATCTAATGCATCATCGGTTTTGTTTTCACCAATTGCAGCTTTTAATTCATTTAGTTCTTCTTCAATAAACTTTATTCTAAATGAAATTAAATCTGTTCTTACTTGAGGAATTGCTGGTTTTTTCTGTTGACGCCAACCAAACTTTTTATGGAATGCTTCTATGTCTGACCAAAAACTCATAATCTCCCCCATTGTATGTCTCTGTGTAATTGAAACACTGATGTTTTCAATTTTAATCTTAATTTGCCCAATGTACATAGCTTCTTTACTAAAGGATCTCTAGGATTTTCTTGTACAAATTTAACTAAATGCTCTTGTTGACCATAAAATGATAAACCAAGACTGTTTAATAATGCAATAACTTCTCTCCTACTCATCATATATTACCAGTTTCATTTTGTTTTTTAATGATAAATATTTTTCTTTATAATTTATTTCGTCTGGTTTTTTTATTCCTCCATATGGCGCGGTTAATAGTTTTTTATTCAAATCTATATTTTCATCTATTACTTTGTCTAATTCTTTTTCTAATTGAATTATTTTTACTTTCATTTCTTCTGGTGTCATTTTAATATCCTGCTACATTCCAAAAATATGCACCATCGGAAGCATATTCTTTAATAAATCTCCAAGCTTTAGCGTCATAGTTTGGAGCCGATGGAAATGGTGGTAAAAATTTTTTATTCTCATAAGTAGTAAACGCCATTGGGTGAGAATAAACTTTTGCTTTTCCTAATTCACCTGCTTTCATATTCCTTGCTACTGCAACTGCATGAAACTCACAATCAGGCCAAGCTATTTGCATTGATCTTTGTAAAACACCGGTTGATACAACTGACCACATCTCTTTTGGTTTTATATTCATTTGTAACATAGCCTTTACAAGACAAGCGATGATAGTCGGGTCATCTCTAAGTCCTGGTTGAAAATAATATGAAGAAGGATTGTTCTCGCAGTATTCACGTGCAGCCTTGCGTAGTCCATTCATTCCATAAATCTTTTTGAAATAAACCTCAGCACCGTAATCAATACATCGCTGAACATGTGGTGTTATTTCTTTAGATTCAGGAACAAACAATACGCAAGTTTTTCCCCATTTTCTTGCCAACCATGACAAAGAGATTCCCGCATAACCAAATCTCGGTTGTACATAAACAACGTGTGTAGCATTGAGTCTGGACATTCGATAATGTACAGCTCTTGCTTTTGTTCCAACTTCTAATAAGTCCTCTCGAACAACGTTAATACCTTCATGTGCAACGATCTTCGGTGCTGGATAAGGACTTTCATAATCCTTAACCAAATCCAAATACGATTGTATATTTGGAAACTTTGAATTTATATCTTTATTTACTCCATCAATTATATGTTCTGAATAGCCCATTCTTATTCCCTTCTATTTTTAATTTAGATAATCTTTTTATTTGATGAGGTTGTAAGTGTTCATATCCTTTTGGAACATAGTTTCCCCAATATCTCACTGCATCACAAACTACATCTTCAAGTGAGTATGGTTGATTGCCTGTTAGATCTACAAGATCTTGCATGCATTGTTCGTACCAAAATTGTTTTTTAATTTTCTCTGTGTTTTTATACATGAGATCAAAACCTCGAATACAATTAGAACCATAATAACAATGACTATCTGGATCTACGAGTTGAGGTTGATACTCTGCAATATCCATTACAAATGCAGTTAAAACAAAATGGTATCTTTTAAGACCATTTTTTACATGCCAATTTAAACAGAAATCTACAGCTTCTTTTATTCCACGTACTTGCCAATTAGAAAACCATACGAGGGCGTCATCAACTAATCTTGGTGCATATTCGCACAAGTATAGTTTGCCACCAGTTTTATAACCAGATCCCGACGGCTTTGGAAAGGGAGGAATCTGATTGCCTAATGACGTGAACATTACGCCCTCGTAGGCTTTAATATAGTCGACCATTTTTTCAAGTGTACCTTGTTCGGCAACTTTGGCGGCTATACTATTCCGATAACCATGATCTTTAGGTCCGAAGCTCGCACCTGACCCGGTCATTCTATGGAATAAATATAAGTATAACCACTCTCTCAACGGAAATACATATTTTTTATATCGTCTTTGTGCTGGTGATTCATCGCCGTATGTCAAGTCTTCAAGTACATTCGAAAACCCAGCATAACGGCGATTCACACAATTGTAGATGGTTACATTGTCTTGCAAAGGATCGTGACAAAGAGTCGAGGGAGGAAGTAACCCTGTGTTTCGATCTTGCAAGATTTTTGCCCGATGATAGTACGCAATAAAATCATCTACAAATTCAGTCTTTAACATAATGGTCCTCTATAAAACTTAGGTGCTATGTGCACTGACTGAGGTTTTTCCATTACATCAAAAGATAATTCTTTTTGATCATTCAAAAAAGTCTTCGGGTGTTTGTAACACTTCCATCCATGTTTATGAGTAAAGCGTTCTATTTGTTGTGTCATGTGATCTACAAGATGTTGACGTTCTTCTTGTGAACCATAGTACGGTGTGTTTTTATACCAACCTGTTTTAGGTATACGTCTTGATACATTCTCAATTGGTAATGGACACACAACCTCAATACTTGGTATTTTAAATTTAGCCACAACCTCTTGTATTTGTTTTTCGTATTCTCTTAACAATACATGTAAAGTTCTTGTTGGCATTCTTCGTCTTAAAATATGATGACGAATATCTATGTTACCAAAATAAAATGTAATATGTTTTAAATTACTTTTACCATCTTGTAAGTGTGCAATATATGGACTAACATAATTAACTAATCTATATTGTAATGCACCATGTAAAGTCTTTGCATCATTACGATCAACCATTGTATCTGGCATCCAAACAGAATTAGCATGACTGTCTCCGACAATTAAACTTTGTAAGCCTAATTTATACATACGAACAACAGGCATGTTTCTGCATTTTTCAGTAAGTGCATTCCAATCGAAATCATTCCATTCTTTAGAACCACTTGAACATCTTGCTTTACCAAGTGCACCGAAATCTGGACAAGGTATATCTAATGACATAAATCCATTTTTTGCATCAAGAAACTTTTGAAACGGTGATGGATCTTTTGCACCTCCAAACATATTGAGTGCACCACTCCATTCCATACCATGATACAGTAAAATCATATCATAATCTTTCCAATCGTCATTCGCGCCGATGATAGTTGAGTTGGTTAATTTGCCCCATATTCTTGGCCAACTACCTCGATGTGAATATTGGCTTTTTGATATTGCGTAGTGTATACTTGCTATTGCTTTTTTCATTGACAGATACATCCATATAAATCACCGCTACCATTATTCATTACATGTTTATTTATGGGAGCGTCGTGATAAGTTGTTAATTTTAATCTTAAAATGTCACAAAGTTCAAAGCAATCTACTGCTATTAATAATGTAATATTTTGTAACATTTCTCGAGTAACTACTACTAAACTATACATACCATCATTTAAAATAATTAAACTCATTTATTACCTTTGTTTTTAATTGTTGTTATAAAATCCTTTGCGTTCTAATAGGTGTACCTATTGCATCGGAAAATAATAATAATAACATTTGTCACTCATAGCACACAATACAATGCAAAACATGTATATTGATCCTAAGAATCCCAATGCTAATACCGTACCTCCGATTAACTCTAAAGCAAATCGTAATTTGTATGGTATAGTGTTCCATAATTCCTTAATCATATTAGCTCCTTTCCGCGCCGATGATAGCGACTAATTAATCCTCATTTGATCGAATTCCCAATATCCGTATACACATCGGGTTTCTCTACCGCTTTCGTCTTGACGACGAGGATCGAATGTATCATTAATCACACCGTCGATCATTGCGGTATAATGTTTTGATACAGCGATTATTAAATTACCTTTCGGTAATTCATCAGGAGATAAATGAACCTTACAACCCGAACCGATATACATTGTAGTTCTCCATTTGAATCCCAAAGATTTCATATAATCTTTAAACCATTTGCGTCTAGTAAGTATACCATGTGCCGCGGTACGTTTATTATCGGAAGATCGAGTGTGTTTAGATTTCCTTTGAGTTAAATTACCGTGCGCTAAAGTATCATACACAACTTGATAAGGTAATCCCGATGCGATTGCTATTGATCGAGCAACACAATCACCGGTATCTCCCTTATATCCCGCTTCTTTTCTTCCTCCATCGTTATATTTAAACATTACATCTCCTCCAAATCATCTTTAGTTATATCATTTGTAAGCAAATCAC
>MDSV01107305.1_pt1 | contig 15302 bp, 3 predicted proteins | sample 810851 | NCBI WGS metagenome assembly MDSV01 (sample SAMN05326640, study PRJNA326480) | marine metagenome | isolation source: seawater | place: Atlantic Ocean: North East | collected 2012
GCGGCGGCGGCAAGGGAGGCGGTGATGGCGACGGCGGCGGAGGCGGTGATGGCGACGGCGGCGGCGGCGATGGCGGCGGCGGCGGCGGCGCTGGCGCGGCGGGATCCGTCGCTTTCGCTTCCGCGGAGTAGTACACCATGGTGTTATCGTCCGCGCTCGACGCGAAACCGTCGAGCTCCAAAGGACCCAGGTCCGCCACTCTTCCGCCGTCGATCCCCGAGCTCGCGTCGAACTTGTAGTTCAAAATAAGCTGGTGGTACATGGGGTGTGACACGCCGCTCAAGTTCCGGTCCTTATACCCGTAGATGTAGTCGATCTCGAGGACGGCGTGCCACACTCGGAGCTCGTCCATGTACCCCTTGAACGAATGCGCGCACTGGCTGCTGTTAGCGCCGCTCGGGCACCCGCCGATGATCAAGGGTTTGGCGCCGCCGTTCGTCAAGGTGACGTCCCACGATGCGACGGTTCCCGCGTGCTCGCCGTTGATGAAGAACGTAGCCGTCCGGCGGCTCGCGTCCACCGCCACGGCGATGTGGTTCCACTGGCCTAGCGTCACGGCGGCGGTTGAGGACGGCACCGCCGCGCACTCCTCGCCGGTCAGCGCCTCGAGACTCGACATGAACCCGAGGGCGCCGTCCACGTGGTGGCCGCAGCACCCGCGCCAGTCCGTCTCGTTCCCAAACTCGCCGCCGCCCGCGCACATCAGGTGCACGCCCCATCCCATGTCACCCAGCGCCACGATCGGCTGCATCACGTGCTCCGGACCATCGGGCTTCACCCACGCCTCCACAGTGATGGTGTCGTTCGGGGCGAGAGACTCGTTGTACGGAGTCTCGATGTACTGGTCGTGGCCGTTGAAGTAAATCGCCGTCGAGCCGACTGGCGGCGCGCCGAAAGCCGGATGCGGCGAAAGCGGTCGATCTTCAGCCTCGACGTATACGCCATCCACGACGGTCCCGTCGAACATGGGTGACGGATACTTGCTGAGGTGCGTGTCCGAGATGACCTCGGGGTCCTCCAGCCCGTGATACAAACCCGGAGCCAGCGAGTAGTTCGCCACGAGCCACGGTAAAAACAGGTGGTCCGAATCAATCTCGGAGCTCTTGTACGCCTTCAGGATTTCGTGGTCGATCGCGTCTGCCCAAAAGCGGACGTTGTCCATGTATCCTCGGAACGCGAACGAAGAGCACGCGCTCGTGCCGCACGCCGTGCGGTTCGCCGGGATGTACCCGCCGAGGACAAGTTCGCTCGGTCGTTCCGGCGCGGTCATGTTCACGCCGCTGGGAACGCCGTACGTCGCGTTGGACGAGCACCCGGCGGGCTCACCGTTAATCACGAAACACACCTCGTAGGACGGTCCGCGCGGGTTGATCTTCGCCCCGGGCTCCGCCACGGTCACCGCGACGTGCGTCCATTGGCCTTTTGCGAGGCCAGTCGTGGACGACGGAACGTCTGCGCACGACGCCGTCGCGTTGGCGTAAAACCCGATGGAGTGTTCCACATGCTGGCCACCCAGGCAACACCCGGCGTGTTCCTGCGTGGAAGCCGAGTCGGCGTTGCACATCATGGCCAAGCGCCACCCCGCGTGACCGAGAGACGCGATGAAGCCGCTGAAAACCGAGGCGGCGTCGTTATCGGGTTTGACCCAGGCTTCGAACGTCAGCGACTTGGGGGCAAACACGGCGGCGTCCGCGAGCGGGATGACGACAGTCGTGCTCGAATTGAACCGCAACGCCGCGGGCGCGGGATCGGCGTACGCCTCCGGGTCAAGCAGCACGTGATCGACGAGAGAAAACGGAAAGTGTTCCACCAAAGCCGTCAAATCGTGCGTCCCGTTGTGTGTGTCCGCAATCGTGGCGTCGAACGAGTAATTCGCGAGCAACGACTGCACCACCGGGTCTTTCGGGTGAAGGTGCGTGTCGTGCGTTCTCGCGACTTGCCAATCGAGCAACGTCACGTTCCACAGGCGAACGTTATCGATGAGCCCGGTGAACGGCGCGCACGCGCTTGACGGATCGGATGTCAAACTCGTCAGGTCCGCGCAGGAAGGGTTCATCCCGAGCGCGAGCGGCCCTCCGCCGCCGTCGCCGGCGGCGGTGCCGCTTCCAGTGCCGCCGCCGGCGGCGACGCCGTCGACGTAAAACGCAACCTCCTCTGCCGCGGAATCCACGGTGACGGCGACGTGCGTCCACACGTTGGGAACCACGGCGAGTGTGGAACGCGGATACACGCCACACGACGTGTCCGTGGCGAACGCCAGGACGTTTGTCGTGTTCGCATCCGCCTCCCATCCGGTGAGGTTCACGTTGCAGCAGTCGTCCGCCGGGCCATAGCACGTCAGCATGACGCCCCAGCCGTAATCGCCGAGCATCGCGATCGTGGACGTGTTCGCGTTTGCCGAGTCAGCCTTGATCCAAGCTTCGAACGTGAACTTCTCAGGACTCAGACCCTCGGCCGCGCCCCCAGACGTGCGAAGCCAGATCGGCGACGAGGCGTTCAAGACGAGCGACGCGCCTCCGCTGTACGGCGCCGCGTCCCCGAACGGCTCGGCGATGTCAGTCGCGAAGAGCGCCGCGTACGACGTCTCGGGAACTTGCAGGCTCAGGTCGCCGCCCGCCGTCGCTCGCGCTCCGGCGTCAAACGTGAACTCCAAAACGACGTCCTCAGCGAACGGGAAACCGCGATACGTCGGACCATCGGCGAGCACGGGAATGACTTCCGCGGGGATCGTCGTGTTCCACACGCGAACGGTATCCATCGAACCGGCAAACGGTAAGCAGCCTTGGCCGGCGCACTCGCCGGCGCCCCCGAAGCCGAACGTCGGGTAGCCTCCGGTGAAGCTAACGTCCGCGAAGTCAGTCGAGAACGCAGTGACCGTCTCGCCGGCGGGGTTGCCGTCGACGTAGAAAGCGACGAGCGTCTCGTTTCCGTAGACGCCGCCGCCGGGTGTCACGGTCACCGCGATGTGAGTCCACACGCCTCGCGACACGGCGACGGTGGAAGACGCGAAGTCGTCGCAGGAGGCGGCGTTTTTGGCGAAGAAACCGATCGAGCCGTCGAGGTGCGAGCCAGTGGGACAACACCCCACGCCGAGAGGATCGTCGCACATCAAATGAATGCCCCATCCTTCGAAACCATAGCCGTACGACGCGATCGTAGCGCCATTGCCAGCGGAAGAATGATCGGGGTATACCCACGCGTCGAAAGTCAACTCATCGATCCACTCGAACGCGGTTAGCGCGTCGCCGCCGCCGACGTCGTATCGGCCGCCGAACCCGTCGAAGTACAAGGCGCGATCATCCTTTTTGAACGTCCCGGGTTTGAGCTCAACGTCATGCGTGCTCGAGCGCGTCGCAGCGAATTCCCCGGAGGTGTACGGAGTCGTGCACGTCCATTCGTAACCCGTGGTATCTGATACGCAAGGCGACCACGAAGCCAGGTCCACGACGGCGTGCTTCTTGTTAACCGATCGGTCCAGCACGACGTCTCCCTCGGGCGCGTCGTCGAAACTGAACTCAAAAATCATCGCGTCCACGGCCGGGTGGAACGGATACACGGTTTCGTCGTAGCTCGTCTCGAGGTAGCTTTCCGGCAGGGCGTCGTTCCACAGGCGCACGACGTCCATGAGCCCGTGGTACCCGAAACAGTCGTCAGACTGACTACCATTGCTGCATTGCTCCGCGCGGCCGAGCTTCAGCGAAGCGTCTGTTCCGCCGGCGTCGAGGGAATTGGTCGGGGAAACGACACCACCGTGCAGACCCGTCCCCACGTTGCGCCCGTCGATGAAAAAGTCCACAGTCAAGGCAGTTCCGGACCACGTCGTGCGCACCGCGACGTGGCTCCACACCCCTCGAGGGACGGTTTCATTCGACAGCACGTAGTAATGAATGTCACTGGAGTCCCAGACGTTGGTATACGACGACGAACCCTCGAAGAATGCGAGGGTGTCGTAAGGAACGTTGGGGTAGTTGTCAGAGCCGCCACCGTCCGAGCCAGTCAAGATCAAGGTCCAGCCCCAGTCTCCCATTGTCGCGAGCACCTCGACGGCGGGCCGCGACGCGGAATTCACTAAATCGGGATGGATCCACGCCTCGAACGTCATGGAACCGTCAGTGGGCATGAGAGCGACGGTCGCCGAAAGCGCGTTCTCCTCGACGACGATGGTCGCGTCTCCGTCGAAAACGAACGCGCTCGGCGCCGGGACGCCGTATCCAGCCGGAAGCACCAGACTGGAATCGTTGTTCATGACCAAAACGTTGATGAGCTGCATGTCGTTCGCCCGGCCGCGTCCGAGCGCGGCGTTCGGCGCGACCGAGTCGCGCCCCTCCACGGGTCGGAAACTTCCCACGAGATGGTGGGCGTCTTCCTCCGGGATGTCCGTCTCCGAAAAGCCGCGGTACACGGGAGACACGGCGGCGTTCCACACGCGCACGGCGGCCATCAATCCGTGGTAGTTCAGGCAGTCATGCTTACACCCGGGGCGCACCCCGATTCCCATGCCGCGGCTCGAGCTCGGATCGGACGCGTGCGACGCGAACGACTCGAGCCGCGTCGGGATCGAGTGAACCCCAGTGTTGAGCGCTTGCGCGACGCCGTCGAAAAATATATCCAAGCGACCAGAAGCCACGTCCACAGCCACAGAGACGTGCTCCCACCCGTCCTCCTTCAACGGCGCCACCGTGGATACGATGCTCTCGCAAAATGTCAGGTTCGCGTCACCCGGCCAAAATACAAGGGCGTTTGTCGTGTGGCCGTCGCAACATTCCATCTGCGAGCTGCTCGTCGAGGAGTTGCAATGCTTGAAGATCGCCCATCCCTCATCGTCCATCGCCGCGACGACCATTGTCTCCGGCATGTCGTCGACACTGATCCACGCCTCGAACGTCATCGCGCGGGCGCCGTCGGTCGCGTCGAGGGAAATCGCCTCGCTGAACGGTACGACGCCGTACGCGTTTATGCCGTTGAACCCGAAAATGGCGGCCGACGGAGCATCGTCACCAACGTAGTTCTCGAACACGCCGAGCCCGTCGTTCGGCGCGTCCAACACGAATCGCGCGTTCTGCAGCGTCACAACGCCCGCGGCGTGAGATCGCTCGTAGACGGTGCCGTCCGCCATCCCGTGCGCGTCGCTCGCGACAAACGTCAACAACCGATCGTAACGCCCGTTGACGTCGGCAGTCTCGTTACCGAGCGCGGCGATGGCGCCGACGAGCGCCGTGCGGGATCCGATGCCGAGCTCACCGAGAAACGTCTTCCAAATCTGCACGGCGTGGAGGTACCCGTCCAGACGCATGCACGCGTCGCACCCGGAATCGCCGCCGAAACTCAGGCCGGCTGTGTCCGTATCGTCGTACCCGAGGTACACACCCGATGCGTCCACGGCGTCGGCGGTCGCGGACACGCCGTTGACGAAGAAACGCACAATCTCGGCGCCGGCGCTCGCGTTGACGGAGACGGCGACGTGTGTCCACACGTCAACCTCCACGACGGTCGCGGACGCAATGGTCGGGCACGAACCCGCGGTCTGCGACGACACGAACGCAACGGATCCGTCCGCGTGCGTGCCGCAGCATCCCTCACCACTGCCTCCGCACACAAGCATCACCGCCCAGCCGGATTCGCCCTGCGAGACAATCTTCTGCGCGCTGGTCACGCTCGACGTCTTGATCCACGCCTCGACCGTCAGCTCGCCTGTGGCGTTGACCGCCTGCTTGAACGCGTCGTCGTCAGTCTTGTACACGGACATTGCGGTGCCCGAGGAAAAATCAAGCGACATCGCCGTTTGGTCCTTCAAATACCTCGCGATCGGAGGAATCCCGTTGAAATCGACAGGGAATACCATGTCACCCGTCGACGCCGACGTTGCGGAATTCCTGACGCGCAACTCCGGCGGCGCGGCCTGGGTTTCGACCATCTCCGCGTCCGCGGCGTCGTATCGCGCGACTGGGGTTTGGTCGGGGTGGGAGTCGAATACGCCATCGGCTCTGTTGGCGTACCAATCGGCAACCGAGGCGGCCGACAACGTTTTGTTCCACACGCGCATGTCGTCCATTTCGCCCTCGAAGCACCCGCACGATCCCGACGAACAGGAAGAGGCGGAACACCCGAAATGGAACTCCGCGTTCGTCGCGTTGCCGCCCTTGGGAAGCGACATCTCGCGGTTCGTGACGATCCCCGCCGGTTCGCCGTTCAAGTAGAAGGCGGTGATATTCGCGGCGACGTCCACGGTGACGGCAACGTGCGTCCAAACGCCGAGCGGCACGCCCGAGTCAGACGAAGGCATGTTCGCGCATTCGTCCCCCGGGTTCGCCGCGGACTGGCCGTAGAAAAACGCCACCGAGCCGTCGACGTGCGTGCCGCAGCATCCCACGTCGGTGCCGCCACACGCGAGCATGATCGCCCAGCCGAAGTTGCCGCTCATGGCGAGCGTCTTGCCGCCGAAAGTCGATGCAGCGTCGGGTTTGATCCACGCCTCGAACGTCATCTTCCCGTGCAAGTCGGCGCCCCACTCGTTGTTGGCGTACACTGACTTTACCGTGGCCGCGTTGTGCCCATCGAAAACAAACGCGTCTTCGCGGTCGCCGAGAAGCACGCGACGCTCGCGCGAGTCCGCGTCTTTCTTCGCCGGCGTCGGCGTTGTCGCCGACGCCGGCGCCGGCGCCGGCTGGACGCGCGTCGGCGCCGTCTTCAGCAACACGGGCGCCGCCGGAGAGGGGGCCGACTCGCGCCCGCTCCAGAAGTCCACGAAGTCGACCGCCTGTTCGTCGATCCAGTCGAACGCAGACTCCACCGCGGCGCCAGCGGCGGCGACCGCGGCGCCACCCTGCAACTTCCGACGACTGCTCGAGCTCGTCTTGAGCAACTCCTGCGCGCTTTCTTCCGGCTCGGCGCGTCGCTTGTGAGACAGCACGCGTTTCTTGATGGCCTCGTAGCTCTCGCCTCGGAGAGGTTTCCTGGCGCCCACGTCTTCGTGGCCGTGCGCCTCATCGTGCCTGTCCACGTCGAGCAGCATCCTCCTCGCGTTGGTGGTAGCCACGCCCCTCCGCGCGTTAACGACGTTCCTGTCGCACGCTTTCCACTCCGGCACCGTCCCGACCCACGGCAGCGAGTTGTTCTCGGCGATGAAGATGTTCCCCACGACGCGGCCCATGTAGTCTCCCTTGATGGCCACGAACCACAGCTCGTCAGGCGGGACGTTCACCGTCTCCAGGTGGTTCTCGACCACCTTGTTGAACACCCGATCGTCCTCCCACCAGCACACGTCCGGGAACCCCGCCTTCTTCGCCGCCTCGTCGCGCTTGCACAGGTTCCAAGCCGCTGCGCTCATCAGCGCGCGGGGCGAGTACAAGTCGTCGCGGAAATCCGCCCTCACCTGTAACAGCATCGTCGTGAGGTTGGTGTTGCTTCCGCAGTCCGCGCGGCACCCGAAGCGGCCGTACGCGGGGAACTCGAACGGCTCGTTGCACGTCCCGTCCCCGCACACCTCGTCCACCCACACGGGAAACGCCGTCTCCACCAGCCAGTCCAAGATCTGTGCGGGGTTCGCCATTGATGTGACGGGGTACCCGTCCCCGTCCAGAGGCACCACCGCTCGCCGCACGGAGCTGACCACGGAGTATGCGTCGTACACGTCGGCTTGTATGAACACGACGACGAAGTAGAACGCGCAGAAGAACAGGTACTGGAACAGGTTGACGTACCCGCTGCCCCGGCGTTTTTTATCTCGCAACTGCTGTCTCAAATCCGCGGTGATGACGTTCAGGTCCGCATCCACCGCGGTCTTCGCTTCCTCGTCCAACGCGCCGTCGTCCGAGTCCCCGTCCGGATCGATTCCAAAGCCAGGGTCGAAACCGCGTCTCGCGTCGCTGCGATGCGCCGCCGCCGGCCTCGCGGCGAAGTCCTCATCCTCGCCCGCGTCGTCCAGATCGATCGGCACGCGGGCCAAGCCCAGCGCGTCGCGCGCCCCGCGAAGCCTGCGCGCGCGAAAAAAAAGGAAGGTCAGCGCTCAACGAGGGATCGTTCAATGCAAAACGAGCGGTCGAGGTCGGGTGGGCGCCCGGCGCGCGTTTCGTCGCGGGCGCGTTCGCTCGACGCCCGGTCTTGAAAAAACCAAGAAGTTTCGCCGTGCTTCTGACTGCGGTACGAGAAGATCGCCACGGGCGCGGGTCGCTTTCTTGGGTCGGGGACGCACATGTCGAGCTTTGTTTTCTACTTGCGACGGAACGCGTGTGTCTCGACGCCTCGCTCGCGCTTCGGCCGCGACGGGACGAGGAAGCCACCGATACGCTCGGTTACTACCCTCGCCCCGATTTCGGAGTCTGACACACTACTCACAGGTGCTGTCGTCACCCACCCACAGGGAACCTCGCCCGTGAGAAGGCACGACCCGCGCGCGTAAACCCGTCGCGTGCCTTAACCCGCGAAGAGCCGCCGCGATCGGACGTGATATCCGAAGCGTAAGCCCTCGCTCTCGAGGTCCGAGCCACCGCGCGGTGCGCTGTGCGTCGCGGCACCGCGTCCCGCGTCCACGCGATTTCGACCAGACTATAGTGCAAATAGTCCGAAGATCCGAAGTCCGAACACCCGAAGTTACCCCGATTTTTTCGATTTTTTCGGGCGTCGGACAAAGCGACGAGCTTCGGTTGAACCCTCCGTTGAGACTTGAGAGTGCGGACGATGAAACTGAAACCAGTCGACCGGTCGTGAAAAAAATATCGCCCAGGGTTCTGAAACCAGAAAGAAAGAAGAAATGTCAAATCGCGATGTTTCTTCGGACTCGACGATGCGCGTCGCCTGCGCCGTGTCCCCGCCACCGTGCTCGGCTTCCCGAAGCAGGCTCGTCGGGCGAGTGAAGTCGATCACGACGTACCCCCTGAAGGGCGCCCGGGGCGAGTCCCTCCGCTCGTCGCGCGTTGAGAAAGGAGGCAGCGTCGAGAATGACCGCGCGTTCGCTCTGCTGCGGCACGAGCACATCGAGAAACGGTGGAGTTCGCTATCGGACCCCGAGACCAACGCGACGGACATCCTGCGCGCGGGCACCGCCAAAGACCCCGGTCATCACTCGAACAAGCATCTGTTCCACCAGCTCATCACCGATCCCTCGCTCGCGAAAGTGTCGGCCCGGCGCGTCGGCGAACGAGGCGTGCAGATTGTCCTGCCGGGGAGCTCCCCCGAGAAAGTCCTCGCCGCCTGCGCGGACGTCCGCGTCGCGAAAGAGCGCGAGCCCGTCGAGCGTTTCTTCTCGACGTTCCTGGAGACCGCCTCCGGAGTCGCGAAGCCTCCCCTGCTGACGTTCGCGAGCGGGCACTCCTTCGCTAACGTGGGGGGGCAGCCAGGAGAGCACGTCCTGCACATCAACGCCGAGCCGAGCGCGGTTGAAGCTTTCGAGCGGCTCGGACGAAAGAAAGAAGGCGCGGAATCGCTCGCGTCGTTTACGGCGCGTTTCCGCGCGAACCTCGTGGTGGAAGACGCCGGGGATGGCACTCTGCGCGCGTTCGACGAGCTGCAGTGGTGCGGTCGTTCGCTGCTCATAGGCGACGAAGTGCAGGTGCGAGTGAACGAGCCGACGATTCGGTGCCCGTCGACGCGCGCGAGGGTTCCGGAGGCGCGCGACGCCGCGAGCGACGACGACGACAGAGTCAAAACACTTCTGCGCCAGCCCGTGGACGTCGAAGGAGTCGTCCCGGATCTCGACGCGCGCGTCGCGTTTCCGGACCTCACCGCGAGCATCTTCGGCCGCGAACCTGTGCGGCTCGCGGAGAAAGGCTCGTACTTTGGCGTGTACGCCACGGTCGTGCGCGCGGGGGTCGTGCGAGAGGGGGACGAGGTGAGACTGGAAGAGACGTAGCGGTACGCCGAGAAAGGAGCTCCTTTCGAAAGCGACGCGAAGGCGAATTCGCGACCGAAGCGCGCGCGGAAAGTAGGTAGACGAGCTAGTAGTGCGTCGAGCGCTTGATTGATCGCCTTCGCCGTCGCGATGTCTCGATCGCGCGAGCGCACCGCGCATCGCCCCTCTTCACCGCAATTCACGCGTGCACCGAGCCGACGAGCCGACAGAGTCCGTAAGCGGCGCGTCACCGCTTGAACAGAAACTGAAGGTCTTCCTCTGTGAGCTGCGCGAGCGACGCCTGGTTGCCGTCCATGCACCCCTCGAAGACGAGCGCTTTTTTCTTTTGCAGGTCGAACATCCTCTCCTCGATGGTGTCCGCGGTGCAGAATCGCGTGGCGATCACCGGCCGCGTCTGCCCGATCCGGTGCGCGCGCATGACCGCCTGCATCTCCACCGCGGGGTTCCACCACGGCTCGAGCACGAACACCCGGTTCGCCGTCTGCAGGTTCAGGCCCTCGCCTCCGGATTTGAGGCTCATCAAAATCACCGTCACGCTCGGGTCCTCGCGAAACGCGCGCAGGTTCGCGGCGCGCTGCGTGACGGGCATGGAGCCGAGCAGCTTGGCGATCACGAAGTTCTCCTTTCTCAAGCGCCACTCCACGATCTCGATCATGGACGTGTATTGGCTGAAAACGATAGCTTTGTTAGGCGCCGTCGCCGTCGCCTTCGCCGTCCCGCCGTTCCGCCGCTCCGTCTCTCGAGTCCGGTCCTCGTCACGCATCTTGCGCAGCCCTCGCAGCAACGCCTCTACCTTCGTGCTGCTCGTGTACTTGCTCAGGTCGATGCGAGACAGTATGGATTTCGAGGGGAGCTCGTCACGCTTCTTCGTCGCCGCAGCGGACGCGCCGCCGGCGCCGGCGCGCTTCGCCAGGGAAAGGTCCGAGGGTTGCAGATCAACCGTCAGCGGAACCCGGCACGTGGGGCACGTCACCTTCTTCCCTGCTTCAGGCGCGCACGACGCGTACTGCGTGATGCACTCGCGGTGGAACACGTGCTTGCATCCGGTCATGGCGGCGTCGTCAGGGTCCACGGCGTCTTGGCACATGCCGCAGTAGTATTTGGGTTCCGCGGCGCCCGCGACGGTCTCGAACGCGTCAAATGCATCGTCGGCTTCGCTCGGGTTCTCGTCGCCGCGCTTTCTTCGCTCGCCGCGCGCCTCGCCCTTCTCGGCGCCGGCCGCGCGCTTCTCCGCCACCGCGCTCGTGCCCCTCTCCGCGTCTTCCCCGGCGGCGGCAGTGGCGCGGGACTTGGAGTGCACGACGAGGTAAGGGTGATCGCACGTTTGCCGCAGCCGCGAGAGGAGCTCGAAGATGTGCGCGTAGTTGTGCAACACCGAGCCTTTCTTGACGTAGCCGTCGAACTTGGCTCTGGTCAGCATGTACAGGCTCTCGTAGAAGTCGCGCTCCACCTCGTCCATCTGCGTGACCGCGACGTCGATAGTCAGCGACGGGAGCCGCACGTCCGCCGCGCGTTCCGCTTTCGTGCGGCGCAACTGCGCCGGGAGCAGGATGTCGTTCCGCAGCGTCAGGAAACCCTTCCGGCCGTCGCCGACGTACCCGTACCGGTTGATCGGGTTGATCACCGTCTGGTTGAAGTGGCTGTAGTGCCTCGGGCCGGCGTGGCCGCACTCGCGGCACGCGCGCTGCTCGGGCCCGAAGTTCCAGCACAGGGATTTGCAATCGCATCCCTTGACTTTGCAGAAGTAGTACGCGTGCGGGTCCATGCGCAGGAACCGAACGAGCGAGTAGAGCTCGCCGACTCGGTTTTGCAGCGGCGTTCCGGTCAAACACCACTTTTTTTTCGAGCGCAAGTCGTAAATGCACTTCGCCGTGTTCGTGGTGCGCGCCTTGATCTTGTGCGCCTCGTCCAAGACGATACGATCCCACTCGATGGTGTGCAATAGCGAGTCGGAAAGGTCCACCGCATCCTCCTCGGCGCCGGCGTCGTCCGTAGCCTCGGATTTGGTTTCCTGTTTCACGGGAAGACACATCGCCGCGTCGACGCCCGAGGGGGTTGTCGCGTCGCCCGAAGCGAACGCGTCGGCGAGTCGCGCGTCCCGATCCCGCGTGGCGTCGACGGCATCGGGAAGCCACTCGTCGTCGTCCGAGTCATCCGCGAGTTTCTTCCGCGCCCCGCCGCGCGCCTGTTCCTCTCGCGCGGGCTTCCCGCGTTTCGGTCGCGCGGACGCCTTCTTCGCCGCCGACGAAGAAGACGCCGGCGGCTTTCCCCGGCCGCGGCTCGGCCGCGGAGAAGCCGCCGCCGCGGCGTCGCGCTCCTCGGCTTCGCGCCTGGACACCTCCATCACCGCGCGGAGCACGGCCTCGTCCTCGGCGTCCGACTCGGCGATCGCCGGCCTCGTCTCTCCGACGATCTTCACGTCGGAGTCGGAGACCTGCGAGTCGGAACCCGAGGAATCCCCGCCGCCGGAGGGGTTTCGCCTCGCTCTGATCGCGCCGTCGTACATGGACATCGCGGGTCTCCCGGCTTTGGTCATCAGCTCGCGGTAAAAGTTTCCCGGCGTCGGTAAGGCGTTCTTGGGCGCGGGCGCGCCGCTCGCGGGTTCGGGCCTCCGCATCGGCTCGACCACGTCATTCGCGTCGCCCTTCTTGATGCGCAGCGTGCGCATCGCCTTTTCGTTCGCCACGTCCCGCGTCTTCTCCCGTTTCGCGAGCTTCGCGGTGCGCACCGCGTCGGGTCCGCAAAAGTACTTTAGGTGCGTGACCAGGCTTCGCGGGAGGAGTTTTTTCCCGCACCAGCGGCACGGCACCATCGCGCGGTTGACGCACTTGCGCCACTCTCCCTCCACGACCGGGTACGTGGTCAGAATCACGTCCGCGTTCTGTAAGGTGGACGCTTCGACGTTTTTGCGGTCGGCGTAGTACACCGCGACGCGCAGCGCGCCGGGCGCGACGCAATCGCGGATCTCGTCTTCCCACTGCGCGAGAGCCGACGTGGGCACGACGACGAGCGTCGGGGCGCGCGCGTCCTCGCGCCGCGTGGCTCGCCCTTTCTTCGCCGCCGCAACGGCGAGCTTCTCGCGCGCCTCCTTCTGGTGCAGCAGCAGCGCGATCGTCTGGATGGTCTTGCCCATCCCCATCTCGTCCGCGAGGATCCCGCCGTTCACAGCCCCCGCCTCGTTTGCGACCATCCACCCCAAACCTTCCTGCTGGAACCCCAACAGAGGCCTCGTGAGCTGACGCGGCGCGTCGAGGCGCGGAGCGGGCTCGGAATCGTCGCGCTTGCTGAAAGACGGGTCGTCTGGATCGATGGTGTCGAGCTGCACCGCGACTTTACTCGTCAGCTCATCCAGCGTCGCCTTCCGGTCCTCGGCTGACAGGTCGTTCAGCCCGTGGATCTGCGTCGCGAGTTCCGCGCGAGACACGTCGGGCACTCGCAGACACGTCGGGTGCTGCCACGAGGAGATCCAGCCGTACTCGCCTCCGCGCCACTTGATGGGCACGCCCACGCGGACGGTGGCCTTCGCGATGAGCTCGCTGCACCTGTGGGTCGAAGAGGGAGACGTGGGGGGTTGGAGGGTCAGACGCGGCGACGCGCATCTTGCGATACACCGCTCGCCAGATCTGGCGAAACGGCGTTTTCGGCGTCGCGTCCGCGAGAGCCGCGTCGCGAACGCACCTGCGGCATCTCGCGCGACCAGTCTTGGCGATCTCCACCAGATGGCTGTACGTGGGCTCGTCCTCGTACTCGGCGGGCTTCCATTCGCGGCCTCCCTTCTCGTCCTGCACCACCGTGAGCGGCGGTGCCATGGCGCGTCGTGGTGTGTCGTCACGTCACCGCGTCGCAAAGGGAGAGCGAAATCTGTGACTTCGGCGCGAAGATGTGGAAAAGTGCCTTTTCGCGCCGCGGCGATGAAACAAAAGGCGCGTGCGTAGCCGCGACGCGCGCGCAAAACATAACCTATCGATGCACCGGTATGTACGGCGCGCTCCCTCACATGTCGCGTCATTCCCGCGTCAGTCATTCCCGGAAGCGTCCGTTTCACACCCCGCTCCTCGCGTTTTTTTTCACGCGAAGAGCTCCGGGAACGCGGATTTGACGTCTTCGGCGCGCTTCTCGTCGAGAGGGAAGCACGCCAGGAGCGCCGCCGCGAACGCGCGCAGCTCCGAGACGCACGCCTCGAACGCGGCGTCGCGCGCGGCCGGTTCGTCTCCCGCCAACGCGTCCGCCAGACCGTCGTACGCAGCCTGCAGCGCGTCGAGCGCCGCCAAGACGCGCCGCGTCTCCGGGTCCTCGGGCGCGTGCCGCGCGGCGGGCCCGAGCGTCGCGGACTTGACCAGGATCCTGAGCGTGCACACGTCGCGCACGCTGGCGTACGCGGCGAGCGGCCCGCGCGGGTTCAGGCAGTCCAGCGTCGCCGCGCCCAGCGCCTCCGCGAGCGCCGCGGCGTCCGAGCCGCCGGCTTCCGCGACGCGCAGCGCCCGCAGGCGCTCCAGCGTGGTCTGCAGGGGCCCCATGAAGATCTTGGACTTGGCCTGCAGCTGCGAGGCGGCGAAGTCGTCGAAGGGGGACGCGCGCGCGTTCGACGCCGGAAGAGCCGTGAACGCGCCCCCGAACGCACCGAGAAGCGCGTGCCGGCGCGGGAGCGCGCCGGTCGCGCGCGCACGCGCGCGCGAGGACTCGGACGCGGGGTCCGAGGCCGATCGCGCCGCGCGTGCCGACGAGGCGCACCGTCGCGATCGCGCAGACTCGCGGGGAAGACGCGCGCCGGGCACGGGCCGCGTCGCGCGCGCGCGCGCGAACATCGCCGTGGTCATGCGTTCGGCTCGCGCGCGGATCGGTCGCACGCGCGCGGGCGCGAGTGGGCGCAGCTCCGAACCCGATCGTTGTTTTGTTTCGGGATTTCGGTTTTTTGTGCACTTCGTCCGAGACCCGCGAGCGGGGAAAGTTTCCGCTCTCCGGGTCGAACCCAGCCAGACGCCGGCGCTTCGCCAGTGTTCCTCGCGCTCGCGCGGTGCGCGAATCGGATATGTCGTCGTCGCACCGCTCCGGCGCGGACGCGCCCGCGCGCCTCGCGGACGTCGAGACCCTGCGGCGTCTGACGCGCGACGCGTTCGCGGAGATCACGTCCGTGCGCGACCGCCTGCGGGACCTGGAGCGGTCCGTCGCCACCGAGCGCGCGTCGCGCGCGGCCGACCGCGCGCGCGTGGACACGCGCGTGGAGGTGTGCACCGCGTCGCCGGCGCGCGGCCGGCGCGACGCGCGTCGCCGCGGGAGCCGCGTGCGCGCCACCACCACCGTCGAGACGCCGTTTGACGACGGCGACGCGCTCTTCGTGCGCCTCGCGACCGCGGCGGCGGACGGGCGCGGCGCGACGTCGCATCACGCGACGACGCCGCGCGGCGTCGCCGACGTCGCGCTGGACAAGCTCGCGTACCGCCGCCGCTGCGGCCCC
>MDSV01160661.1_pt1 | contig 15302 bp, 19 predicted proteins | sample 810851 | NCBI WGS metagenome assembly MDSV01 (sample SAMN05326640, study PRJNA326480) | marine metagenome | isolation source: seawater | place: Atlantic Ocean: North East | collected 2012
CCTAAAACTGTCATGATTAAACCTGATAGCCCCTTAAAGAAGCCGTTCATGTACTTAAATACTCCGTCCATAATTTAAAATAATTTGGTTAATACTGAGAGCAAACTTAGAACATAATTTGCTTGATGCTAAAATAGTTGATGAAAAATCTTTTGAAAACTACATTTCTTATATGTCTGATTTTTTTAAGTCACAATTATCTTTAAATAAAAGGAAATCAAACAGTTATATTTATAATACTAATAATTAAACCATTAAAATTATTAGGTTTTTAAACAAAAAATTGTTAAAAATTACAAAAAAATATAACATGCTGATAATCAATACGTAAAGTTGTTTTTATTGCTAAAAACAGAACAAAACAACTAATTTATATCAACATCTCGAATTGAGAGTATATTTTGATGATATTTAGTATGATTTTGGATAATATAAAGCAATTTTTGAGCTACAGTCCTGGTGTTTTCTAGCTGATTATTATTGTAATAGTTGGTGAATTTGCTTAAAAGGGGGAATAAATTAACATCTGCGTCTCTTATTTCTGCCTGCATTCTAGTGTCAACTATACCTGGGGAAACAGAGAAGACAGTTAAGTCTCTATGTTTTTCTTCAGTGATAACATGTGTTAGTCTATCTAGTGCTGCTTTAGTTGCACAATAAGTACTCCAAGAAGCAATAGCATTTTTACTCGCCCCAGAACTAATATTAATTATCAATTTTTTGTTTTGATTAAAGCGACTAATAAATAGAGCGCATAATATAGTAGGAGATATAATATTAAGATTATAATCATTAATAATACCTGTATGATCTTTAAGATGCAAAGGCATAATTTCACCAATGGTAGCTGCATTATTTATAAGTAGCACTTCAGCATTACCAACCTTTGGAAAAGAGAGTTGTTTCACCTCTTTTAGGTTAGAAAGATTGATTCTAGTAAAAGTAAAATTTTGATGTCTAATAGTATTTGTTCTTGAATATCCAAATACAATATAATTCTCACTAAGCAGCAGTTCAGTAATTGCCTTACCAATTCCTTTACTGGATCCTGTTATGAAAGCTACTTTATGCAATTACAACTTCGCTAATGATTGCTCTAAATCCTCAATTAGATCAGAAATATCCTCTATACCAACACTTAAACGAATTAAGGAATCAACTACACCAGTTTTCTCTCTTTCTTTTTTTGGAATTGCAGCATGAGTCATGCTTGCAGGATGACCACATAATGATTCTACACCCCCCAAACTTTCAGCAAGCGTAAAATAATGCATATTTGAAACTACAGTTATAGCATCTTCTAACCTATTACCTTTAATATTGAATGAGACCATCCCTCCAAAATTATCCATTTGTGTTTTAGCAATTTCATGATTTGGGTGTGTCTTGAATCCTGGCCAATAAACACTATCAACTTTTGAATGATCTTTTAAGAAACGAGCAATTAGTTCTCCATTTTCACAATGTCTTTGCATTCTAAGGTGTAGAGTTTTTATGCCTCTCAACACTAAGAACGAATCCATAGGGCCTGGAACAGCTCCACATGAGTTCTGAATAAAAGATAATTTTTCGGCTAAGGCATCATCTTTACAGATGGCAGCTCCCATTACTACATCAGAGTGACCTGCCATATATTTAGTAAGAGAATGCATAACAATATCAGCCCCTAAGTCTAAAGGCCTTTGCAAATAAGGAGTAGCAAAAGTATTATCCACCACAAATGTGAGACTGTTCTTTTTTGATATCTCAGCTAAGGCCGTAATATCAATAATATTTAGCATTGGATTTGTTGGGGTCTCTGCCCAAAGCATTTTAGTATTCTTATTTATAAAAGATTCTATTTTTTTAGAATTTTCCATCCCAATAAAGTGAAATTTGATCCCGTAATTTGCAAATATTTTAGTAAAAACCCGATAAGTCCCTCCATACAAATCATTAGTAGAGATCACTTCATCACCAGGAGAGAGCAATTTAATGATAGCATCAATAGCTCCCAGTCCACTCCCAAAACAAAGTCCAAATTTTCCGTTTTCTAGAGATGCTAAATTTTGTTCTAAGGCATGCCTTGTTGGGTTTCCTGTTCGTGAATATTCATATCCTTTATGATCTCCAGGAGATGCTTGAATATATGTTGAGGTTTGATAGATTGGCGTCATTATTGCTCCAGTTGTTGGATCGGCCTGCTGCCCTGCATGTATTGTTTTTGTTCCGAATTTCATTTTTTTTGGTTTAATTTTCTTTAAGCAAAAGTATTAAAAGTTGTGGCATTAAATTTTACTTTTGTTTAAAAATACCACAATTGAATAAAAATGTTTTAGCACACATATCATTAATTTTTGCAAATTTAATTTACGCAATCAATTTTACGTTTGCTAAGGATGTAATGCCTAATTTTATTATGCCTTCAGGCTTTATCTTACTAAGAGTTATTGGGGCACTTTTTTTATTCGCTCTTTCCTATTTTTTATTTGTTAATGAAAAAGTAGAAAGGAAAGATATTTTGCGATTAGCAATATGTGGGATTTTTGGAGTTGCAATTAATCAACTCTTTTTCTTCGAAGGACTTAACTTAACCACCCCTATAAATGCCGCAATTGTAATGACAATTAATCCCATTTTAGTGATTTTGCTCTCCTTCTTCATTATAAAGGAAGCCATAACTTTCAGAAAAAGTTTGGGAGTCTTATTAGGATTAACGGGAGCAGCTATACTTATTTTAAAAGGGGGTAGTGTTGATTTCTCTTCGAATCACCAAACAGGAAATTTATTTGTATTCATTAATGCCTCTAGTTATGGTTTATATTTAGTTTTTGTAAAACCACTAATGCAAAAATACCACTTAATTACAGTTTTATTTTATGTCTTTGGTTTTGGGCTTTTGTATGTAACGCCTTTCGGACTTAACAGCTTAATGAATGTAGAATGGGCGATTATCCCATCTAATATTTATTTAGAGATTGCTTTTGTGGTGTTTTGCACAACTTTTATTGCCTATTTACTGAATTCATTAGCATTAAAACAGCTAAGCCCAACTACCGTGAGTATTTATATTTATTTACAACCTATTTTAGCTTCAATATTTGCTATTTCCTGGGGAGCGGACTATCTGGATAAGGAAAAAATTATAGCAGCGTTATTTATTTTTTTAGGTGTTTATTTAGTAAGTGTTCGTTCATTAAAGCAAAGGAAAGACAAACTTTCCTAAATTTGTAAAAATTTTATAAGATGATACAATCTATGACAGGCTATGGAAGAGCCGAAATTAATCTGGAAAACACAAATTTTACTATTGAAGTGAAATCACTTAACTCGAAACACATAGATACTAATATAAAGATGTCATCTATATATAGAGACAAAGAAATTGGGCTTAGAAATTTAATTTCAGAAAAGCTGCAAAGAGGAAAAATTGAGCTTTCAATTTGGAGGGGAAAATCAGCATCTTCCTCCAATTATACTTTGAACAATGAAGTAATCAAAGGGTATTATCAGGAAATATTAAAATTAGGAACCGATTTGAATTTAAAGAATACTTGGAGCTTCAATTTTTTTAGATTAAATCAGCCTGAAATTATTCCAGCGTTATTAAAACTTCCTGATGCAATCCAAAAAGGAGAAGAAGAAGCAAATGAAAATGAATGGAATGAAATACAGAAAGGAATAGATGCTGCAATTGCCGATTTATTAAAATTTCGCTTGGTTGAAGGGGAAAAATTAGAAACAGACATCCAGTCCAGAATACATAAACTTACTGAATTACTACAAGATATTGCTCCTTTTGCAAGTTCAAGAATTGAAAAAACAAAGGCCTCATTAAAAGATAAACTGGTAGAAATATCAAGTAATAATATTGATAAAAACAGATTTGAACAAGAATTAATTTATTATTTAGAAAAACAAGATATAACAGAAGAACAAGTAAGATTAAATGCACACCTAAATTATTTTAGAGAAACAATGGGTTCAGACTCTCAAAATGGCAAAAAGTTAGGATTCATAAGTCAGGAAATAGGCAGAGAGATCAATACGATTGGCTCTAAATCTGCGGATGTGGATATGCAAAAAATTGTGGTACAAATGAAAGATGAATTAGAAAAAATCAAGGAACAGCTTTTAAATATTTTATAGTGAAAAAACTAATTGTTATATCAGCACCATCAGGAGCAGGAAAAACTTCAATTGTCCATTATTTACTAAAGAATATACCAGAGCTTTCTTTTTCAATTTCTGCATGTAGCAGAGAAAGAAGAGTTGATGAAATTAATGGTGAAGATTATTATTTCTTAGGGATTGATGACTTTAAAAATAAAATACAAGAAGATGCTTTCTTAGAATGGGAAGAAGTATATAAGAATCAGTTTTATGGAACACTAAAATCAGAGCTAAAAAGGATCTCGAAGCAAGGCAAGATATGTATTTTTGATGTAGATGTAGTTGGAGGATTAAATATAAAAACACAATATCCTAAAGAAAGTTTAGCTATTTTCATCATGCCTCCATCAGTAGATACATTAAGAGAAAGGTTAAGGCATAGAGGCTCAGAGTCTAAAGAAAGTTTGGAAATTAGAATAAATAATGCAGGACAGGAAATTGCAAGACATAATGAATTTGATATAGTAATAGTAAATGATGATCTTAATATTGCCTGCCAAGAGACGAAAGAAGTAATTACAAATTTTATAAACTCTTAAAGATGAGAATTGGATTATTTTTTGGAAGTTTTAATCCTTTGCATATAGGACATAAAATTATCGCATCATATATGGTAGAGTTTTCAGATCTAGATAAAATAATGTTTGTGGTTTCTCCTCAAAATCCACTGAAAGAAAAATCGTCTTTACTTGAACAACATCATAGATTAATGATAATAAGAATGGAAATTGAAGATAATGCAAAGTTACAAGTTTCAGATATTGAATTTAACATGCCTCAACCATCTTACACAATTGACACATTGATTAGATTAAAAGAAAAGTATCCTGAAAATGAATACGCACTTATAATGGGCTCAGATAATCTGAAAAATTTGCATAAGTGGAAGAGTTATCGGCAAATCTTGGAAAGCTATTGTATATATGTATTCCCAAGACCTGGATTTAAAATAAATGGAACTCATGAAAATATACATATAGTAAAAAACGTTCCTCAAATGGAAATATCAGCTTCATTTATTAGAGACTCTATAAAGCAAGGAAAAGATGTTTCTTATTTAATGCCAGAGAAGGCTTGGAAATATACTGATGAAATGAACTTTTATAGATAAATGGATTTCAAAAAAAAAATAATTCTTTTTATAAGCTCAATATTTCTTTCAGCGTGTAGTATGCAAATGGAAGTTAATATTACAAAAGATGATAAGAATGAAGAAAGGGGAGCAGGAATTATTGTAGAAAACACAAAATTAAAAACATACAAAGGATGGTGGGTTTATGGAGAAGGTCAGCATATTTTTAAAGATGAAGAAACCCTTGATGAATATAATCTAGAATTCCCATATGAAGACATGAAAGAGTTAAGTGCATTATATTTAGCAGTTTGTGAGATGGAATATTTTCCAATGGAGTGCGCTATGAAAGGATATATACAGAAAAATATTTCTGCAAAACAAAACACCCTTTTAGTTTTAGATTTTGAAATCCTCTATATAGAAGGTTGCGGAGAATAACTAACCAGTTAACTAGCTTATATAATATATCTTACTAACTGTAAACGCCTTAAATGTCAACCTCTTTCATCAGTTTTTTTATAAATTAGCAGCATGGAAAGTATAATTAGAGAGGGAGAGAAAAAAGACTTGCCTGCTGCTTTAAAATTAATCAAAGAACTGGCTCATTATGAAGATGCACTTGATGAAGTAACAATTACTTTAGAAGATCTAGAAAAAGATGGGTTTGATAATCACCCTTGTTATTGGTTCTTAGTTGCAGAGAATAATAATAAAATTGTTGGGCTGTCCTTTTATTGGATCCGATATTCGACCTGGAAAGGTAAATTTTTATTTCTTGAGGACTTTATAATAAAAGAAGAACACCGAAGGTGTGGTATAGGATCCAAATTATTCCAAGCAACAGCAAAAATATGCAAAGAGTTAGAGCTAAATGGGATGTTCTGGCAAGTACTAGATTGGAATACTCCGGCAATAGATTTCTATCAGAAATACAATGCAGATATCAGTGCTGCTTGGTTAAATGGGAAGTTAACAAAGAAACAGATTAATGAAATTTGTTCTGATTAATAAAGAATCAAGACGATATAAAAAAAGGATGGTTAGTATTAACACCTGCTTTTCGCAAGAGCAATTGAATTGCCTCTCTTCCCTGTTTGCCTAAAGAAACTGAATACCTATTTACATACAAAGAAATGTGGGCATCAATAACATCTTTCTCCATTTCTTGAGCATGATGCATAACAAATTCTAAAGACGAATCTGTATTTTTAAATGCGTAATCTATAGACCTTCTTAAAACTCGCTCCATTTTTTTCTGAATTTGAAAAGAAAACTCTCTTCTTATCACTATGCCTCCAAGAGGCAAAGGGAGTGCTGTTTCTTTTTCCCAAAACATTCCTAAATCCTTTACTTTCTCCAGTCCTTTCTGGTGATAAGTAAATCGATTTTCATGTATTATTAAGCCAGCATCAGTATTACCTGATAAAATTTTATTCTCGATTTCAGAAAAGAGTACCTCGACCTTATTACAATATTCAGGATACGCAATACTTAAAAGTAGATTTGCAGTTGTTTGCTTTCCGGGTATTGAAATTTCGCTCTCAGAGGTTAAAATAGTAGAAGGTTTTTTAATTAAAAGTGGTCCGCAATTTCTTCCTACTGCTGAACCGCTGTCTAACAAAACATATTCAGGTATACAATTAGCAAAAGCACTAAAAGACAATTTTGTTACATCTAATTTTGCCTCAAGAGCCCATCTATTAAGCTGTTCAACATCAGCAAAAACAACATCGAATTCTAAATCCTCAGTATCAATTTTTTGATGTATTAAAGCATCGAAAATAAAAGTATCATTCGGGCAAGGAGAGAAACCTAATGTAAGTTTCATAAATTACTTATTATTTTTTCAACTTCAACATTCAAGTTTTGAATTGCTAAATCTAAGTCCCAATTGCTTTTATCTCTCTTCTCTACTTTATTTGAAACTGATCTTATTTGTACACAAGAAACATTAAATTCTTCACAAACTTTAAATACTGAAGCCCCCTCCATGCTTTCAATATTAGGTCCTAGCCGTTCAATAATTTCACTTATAGAATCATCGTTTCCATGAACAGTGTTTACAGTAATTGCTTTAACTTTTTTTAGAGGAGTTCTAGCATCAACCTGATATCTTGTTTTTAAATCAAAATCAGAGATCTCTGAAAAAAGATCTCCATCCTCAAAACCAACTTCTGAAAAGCAATCCTCTATAACCTCAACTACGTCCCCATTTTTTAATTCATCACAAAAAGAACCTGCTACTCCCATATTAATTACTAAATCATAATTTGTCTTTATCAATTCTTTAGTGAGTTTGATTGCAGAATTTACCATGCCAATACCAGTTATTAGAACAAGTTTTCTTCTAATCTTATCAGATATAATTTCTGATTCAGTAGCTGCAACAATTAACACATTCATATTGCAAATATATGGTATATTTGTTGCCTATTTATAAACATCATGAGTGATAATTACAATAAAAATCTAGCTAAAAATATAAAATCTATATTAACTGAGATAGGTGAAGTGCCTGAAAGAGAAGGGTTGATCAAAACTCCAGAAAGAGTCGCTAAATCAATGAGTTTTCTAACCAATGGATATAAAGAAGATCCTTCAAAAATTTTAACTACAGCAATGTTTGCTGAAAATTACAATCAGATGGTCTTAGTGAAAGATATTGAGCTCTACTCTCTTTGTGAGCATCATATGATACCCTTCTTTGGTAAAGCCCATGTAGCCTATATACCAAATGGTCAGATTGTTGGGCTTAGTAAAATACCAAGAATAGTTGATGTTTTTGCAAGAAGACTGCAAGTGCAAGAACGACTAACTGATGAAATAAAAGATTGCCTGCAAGACACTTTATCTCCAAAAGGAGTTGCAGTGGTAATCGAAGCACAGCATCTTTGCATGCAAATGAGGGGAGTACAGAAACAACACTCATCAACAACAACATCTGCTTTTTCAGGCATATTCCTAAAAGATAATAAAACACGTTCTGAATTTATGAATCTAATCCACTAATTTATGAATGCGTATGTATTCCCTGGTCAAGGGGCTCAATTTACTGGAATGGGACAAGAACTCTTCGACAACTCATATGTAGCAAAGGCAATGTTTGAAGAAGCAAATGAAATTTTAGGATTTGCAATTACTGATATTATGTTTGGGAATGATGCAGAAGCACTAAAACAAACAAAAGTTACGCAACCAGCAATCTTCTTGCATTCAGTTATTTTAGCAAAAGTATTAGGAGAATCTTTTAAGCCAGAGATGGTTGCAGGACATTCACTGGGTGAATTCTCTGCACTTGTTTCGGCTAACTATTTATCATTCAAAGATGGTTTAGAGCTAGTTTCAAAGAGGGCAAAAGCAATGCAAAAAGCATGTGAACAAAATCCATCTACAATGGCGGCTATTTTAGGATTAGAGAACAAGATAATCGAAGAAATATGTTCTGAAATCAAAGAAATAGTTGTTCCTGCAAATTATAATTGCCCTGGTCAATTGGTTATTTCTGGCAGTAATAAAGGGATTGATATTGCGTGTGAGAAACTAATCGAAGTAGGCGCCAGAAGAGCTTTAAGAATCCCTGTTAGCGGAGCATTTCATTCTCCACTAATGGAAATAGCACATGCTGAATTAGAACAAACAATTGATCAAACAAATTTCTCAAAAGGAACTTGCTGTATTTATCAGAATGTTACTGCAAATGCTGTTACTAATCCCGATGAGATAAAAGAAAATCTTAAGAAACAGCTTACAGCTCCTGTTCTTTGGACACAGAGCATGCAACAAATGATTGCTGATGGATTAACATCTGTAACTGAAGTTGGGCCTGGAAAAGTCTTACAGGGGCTATTTAAAAAGGTGGATATAAACATACAGACAAGAAGTGCAATCTTATAAAGTGTTATTTAGCAACCTACCACTATTGTATAAGTCATGCCAAGCTTTTTGAGTCTGGCATTTCTTATATAATTCTGCATGCCTCATATTATGACAATCGCTTCCTAAGAAACTCACTATGTTTCTTAAAATCAACCCCTCTACTTTATCTTTAACTTGAGAAGAATAATAACCAAGTAATGAAAGTAAATTTATCTGTAATAGTACTCCTCTGTTTACTAATTCCTCATAATCTTTCATCTGAAGATAGAGGTATCTTTCAGGATGCGCCAGAACCACCTTATAGCCTTCTAATTGCAATTTGAAAATGATGTCAGAAAGATTCTTGGGCGCTTCCAAAAAAGAGAGCTCCACTAATAAATAATTATGGCCAAAAGTGAGAAATCTCTCTTTTCCTATCTTTTGCTCAAAATTATAATCAATATAATACTCTGCGACTGCATCAACTTCCATATTGATGTTTCGAACTCTAAGTTCAGTGCGAACATTTTCAAGTCCTTCTAAAATTGTTTCAGAAGAATTCTTGTAAAAATCACTCATCACATGAGGGCTCGTAATTACTTTACAGAACCCTAATTTTTGCATTTCTTGTATAAGATTGATTGTGGTTTCCATATTAGGAGAGCCATCATCAATACCAGGAATAAAATGAGAATGAATATCTGTTTTAAGAATAGAGAATCCTAGAGGATCTAATTTTTCCTCTTTCTTTTTTGAAAACCATTTCAACATTTATCTATATTGTTCTTTATAATAATTCTGATAGTCTCCTGTGGTAATGTTATCCATCCACTCTTCATTATCCAAGTACCAAGCAATAGTTTTTGCAAGCCCTTCTTCAAATTGCAAAGATGGCTCCCATCCTAATTCATTTTTCAATTTATTAGCATCAATAGCATAGCGTTTATCATGACCGGGCCTATCCCTCACATAGGTAATTAAGCTCTCAGATGTCCCTACTTCTTTTTCTAAAGCAATATCCATCTGTTTGCAAAGCACCTTTATCAAATTGATATTTGTCCATTCATTAAAACCACCTATATTATAAGTTTCTCCATTACTGCCTTCGTGATAAATTTTATCAATTGCAATCGCATGATCTATCACATAAAGCCAATCTCTTGTAAATTTTCCATCCCCATAAACTGGCAAAGATTCATTATTTCTGATGTTATTTATAAAAAGAGGCAGTAGCTTCTCTGGAAATTGATTTGGCCCATAATTATTGGAGCAATTTGAAATCACAAATGGTAAACCATAAGTATTGCCATAAGCACGAACAAAATGATCAGAACTTGCTTTTGAAGATGAATAAGGGGATTGCGGATCATATGGTGTTGTTTCTAAAAAAAGCCCTTTATCTCCTAGACTTCCATAAACCTCATCAGTAGAGACATGATAAAATAGTTTTCCCTTTTCTTTCCCTTTCCATAAATCCTTTGCAGCATTCAGAAGGTTAACTGTGCCTACAACATTTGTCATAATGAAATCCATTGGATTAGTAATGGATCTATCTACATGGCTTTCGGCAGCTAAATGAATAACACCGTCAAAATTATATTTCAAAAAAAGGTCTTTTATATATACTGAATCTATTATATCTCCCTTTTCAAAAATGTAATTTGATGCACTCTCGATATCTCTAAGATTCTCAAGATTACCGGCATAAGTTAATTTATCAAGATTCACAATTCTGTAATCAGGATATTTATTTACAAATAATCGCACTAAATGTGAGCCAATAAAGCCTGCCCCTCCTGTAATTAATATTGTCTTAGTCATCTAGATTTCTTGATTTTTTATAAATGGACAGCAAATATATGCAATTATTAAACAATGATCTGCGTTAGTTACTCTACTTATAGTATTTTAGCAAGCAATATGAGAAACGAACAAATTAAAAAATTATGTATTGTGTTTTTTTTCATAGCATCTTTTAACTCAAATGGTCAAGAGAACAGGCAATCTGCTTTTACATTCAATTACAATTACCAAATTCCAATTGGAAATCTAGCCAACACCTTTGGCAACAACTCAATTGTTGGATCTTCTTATTTTTTAGAGACAAGCAATAATCTAATCTTTGGGATTGAAGGCAACTATATGTTTGCCCCAACTATCAAAGACTCTACTATTTTTAATAATATCAGCACCTCAGATGGTGCAATCATAGGTGCAGATGGTCAGTACGCGAATGTAAATGTAATGCAAAGAGGTTTTGACTGCTATTTATTTGCTGGCTATACTTTCCATCCCTCAGAAAATAATCTAAGTGGAATTTATATTTACCAAGGATTTGGATATCTACAACACCAAATATTTATTGATACTAAAAACCAAAATGTACCACAACTAGATGAAGAAATGAAAAAAGGATATGATCATTTCTCTAATGGATTTAGCACAAAGTTATCTGTTGACTACAATTATTATCATCAAAAAGGAAGATTTCAAATAAGTACAGGAATTAACTACACAATTGCTTATACTAAAAACCAAAGAGCATATGATTTTGCAGGAAATACGTACTACGATAACGAAAGAAACTGGGATAAATTACTAGGATTTAAAATTGCAATAATTATCCCTATCAAAAGAAAAAATGAAGAGAAATTCTATTACTACTAGATGGGAATAATCTATGATATTAGCATCTGGTTATTTGTAATAACAATTCATATTTCTGCCTTATTTAAACCTAAAGCTAAACAGTGGATAGAAGGTCGAAATGATATCTTCAAAACTCTTAAACGAAAACTTCAGAAAAGCAAAAATATTGTCTGGTTCCATTGCGCTTCCTTAGGCGAATTTGAGCAAGGAAAACCAATTATTGAAGCCTATAAATTAAAGCATCCATCACATCAAATACTACTCACTTTTTTTTCTCCTTCAGGTTTTGAAATCAAAAAAAAGACACAACTAGCAGATTGGATTTTCTACCTGCCTGCTGACACAAAAGGAAATGCAAAAGAGTTTATCAATATTGTAACTCCTATAAAAGCAATATTTATAAAATATGAATTTTGGTTTAATTATATGACTGAACTCAAAAAACAGAATATCCCTTTATATAGTGTCTCAGCTGTTTTTCGTGATGAACAAACCTTTTTCAGATATAAATGGTTTGCTAAACAATTAAATCATGTAGCTCACTTCTTTGTACAAGACAAGAAATCAGCTCAGCTACTAAAGAGCATAGGTTTTAAAAATTGTACTATCAGTGGCGATACTCGTTTTGATAGCGTGTTAGCTAATATAAAAAACGCTGTAAATAATCCTTTAGTTAATATATTTAGCAAAAACAAAAACACTATTATTTGTGGTAGCACTTGGCCTAAAGACCAGATGCTTTTAACACAATACATTAGAAATCATCCTGAAAAAAACTATATTATTGCTCCGCATGAATTAGATGATATCCCAAATTTGCAGAAACAAACTAATGCACTTCTGTATTCAAATGCAAATAAAAAGAATATCTTAACCACTAACATTCTTATTATTGATAATATTGGTATGTTATCTGGTCTTTACAAATACGGAAATTTGGCTTATATTGGCGGAGGCTTTGGTTCTGGAATACATAATATTTTAGAGGCAGTCACTTTTGGTTTGCCCGTTGTCTTTGGACCTAACTATCATAAATTCAACGAAGCAATTGATTTAATAAATCATAATGCAGCAATCTCAATTTCAAATTATAAAGAACTAAAATCAGCTATTGAAATTTCAACGAATTTTGATAAATCAATTTCACTAAATTATATCAAGAAAAATAGTGGTGCAACAAGTAAGATATTACCATTAATAAGCTAATGAAATGATAGAAAAAATCTAATTCAATACACAAATTAAAAGCCTCGTTGTCTTTTAGCTTCAAAGATCAAAATTGAAGCGGAAACAGAAATATTCATAGAGTCAATTTTCCCTTTCATAGGAATAATAATATTCTCAGCAGCTGAATCTCTCCATTCTTGAGATAAGCCAGTTGATTCAGTACCTACAACAAGTGCGGCTGGCATTGTATAATCAACAGTGTGGTAAGAAATAGCTTTTTGTAAAGTTGCGCAATAAATAGTAATGTTATTTTCTTTTAAAAAACTAATTATTTCGGCTGTTGTTCCGGTTGCAATTTGATTTGTAAATAGACATCCAACACTTGATCGGATTATATTTGGATTGTATAAATCTCCTTTAGGGTTAGCGATAATAACAGCATCAAGTTTTGCTGCATCTGCAGTTCGTAATAGCGCTCCTATATTTCCAGGCTTTTCAGGTGCTTCAGCAATCAAAATTAATGGATTTTCACTGAGCCTTAAATTTGATAAATTTAGTTTCCTGCTTTTTGCAATCCCAATTACACCACCTGTATTTTCTCGATAGGCAAGTTTTCTAAATATTTCTTTACTAACTTCAATAAATTTAGTTTCTTCTGAAAAATTCTTTAGCTCATTAGCAGAAATAAACTCAGGAACAAATAAAATTTTTTCTATCTCATAACCTCCTTCAAAAGCTAAAGAAATCTCTTTTTTACCTTCAATCAAGAAAGTGCTATTTTGTTGACGAACTTTTCCTTTGTCTCTTAAAAGAGCAAGTGACTTTATAAATGGGTTTTGAAGTGAAGTTAACTTTTCCAAAATATACACTCTAACTAAATTAGATACCAAAAGTAATTATAAAAAATTTAAGAAAGTTCTAAAAAAACAAAAACGGAAGATAACCTTTCGATAACCTTCCGCTTTGTACACAAGACAACTCATTTCTCGAACTCTTTTATAAAGAGCTTGTTCTACTCTATGAGTTAAGAATCCCTATAAAAAGGAAGGATTAAGTCATTACCAAATAAACCCTCATTTTCTTAGAGATAAACGAACTAAAACATTATTGAAGTAAATAACTAACATTAACTTTTTTAGAAAAAATTTCTTTTGAAACAAAATTCCAATGTTTAAAAAATATAGAATTCATTTTTTTAAAGATATCATCAAATTTAGTAATTATAAAATAATTTTTTTTTCAATTAGATCATTGAATACTAAAATTTCATTTTTTGAATTTTTGTAAGATTTGACACTAAATAAAAATAGCGCATGATCACTCATTTCATGAATTTTTTTTGGTGCTTTTAACTCAACTAAAAATGCAACATCTTTTAAAACAATAAAATTATTCCAATCTGTGATTAATTGATTTTTTTTTAAATATGCCATCTTATCAAAAACTAATCCACTTTTCTTTCCTAGTGATCTGACTACAGGCATGTTTTTTTTTCCTAAGCATTGCAAAACAACATTACGACTTGAACTAATTAAATTCTTATATGTTAAAGTATTATAATCAATAGACACCGCATATAATCTAGGGTTCATATTAACTACAGAAACATAAGTGCATATATTCATATTAGTTTCCCCTTTATGATTATGGGTTAATAGACTATAAATATTTGAGTTAGTTCTATTCCAGGGTCTTTTCATTTATATTTTTTTATTTATAAAATTATATAATTTTAAAATAAAGCCTTTGTGTTTTTTTGTATTCATTATTTCAAAAGTATATGTGTATATATCTGTTTGGATTATAAAAGAATTATCATTTGACTGAAAAGTTAAAAAATGAAAAGGACAAAACTCTACATATTCAGTGTTTTTATATCTAAAATAAAAAACAATTCCCTTTGTTCTTAAATCAAAGTTTAGGTAAACTGTATTATAATATTCTTCAAAATTTATATTGAATTTGTTCTTTGATATGGATAGCAGTTTATATCGAAAGGAGCCAAAGTTCTTGTTTATAATTCTTTCAATTATTGAATATTCTTTTCCACATGTTTCTCGTATCTCATATCCAATATCATAATCTTCATTATTTACTTCTAAAAGCATATGTACTTATTATTTGTTTAAATTGTTATAAAAATTTGCCATAGATATTGAATGAGGAAGAGTAATCACTGATATACCAATAATTGAAAATAAAAGTAATGAAATATTCAGTTTATAGTAATTTGATATAAAGATTAATAAACTAAAAAAAAATAAAGCTATTACTGTAAAAGGAATAAGTAAGCGAATAAATTTTATTAAAGTAAATCCATAGAATTTTTGTTCTAAATAACTATACTCTTGAACAAGAACCTTAATTGAATGAAGAAAAACAAAGTAAAGTGTAAAACTTATAA
>MDSV01000260.1_pt1 | contig 15301 bp, 7 predicted proteins | sample 810851 | NCBI WGS metagenome assembly MDSV01 (sample SAMN05326640, study PRJNA326480) | marine metagenome | isolation source: seawater | place: Atlantic Ocean: North East | collected 2012
CCTTTCCAATTAAAACGAATTGAACCTAAATTTACTGTAGCCATATTATCTCCATATTATTATAATTTTATTGTTTTGTCCATTATATTGTTGCTACTAATTCTGTATTTACTAATGACCATGTTATACCAGAACTAGCAAAAACTACATCCCCAAAATTAGCATATGTAGCAGACGATATATTATCTGCCCCTTCATTAGTTGTAATAACTCTTAATGAATTATTTGCTGGTGTTGGTGTATTTGCTGTGCCACCCATACCACTATGACTACTGCAATAATAATATAATGTTACTGCCCCTGTTGCTACTATTATTTGTACATATGCACCAGCTTGGCCTTGTGTACCACTTGTTGTAACTCCTGTAGTATATTCTGTTGATCCTGCCGCATCTGCCGCTGTAGCAAATCTAAATGGATGTGATGCTGTAGAACTATCAGATAAATCAAATTTGTAAGTATTACCTTCATATAAATCTAAAGTATCTTGTGATACTCCATCTATAACAAATTTACCACCTGCTACTGTAACAGTTTTAGTTTGAGTAGATGTATTATAATACATTTCAAATCCATATACTTCTGGTGTACTAGCATTAGAATATACTAATGCATTTCCCGCAGGGTTTACAACAAGAGCTTGTCCTGCTGATCCTAATGATGCAGGTGTATTTGTTAAATCATTAATATTAATATTAGCTAATTGGAATGTTCCATATGTAACTATATCTACTACATCTCCATTTGCTAAAGCTGAAGCAAAAACTACAGATGTACCAGAAGTAACAGTAACATCTGTTCCATTTACCTGTTTAACACCATTCATATAAACATCTATAAATCCTGCGTCATAAGCTAAAGTTTTACTATTTGCTTCTGAATAGCCTGTACCAGAAGCACCTGTTAAAGTAGTAGGTGTTCCTGTAATATTGTATGTATATCTTTCGCTTGTTCCATTTACTGTAGAACCTGCCGCCGCCCAACCGCTTGATTTATAAACTTTTAATTCATTTGCTGTTGTATCAAAATAAAGATCACCTGTATTTAAACTTGATGTTGGTGCTGAACTTGCAATTCTATAAACATCTGCAAAGTTTTGTACTGCTGATAAATTATTATTTACATTTGTAACTGCCGCATGAGCCGCCGCTAAATTAGATAAACCAGATATACCTGCTAATGTTCCTATATTATTTGTAGGTGAAATTTGACCTGCTACTGTACTAATATTAGAATTTGCACCAGCAACAGTTGCTATATTATTTGTCGGACTTATTTGTCCAGCTACTGTATTTACATTTGTTTGATTTGTTCCTGTTAAAGCTAATTGATACCAAGTAGTGTTAGCTAAATTATAGACTTTCATTAAGTCATTTGTAGTGTCAAAATATAATGCACCATCAATTAATGCATTGCCATCATTATCAACAGTTGGATTAGAAGATTTAGCACCTAAAAATCTATCATCAAAAGTATCTAATGCTGTTTCTGCCGCAGTCTTTGCAGTTTCCGCCGCAGTTTTTGCAGTTTCTGCCGCTGTTTTTGCTGTTTCTGCCGCTGTTTTATGAGTGTTAGCATTTGATTCTGATGTTGCCGCCGCTGTTGCACTATTTGCACTAGCTGTTGCACTATTTGCAGATGCTGTTGCACTATTACTTGCCGCAGTTTGTGCTGTAGTTGCTGTTGCCGCATCTACTAATAAATCCCATTTAGCAGAATCAGTATTAGTTGTTAATGGTTGTGATCCGCTTGATGTGTGTGTTGTGTTTGCAATAAAAATATTATTTGTACTTGTGTCTTTTACAATATCTCTTGAACCATATGCTGTTGATGCAGACCAATTTCCTTTGTAACTTCCTAATTCTGTTGCAACAGATAATTCTCCGTTAGTATCAAATGCTAAAATTTTAGATGCTCTAGCCGTAGCATTGTCTGTAAATTCTGTACTTGTCATAGTATTCGTTCTTGATATTTTTATTGAACGATCTACTTGTTCTTGTAATTCTTGTACTAAAGCTAAATTTTTATCAAATGCACCTTCAACACTATCTGCTGTAAAAGGATCATTTTCTACTAAATCTAATGCTTGTACTTGTGTAGTATTTCTTCTTAAAATTACTGTTTCTGTATTGCTAGGTATATTGCCAGATGTAAATGTAACATTACCACCACTTGCATTACCAGCATTACTAACTGTATAATGTGTAGTTAAACTTTTTACAGTTTCCGTACCTGTTGATGCACGAATAATAACCTGCATATCAGCGGTAGAACTAATTTTAAATGTATATGCAAATACATCTTGGCTACCTGTACCATTATAACTGTTCTTAATTGTAGTTGTACTAATTGTCATTATCTTCTATCTTATCATCTTTATTTTTAGATTTAAAGTCAAGATTTACCTTATTATCAGTTTTATTAATAAAATCAATTAAACCAAGCAACATCAATGCTTGTTTTTTTTTGTCTGTTTCTTGCATAAATTCCTGTAATAATACATTACCGCCTGTAGATTTTGCTAATAATTCTAATAATAAAGGATTAGTTTTTAAACTATCTTTTCTTAATGCTAATGCTTTTAAATGTTTTGCTTCTAATTTATTTGCTTCTCCATTTAATATATGAGCCAAACCTTCTTTAGCATCTATTGAAATATTAGCCATTGTAGTATCATATTCTTTTACATGATGTTTCATACTCATTTTAGCAGGATGATTCCCTACTTTAACAAATCTATTTAATACAGTACCAACAATAGGATAGCCTAAAACTTCTTCTAATTCTGTACTTACACCTACTAAATCTTTTCCTTTAAATTTATAAAAACCTTGACCTGTATATGTATTAATAAACCATTTTAATATTTCTATATTTTTTCCTCTTTCTTCTGTTTTAGATAATGTTGTATCTATAGCACTTGTGCCTTTAAAATCATCATGTGGTACTTTACCACTCATCCATGTAATTACATCTGCAAACATACCAAATACAGGATTCATAGATGGCATACCACTACTTGTTAAAAATGCAAAATATTCAGCAGGGTTTGCAGGTTCACCATGTATTTGTTCGTCTTGTCCAATACCCATTGCTTTATATAATAAATTAGTAAACACTCTTGAAGATTCATCTTGTGGTATTCTAAAGTAAACTGATCTACCTTCCGCATCATAACCTAATGGTATAACAATATAGTTTTCTCTATCCCATTGATTTACTCCCCACCAGAATGCCGCAACAGGCATACCAAATGCACCTACTTCCATAAGTTTCATCATTACTTTAGGTACTACATTGTAGAATATAAATTTAGAACCAACAGACCAAGGTGCTTCACCAAATCTAGTTAAATCTGCTCTCCAACCTTCTTTAAAAGCATTCATATATAAAAACATATTATTCCAAATTTGATTTTGTTTTCCTTGTCTTAAAAAAGATGGATGTCCAAAGTCTGCTTGTACTCTTAACATCATTTCTTTATTAGTCATTTTTATTTCACCTCTTTTAATAGCATCCCTTAAATACATAGTAGATGCTACTTTTGGCATTCTTGCTATTGCTCTTGCATTATCTCCTAAAAAACCAAATAAACCATTTCTTCCAAATATTTCTTCCCAAAGTTCTGTAAATGTTCCTTGTGTTTCTTTATAACTTTTTGTTTTTTCATCCCATTTTTTTACTTTACCTTTACCATCATTCCATCTTTTTAATAATTGCTCTAACATAAAAGTATCTTCATCAATTCCTAATCTTTGTGCTTTTTGTCCAGCTTGTCCTCTATAACCTTCAACAGAAGATATTAAAAAACCTTGATCTTCCATCATACGAGTTAATGCTGTTCCTTTTCCAAATATAGATTTATACGAAGGTTTGACGGATTTAAGTAAATATTTTATATATGAATTTTTACCACCGCCTTTAATATCAAATAAACTTGCATTAGGCATCATTTTTATAGTTCTTCCAGAATCTCTAATTAAATCAACAGGCCAAAACGCAGGATTATATTCTGTAAAAAATTTTCTAAACACTTCACCTGTTGTACTTAACATTTTAACCATAATACTTGCTTGTAATGGATTTTCTTTAAACAATGCCGCTAAATGTTTATTTATATAATATAATTGTAACTCACCATTTTTCATAAAATGGAATGCTTCCATATCTTTTGGTGGTGCTTCTAATTTATTTTTTCCAATATGTTTAGGTTTCATAATAATTCTATCTGTTTTAGAACCACCCCAATTCCATAATCCTTCTCTTTTTTCTAAACTAGATTTATTTGCTTTAGCCCATGCAACTATATCTGCCATAGCTTTATGTCTTCTTGCTTCTATAATTAAGATCATATCTTTTTCTACAGTAGCCTCATAAGCATTTCTTGTTATATTAAATGTACCTTGTGATTTACCAATAAAACTTGTAGCTGATCTATTTTCTCCAAATTTTTCAATTCTATTTAATAAATGTTTTAAAACATCATAAGTTACATATGTTTTATTATCTTTCATTGCTTGAATAAAAGGGGCATCATACATACCAGATGCTTCTAATTCTGATATAACATATTGTTTTCTTACTAAACTAAATTCTTCCATTAAAGGTATTAAGTCTGGGTATGTTTCTTTATATCTTTCCCATAACCCTTCTATTGTTCTTACATCAAATTGACCTTCTAATTCTTTTTGTAATAATTCATTTAATTTAAAATAACCACCTGTAACCATTCCTTCTCTTTGATTACTTTCATAAAGGTTTCTTAATTTCAAACCATATCCAAATTCATGTAAATTATATCCAAGATCAATTATCTTATTATTAATTTTCTCATTAAGTATATCGCTATATAATTTTAATTTAGATGCTCTATATCTATAACTTTCTACACTTACATTTGTTTCTTTAGCTTGTGGACTATGCCATCTATTCCAAAAATCTCCCATTCTTCTATAAAAATAAAACATAGAATCATATACTTCTGTTCCTAATGTATCTATTCGATCTGCCTTATATTCATTTTCTACTGCTTTCATTTTTTCTACATTAGCATCCCTAGATTCTTTTATTCCTTTTTGTATTTCTTTATCTAATCTAGTAGAACCTTTAGAGTTCATATCTATTTGTATATCTTCATATAATTTTTGTAATTCTGGTTTTCTATTTATATGATGAATCCACATATCATATGTTCTAGGTGCATTCATTTTAACCCATTGTGGTTTTAACAACCAAGCCATCATATAATCAGCAAATAATTCTCTAGCACTATATCTATATTTAGTATAACTTTTGCTTGACATTTCATTAAAAGGTTTCCATTGCATAGTTAATTTACGCAACTCATTCATTATAAGTTCTTTATTTACTAATCCTCTTTTTTCTAATTCTTTTTCAAACATTTGTTTAAACATTTTGTTTGCTTCTGTACTCAATTTAGAATCAACTTTTTTACCATTAATTTTATCTGCAATAGCTTTTAAGTGATGCGACATTAATCCTTTCATTGCATCTTTAACTACTAATTTTTTTAATGCGTCTGATAATTTAACAAAGGCTTCATAAAATAATGGATTAATATTTTTTCTTGCATTAGCATCTTGAAATATTTGTAGTATAGTTTTTGGTGTAATTTCTGGTGGTAGTTCTTTTATTTCAGCATTAGTTTGTTTTTCTTTTTCCTTTGCCATTTTTTCAGCAGATTTTTTCATAGCATTTATTTCTGCTGTACTTAATGGTTTAGCCCCATCATTTTTTCCGTCTATCCATTCATTCATAAATTTCTTTAATGTAGCTAATGAACCTAAAATATTCCCTCTTGCTAAATTAGCATTAGGTAAGTAATCAATTAAATGGCCAATTTCGTGTGCCAATGTCATATATAAACCAGCAGGTGTTTTTTGTAGTTTTTTAGCTATAACTACTCTTGGTGCATTCTTTCCTTTGAATTGAAAAAATCCTCTTAATGTAGGTGATAATCTTTTTAGTTCTGGTGATTTATTTATAAACACCCTTGTCATTTCAACAAGATCAAATAAATCTAATCCTTTTGCGTCATTGTATAATCTTTGCCACGGCATTTCTTTATGACCGCCATATGTTCTTGCCTGTGTATATGGATCATTAGGTACTTCAAATGTATTACCATCCCTTGTGCTATTGGCTCTATCGTAATAAAATCCTTCTGTTTTATCTTTTGAAGTATATTCTCTCCAATAATTTTTAGCTTGATTTTCTAATGGTTTATCTAATTTTCTACTCATTAATAATCCAATAGGTTGATTATTTTTTGGATTTAAAAATACTAATTGAGTTCCATATGTTGTTCCTTCTGTAGCAAGTAATTTAGCTTTGACAACTTTACCATTATTATCTGTAAATCTTGCTAAAGTTTCATATGCTTTTCTATTAAAAGAAACATATTTATTACCAACTCTACCTACTAATATATCTACATTTGATAATGAACCTTTTTTAACACTAAATACTACATCTATTTTTTTATGTTTTTCTGTTAAACCTTGAAATAATTTACTCATCATTTCATTACCTGTTTTAAATTTTCCTTTATAACCAGCTTTTTCATTTTTTAATGTATCAAAATATTTAGCCATTTTAGGATAATGTTTTTTAACTATTAGCATTTGACTATCAGAAACTACTTTGCCATCTAAAGTTTGTACTTTTTCTCTATTACCTAATTCTTTTAAAGTAGCCGCAGGATTTGCTTTATAATTTTTTGCTGTACCTTCTACAACATAAACACCTTCTGCATCTTTTGTTAATTCAACTATATCTATTTCATAAATACCATTTTCTTGTTTCTCTTTAAAATCTTTATTCTTCTTTTCTTTAATTTGAATTTTATTGTTGTTATCAATTTTAATTTCTTTTTCTACTACATCTATTTTTCTAGCTTCTGTCGCAGATATTTTAACTATTTCATTATTAGGTTTTTTAACTACTAAAATTTCTGTATTTCCTACAGCTTCTTTACCCACAACTATAGCTGTATCACCACCATGTGCAGTAATATGTATTTTTTCATTTAATTTATATTTAGGTACAGGTAATAATTTTATATTAGCTGTTTTTTCCATACCTTTAACTATTACTTCTGATGCATTTAATATTGTTGCAGGTATTTCTCCTTTTCTTAAAGATTCCATTACAGCAATATCTTTTTGTGCAAGTGTAACCATTTCTCTTGGATGTATAGAATATTTACGATATATATTTTTTAATGTTCCAACAGTTTTAATAGAACCATGTAAACCAAATATTAAAACAGTAGCATGAGCAAAATCATGTTTAGTAGGAATTTGTCCTTCTAATAAAGCACCTAAAGTTACCATTGTAGTAATTTCAGAACCTAATCTAGCCGCTGTTGTTGTTCCCATTGCAACTTTACTTGTTCCTAATCTTGGGCCAATTACTTTTGAAACTTTATTACCTACTCCTAATGTAGCACCACCAATAATAGATGCTTTTGTTCCTGTAATAGCTGTTTTAACATCAAAAAAATGTTTTAAAAATTGAGTAAAATCTCCTACTTCACCAGATTGTATTGCTCTCATATATGAATCTCTTATTATTTCTGGTAATGCAAAAGCACCAGCACCACATATTACAGGAGAGGCTACTACACTTGTTCCGCCTGTAACTGCCGCCGCACCAGCATTTGCCGCAAAACAACCTCCTATCATCCACGGCAAATCATTTGCTAAAGTAACAACTGATTGTATAATTTCTCTACTAAAAGTTTGTTCTTGGTGCATAAAAGTTTTCATATAAAGTTCTTGTATGTCTTCTGGTTTTAATTCTCCTTTTTGATCTGCTGTACTTTCTAATATTTGATGAAAGTTATCTATAAAACCATTTACTGATAAATTATATCCGTTAGTAAAAACACTATAAGTTCCTTTACCACCCATAGCGGAAACAATATTATCTCCAATTACAGGAATTTTATCTATTGCTTTTGTTATAATATTATCAGATGGTAAAAAAGGTAATTGACCCATTTGATAAATGTATTTATCTGTTCCCCAAGTATCTACATATTTATCTATTCTAGCTAATAAACCATCATTTATATCTCCTGTAACATGGTGTATTTTATATAATTCTTTAAGTGCTTCTTTATCATTATCTACCATGATTCTTCTTATTAAATCATCTGTTCCTTTTCTTTCTAATAGGTTAGCCATTGCTAATGCTCTTTGTTGATCATCAGTAAGTTTCATCATATCCATATGTTCAAATGCTTCAACTATCCATGGAGGTACTTGATAGTTTTTATCATTTCTGTTCATTATATTAAGGTATCTTTTTAAAGCTGTGTCCATTGTATCTTTAGTTAATTGAAAATAACCAGCGGCACTAGAACCTTGTGCATTTAAAATATTTCTATTGTCTGATTCTAAAGAAGATATAAAACTTAATGCTTCATTAAATCTCATTAATTCCCAATCATTAACATTAAAATAATTTTTTGCGTGTAACAACAAAGGCATTGTTGCTTCACGGGTTGTTGCAGGTGTATTTAAAACTTTAATTTCTGCATTTTTTTCTTGCTCTTTTATTAATTTTTTTTCTTCTAATTTAAGTAATCTTTCTGTTTCTACTTTTTGAAATTCTTCTGTAGGCATTGTATAAGTACCATCTGTAGAATCAAAACCTACTTTACCTTCAATAATATCTTTTGCTTCTAGGTTTTTAAGTAATGCTTTTTGATCTTCATTTAAAAGACTTTCAACAACAGATAAATCACTATCTAATAAAAACTTTGTGCTTTCTATATTTACATTTGGTTTATTTTCTTCAAACCATTTATTAATATAACCAACTTTACCCGATTCATCATTTGCATATAGTTTAGATGCATTTTCATATATTTCTTTTATCTGGTCTTTTTCTGATGCTTGTAAATTATTATAATTAGTTCCGTCTATATTTTTAGCATGATTTTCATTAACAGAAACAACATCTATAGAATTTTCATTTTGTTTAATTGATTTTTTTTTTAATGAATCATTTTTACCTAATTCGTTATGTTGAAGAAATACATCTGTAACAGATGAAGCTAAATCATCTGCTGTTACAGATTCACTTTCTTTCATAGTAATGCCGTAAGCATCATTAATATCCATATCGCTAAACCCAGCAATTTTAAGATATTTTCTTTGATTGTTTACCCAATCTATAATTTGAGATTCATTAAAACCTGCTTGTGATAGCATTAATGGTGTAAATCTAACACCCATATTATTCCTCCGAAGGCATTATAATAAATTCATTCATATCTAAAGAATCAGTATTAAATTCGCCTGTTGCCCATTCTGGTAAATATTTGTCTTTATTATTTTTTGTAACCTTTTGTACTCTTTTAATATAAGCTAAAACACTTTCTCCTTCTTTTTTTACAGGCAATGAAATTGCTGGTGCAGTAGATTTTTTACCATCAAAATATTTATCTGTATTAAATGAATAATCTGTTTCACCTGTAGTTAATGTTTCTACTGATGCTAATTCTGTTTCAGATAAATTACTTTTCCATTCACTTATTTTTGCTTTATCTATTCTTCCTTTATAAACAGTAATTAAATCATTTAAAATATAATTAGGGTTTTTTTCATCCATTAACATTTCTTTAATAGAAATACCTCTTGATTCTCCTTCTGCTATCATAGCAAACATTTGATTCATTGCGGCATATGCTTCTTTAGGTACTTTGTTATCTGCTAGAAATGCACCTAGTAATTCCATAGGGTCAGCATTAGGATCACTAGCTTGTATTGTACCTATTTGACTAATCATAGTCATAATAACATTTTCATCTACATTTAATTCTTTTGTAAGCATAGAAATAGCATTTTTAGTAACACCATTTTTCCACTTATGTCTTTCTTTTGTATTATCTTTAGCATTTTTAATTAGTGTAGTAGCATATTCTGGTTTTAGATAACCATTAGCCATAGCATTATTAATAATATTATATTCTCCTTTAGTATCAATAAAACCACCATTAACTAAATAAGTTAGTAATGCTTTTGTTTGTAAACCAGCAGGACTTTCGTATGTTGCAGTTCCTTTAGCAAGATTATTTATTGTTGTTGTAAATGCTGTTTTTAATGTTCTTTTTGTTGATGGTTCTAATGATGTATCTGCTTCTAATCTTTTAATAAAATCTTTGCTAAAATTTATACCTTCTACAGAATTAGATGCTATTGCCATTAATTCATTTGTAAAACTAACATTAGATTTTAATTCATTTTCATTACGCATAGCTTGAAATATCTTTTCTTGATTAGTGTAGCTAGTTTTAGCATCTGTAATTAAACCTTTTCTTAATTCATCATCTACAGTAACTTCATTTCCGTTTATATCTTTTATAGAATAATTAGGATTAGCTAAATTTTCATATATAACTTTCCAATCTTCAACTGTTCTACCATTTGGATTTTCTGTAACATGCCCATTTGATGCTTGAAAGAATACTATTTTTTGATTTGTAAATAATTTTGTTTTAGTTAATTGCTGATCAAATCCTTCTTTATTAGTTAAAAATTTATTAAAAGAAGGTAATGTAACTTTAGAATACATTTCGTATAATCCTTTTATTTCAGAAATAGATGTAGCTTTATTTACATTTTCTAAATATGTTTGATTAGAAGTTTCTAAAGCCATAACGGCATTATTAATTTTTCTTTCATTTACTGTTTGTCTAATTTTACTAGATTTTGTATGTAAATCTTCCCAAAAATAAGGTTGAAATTCTTTCCATGTTTGTTCATCCATTGTTTCTTTATATTTTTTTACTAATTTAGGTTTTAATTTTTCAAATTCAGATATTGCATAATCTGGATTAGCAACAAATTTATCATCCATTTTTATATTATCTAAAAATATTTGAGTATCATTGCCTACAGAAACTTTTCCATTTGCAATATTAGTATTAATTTCTAATCTTCTTAATTTTGCAGTAAGAGCATTTTGTTTAGCACCATAATCTAAAACAGCATTAACAGCATTAGAACCTATTTGTGCCAATGTATTACTTCCTGTTGTTCCTGTGGTTAAACTTCTTCCACTATTTGAAACAGGGTTATTTATATTACTTTCATATCTTGGTATCTTCATAAGTTATCCTATATCGTGCTGGACTAAATACTGTTTGTTTTGTTCCATTACCATCTTCAGTTATTGTCCATGCTTTAAAATCTTCTCCTGCTTTTGGTTTTGTTTTACTATATCCTTCAAATACCATTTTTTCATCATCCCATACTTTAATTTTATAAACCAATTAAACACCTAACTTTTCTGCTATTGCTTGATTAGTTTGATAATTTTTATATCCTATTCCTGCACTTAATAATGTATTACCCATTTTATAAGTTTCACTAGCAATCATTCCTGTTACTTCAGATTCCATTGCCATACTTTTTATAAAATATCCTTTTTCTAACCACATTAAATCTTCTTCATAACTTTTCATATCTGCATTTGCCATTATTAAAGGAGAGCCTGTAAACTGAATACCACTAGCACCAACCCTTGCTCTTTGTTCACTTAATAATTTAGCTTGTTTTTTAGCCAATTTAGTTCTTTCATGAAGTCTTTGAATTCTGTCTTCATAATTTTTCCAAGCCGCATTAGCTTTTATATTTTTAATGTTTTGTTTATGACCCATTATTGTAAGACCTGTGCTTACTGCCATCATTGCTGGTACAAACCATGCCATATTATTTAATCTCCTTAATCACTTGTTACTAATGTTCCTGTTATTCCTAAAATAGTCATAGGTAAAGGTTGTGTTTGTTCAACTTGTATTTGCCCTTCTCTATCCCATCCTAAATTACTTACTCGTTTATCACCAGAAAATTCTGGTATGTCTTGACCCATTGGTGTAGCAGATGTTCTAAATGGTAATTGATCTCCATTTATAGTTATTCCTACACTTTTATGTAATCTTACAACTACTTCATTATACCTTTTTTTTCGTGCTTGTGCAGTACCAGATTGTGAACCTGCTTCTATTTTCATAGTTTTTAATTTAGATATATAACCTAATCCTATTTCTATACTTTTATACCCTGTTTGTGCAGGTAATGTAACTGTTATTGATCCAGCACTTACAGTTTGATTAGGATATACTGCATCACCTACTAATATTTGTACTTCTTCCCCTTCAAGATGATTTAGGCCTGTTACTATTGTTGTACCTGCGTTTACTATTGCCGACAATGTACAATCCATATTTAATGTTGGGTCTAAATATTCTACATATTTTTTAATTGTTCCATTTATTCTTCTTTCAACTAATAACCAAACTTGGTTTTCAGATGATTCATTTATAGATGTAATACTTTTAATTTTTGCTTTTGTTGTAAATGTATGACTTGCACCAGACCCAGCAGATATTTGTGTAATAGTTCTATCTACTGCTTGTGAATATGTATCTGCTAATTCTATTGTGTTAGCATCCCTACGATAAACATAATATGTTTGACCTTCTACTAATTGTGGTATTTTTGTACCACCACCTGCATTGTAAACAACTGCATCACCTGTAGATAACCCATGTGATGATATAGTTACATAACCATTAAAATTAGCATCAGATGTATATGTTGTTACTGCACTTGCACCATTAAATGTATATTTATTTGATCCACCAAATATATGTCTATGCCATGCAATTACATCTTCTTCTCTTTGATATGTTAAACCTAATAATGTTCCGTCAGTTCTACAAGCCCAATAAATAGAATCTGGTTCTTGTGCATAATCAACATCTACTATTCCTGTGTCTGTAATATGTTCTGCTAACAATGTCATGTCTGGTGCTAAATATGCATCATCTTCAAATCTATAAGAAAATTCTCTTACTTTTCTTTGTTGTCTTTGTACAAATAATACAGCATTACCAATTTGTGTTGGTGCTGTTGTATAACCACCATATGTAGTTTGTTGTGATATATTTACATTATCTGGTTTTAATGGTTCACCTGTTGGTCTTCCTACTTTAAATTCACCACCAACTGTACCTACAATTAAATCTCTTGCAGGTGCTAACCATCTAATTACATTAACTCTATTAGCCGCAATAGTATAAATAAATGCATCTGCCGCACTAGCATCCCCTGCATCAAAATTTTCATATAAACCAGATTGTGATGCCCATACTGTTTGTGGATATGATGTAGAACCACCAAATACTAATCTTTGTTCAAAAAATGATACTGTTCTAGGATAACCATTAGCAACACACCATGCACCTAATGCCCATGTAGCATTTGCATTTGTATTTGCAAAATTTTCTGTTGTTGTTGCAGTTACAGATGTACCAGAAGAATATGCTGTTATTTTTGCGTGGCCATCACCTATGCTAATTAATCTTCCAACATCAGATGCTACAAATGTAGATGTAGATGCTGTAATTGTAACAGAACCAGAAGTTCCGCTTGGTGTCATTGTTGTGCTAGATGTATTTGTATCTAAATATGGGCCTTTTTCAAAATCTACATCTGTTAATGACCAAGATGTATGTCCTGTTCTAGTTAATTTTCTAGGGGTATGGTCTGGGTGTACAATGTACATAACATCTGCTGACTGTGTAAATTGTAAATCATATATTTGTGATGATGTATATGTAGTAGTTATTTGATATGCTCTTGATGCTGTACCGCCAGATGTATATGTGTCATAACTTGTAGAATTTTCACCAGATAATTCAAATGTATTTGTTGTTTTATTTGCTACTGTAAATCTTCTTCCATTTAATCTAGTCATTCCTACAATGCCAGAAATCCAAACATCATCACCATTACTAAATCCATGTGAATTAGCTGTTACTACAGCAGGATTTGCTTTTGTTATTGCTGATATTGTTTTTGCACCTTCTGTAATTTGTCCGTTGTCTTTAAAAAATCTTATATAATTATTACCTAATTCTAAACAATAAGATTGTGTAATACTAAATTCAAATGGTATTAATCTAACTGTTGTAGATGAATCTTTTACTTCTGCTACAAATCTACTACCATTTCTTCTTTGACAACCGCCTTGTGGAAATACAGTAAGATTTTCCATTATTTCTACACCATTGTTATATTTTTTAAAATCTACTTGACCTGCAAGTTTAGGTGTTAATTCACCAGCAGTAAAATTTGTTTGAAAGGGGTGTACTCTTGCCATTAATCTTTCCTAAAGTCAATAAAAGTATCAGAAACAAGATCATCTATAAATCCTTCTTGTCCATCAATACTTCGTGCTTCGGAAAGTTTTAATTGATAAAGTTTCTGCATTTGTGTTTGTAAATTAGCACTATTTGTAATTGGATATACTAAATCTACAGCAAGTTTTGCCGTTAGTACATCTACAAACAAAGCATCAAATTGTGTTGTGTCTGTTATTCTTGCAACATATAATATTTTAGCTGTGCTTTCGTTAGTAAGCAAAACTCTACCTTGTGTTGAATAATTTTCTACTTTAAAAATATAATCTTCATATTCCATACCTAATACTCTTAAACAATAAGGGTTAGTAGGTAATGCATATTGATATGTAAAACCATATGCAGGTTTGTCTGTTAATTGTGCTAAACTTGCTCTAGTAATTGCAAAATTCCACGGATGCATTCTTAATACAGAATCTCTAGCATCTGCGTAAAATGAATTACACAATCTTGCTCTTTCCGTGTCGTCTGTTAAAGATGTTATAGGATCATCACCCAATCTTCTTAATGCATTTGAACATATTGATACTTCTGTAGCCATTTGGGTAATATATAATAAGGGCGACAAGAAATCAATCTTTATCGCCCCTATCTTTTTTAGTTAATAATTAGTCCACTACATAAAACATTTCTAAAGAAATAGTACCTGTACCATTTGCATTAGATAATGTAACTGTAACGGGTAATCCGTCTTGGTTAGCATCAACTTCACTCATAGCTAGTTTAGCCATAGTAGATGGAAACGCAACAACTTGATCTGCTGTTGAAGCCGCCGCCGCTTTATAGGCATCTACATCAAGAGCAACTGTTGCCCCTGCTGAATTTGTATGTGCCGCATAGCCTACTGCTAATTGTGTTGAACTTCCCAAAGCATCATGTCCTAAATATCCCGCAACAATCCTTGCACCGTTAGGTAAATTGAACATTTCGATAGTAGATTGTTCTGCTGATGCTTCGTATGTAGCATAAGCAACTCTAATTCTACCTGCTTGTTCGTTAGTTTTTACCCTTTCAGTCGGATTATTTTGCGACCATTTAGTTTTTTGTACTGAATAAGCCATA
>MDSV01044869.1_pt1 | contig 15301 bp, 18 predicted proteins | sample 810851 | NCBI WGS metagenome assembly MDSV01 (sample SAMN05326640, study PRJNA326480) | marine metagenome | isolation source: seawater | place: Atlantic Ocean: North East | collected 2012
GAATGAAGCGTTCATTAAAAACGCTAAAATTACCGTACCCCAAACACCAACATTTTCTAATATTCTCCACATATGATAATCAAATATACCATTTGATTTATTATTTGGGTGAATTAACTTGTTGGTTTCTTTTCTTTTCTTCGTACTCCAAGTCCATCCCTCAGTAACTCCTTCACTAAACCAGTAAAGAATTATCGAGAGACAGAATAGAATTTGTACCAAAATATCAAGCATTTTTTTCTCCTATGATGGTCTTTCCCTTAATAAATATCGAGTTGCAAGAAAGTTAGGTTTTTGGAGTTTTTTTGCGATATATAAAGATAGACTTTATGGAAGCGGGATAATATATGTTACAAATCAAATCTTGACTCAATCCACTTGAAAGTCTTTTCAATCCCTTCATATAGAGGTTGAGTAGGAGACCATTTCAGTTCTTTTTTTATTAAAGTATTATCAGAATTTCTTCCTCTTACTCCAACCTGTGGAACTTCAATATTCTTTATTTTTACATCCTTATTCGAAATTCCTATAATCATTTTTGCAAAATCATTTATTGATATTAATTCATCAGAACCTAAATTCAAAGGATAAGTGATTTCGGATTCCATTAATCTCCTTATTCCTTCTATACATTCATCTATGTATAAAAAGCTACGAGTCTGTTTTCCATCACCATAAACCTCAATTTCACCATCCGATTCAATTACTTTTCGACATAACGCAGCTGGTGATTTTTCTCTACCACCCTCGTATGTTCCTTCGGGTCCAAATATGTTATGAAATCTAGCTATTTTAATATCAAAATCATAGTTTTTCCCATAAGTCAAAAATAACCTTTCACTAAATAATTTTTCCCATCCATATTCAGAATCAGGATTACCAGGATATGCCATTTCTTCCTTGAGAGCAGGTACATTTACATTTAACTGATGTTCTTGAGGATACATACATGCAGAAGATGAATAAAAAACTTTCTTGACTCCGAGTCTTCTCATCGAATCAACTACATTCAAATTAATCTGAGCTGAATTATGCATGACATCCGAATCATTATCACCTGTAAATATATAATCTGCTCCACCCATATCTGCTGCCAACTGATATACTTCATCCACTCCGTCAACACAAACATCTACGAGATAGGAATCTCTCAAATCTCCTTTAATGAACTCGTCAGCTTCTGTTTTACTAAATTCAGGATATTTTAAATCTACACCTCTTACAAAATATCCTTCTTTTTTTAATCTTCTTACAAGATGTGAACCGATGAATCCACCTGCTCCACATACCAACGCCTTTCTCATTTTAACTCCTTATAATATTGACCAACTACAAATTTATTACGAGATGTAGGAGAATCACTGTTCCAACTTGGGTTGTACCTCGATAACGGTATTATTCGAAAATCAAAACTTACCCTTGTTAATTTTGTACTATTTGGTTTATTACCATGCATACACCTATTACCATCAAACATCCAATAGTCTCCATAATTTCCTTCAAGTGGTCTGAAATCTAATTTCCAAGGCTTACTCTCAACCCATATTGTGTTGGTTCCATAACATCTTGTAAGTGGTAGAAAAAAGTTGATTTCACCTGGTGGGTGTCGGTGTAAAGGGTCACCATCAGAGTGCCATGTGTGAATTGCTTGGTCATTTGGAATATGAACTCGAAATGTCGGCCATTTTTGATAATGAAATGGTTCATCTATAAGATTTACAATTTCTTCTTTGATAAACTTATCATATAAATTGTAAAATTCAACCCAATTGTCTCTCAATTTACTATAAAATAAATTATGAAATTCAGTCGAACTCTCTGTGTAAATATCAAGAGCTCCCTTTGGAAGTAAATCTTTTCTATGATGAAGTCTTATTAAATCATCAACTTCAAAAATGTCAGCAACCAACTTATTAAAATAATATTTTTCAGTATTATACTTATACATCATTTGTGACCAGTAATTTGTAAGGTGTATCTGAATTCAACTCCGATATTTGCAGCAAAATGTTCGGTTTTACCTTTCCAAGAAATCCAATCACCAGCCTTCCAATCAACATATGGTTTACCATCTAACTCGAAATAATGTCCACTCTTCCAATCTTCTAAAAATATTAATACCTTATGAACATCTTCAGCACTGCAATTAAATTTTTGAGTATATACATTGTAAGCATCAAAGTGACTTGGTATGATATCATTTGTTTCCATACGATAGTAACAACAACCTATGTCTTTAAGGGAAAATTCATCATCAGCCCACTTTAAAATTTTGTCATGCCAACTTGGTAATTTATCTTTATAGTTTGCCATCTCACCTGAAAAGTTTTCGATATCATTATGATAACCACTTTGTCTCCACTTGTCTATGGCATAATTATCGTTAAAAATTTCTTTTCTATACTTTAATTTTTTATACTCATTGTCCCAAAATGGTTCTATATTATTCATACTATTCCACCCCAATAACCTCTTATATTAATATATTTTTTTGCGTCTAAATCATCTTTAAATTCAGACATTACTTTTATATTGTGTTTGACTTTCCATATTACTGATTCATATAAATCTTTTAATTTATTTTCTTCCATTTTACATACTCTTTCTACTTCATCTAATACAAAATTTAATCTTTCATTCGGACTTTCAATAGTATCGTAACTTTCATCAAAAATCTCTGAATAAGTTTCGAATCCTTTATCTTTAATATATTTTATATGGTTTACATTTCCAACTAATATGAAGGGTTGTGTTATAAGTGCTTTACAAATTTTCTCAGTTATAAATGTACTATTGAGCTCCATGTCAATATTGTGATGTGTCTCTGTCACTATATTGAAGTAAGTACTTGATGGTATTCTGTAATTTAATGTGTCCCACCTCCATTGTTTAAAGTCTGTCTTTTGTTCTAAATAATTAGGTAATGTTATCCCCTTTTCTAAAAAAGATACATACCCAAAATCAAGTAAATTTCTACCCTTTAATCCTTTATATATAAATTGTCTATGAATTTTCATACTATGATTCAAACAATTGTATTTTTTTATTTTTTCACTTTCATAATCTGTTTCACTAAAATAATTATTGTTAAGTATACTTTTACATTCCATAAAAAAATTATCGAATGAGCGAAAACTTTTTTCATTTAAATCACTATTAGAGTGATATACGATAACATCATCTTCCGACCAATTATTTTTATTAAAAAAAACTTGAAATTTTTTCTTTAAATCTTCCGTAACGGCTTCATCCTCAAATAAGATTACAAATTTTTCAAGTTCCCCATCCCAAAAGCACCATTTGTCATCTAACATGGGAACCATTTTCTTTATATTAATTCTGAATTCATTTTTCATATCCGTTTCTTTAATAAAATCACTATTGAACCATTTCATGAAAAACTCCCAATAGATATTTTTCTAAAGTATCATGTAAATTCATCCAATGTTTTTGATTGAATTTTACATTTTCATACGACTCTTCCATCTTATTCATAAATTCTTTCTCATTCATTCTCAAAACTACATGAACTTGATTCATAATAAATTTTAATCTTTCTGAATTGTTTCTGATTAAATCATAACTTTCATCGAATAAATTTGGAAATGTCTTGAATCCAAAATCTTTAAACATTTGAAGTGAACCTTGCGTTCCAGCCATTATAAAAGGATGCATCATAGAAGCCTTTAAGGTTTTTTCCGTAAGTCTTGTACAACTATTATCTTGGTATGTTGTTTCACCAACTAAACTGAACCAAGTAGAATTGTAATGGTTTGGGTTAATAAGATAATTCATAAATTCTTGGTCACCTTTGAATTCATTTCCCAACATCTTGGGAACCTCATCATCAATTAATTTTTCTATATGTTGTAGTATTTCAGAACTACAATTTAAATCAGAACTCTTTATCCTCGAAATTAATTTACCACGAGATTCAGAACCTCTATTTATTGCTGAATATAAAACATCATCGTGTAAATGTCTTCTTTTCATATCTCCTAACATGATTAATCTATGAGGATGTAATACCGCATTATAAAATAGACATCTAAATTCTCTCTTTGGTTTTGTTTTGAAATTGGGCAATTTATATAGCCATTCTTTAAATGATTCACTATCATCAACTTGATTTCTATATTTGATATCGTAGGTTTTATAAAATCTATTAAAATCTAAGGTATCTCTTGAAAGTATAAGACCATGATGAAAAAACTCCCAACAAAACGGAACAAAATTTTCTTTTCTTTTTTTAAATTTATTATTACATAGAATTTTTATTCTTCTAATGTTGTAATCCATATCTTTTAATTTATTTAAAAGATTAGTACCAGTTATTGCCTCAACACATCTATCAATTATGACATATAATTTTTTATCTGAATATGTGAGTTCAGGTTTTGGGAATATTTCTTTGATAATATCATCAGAGTAATTTCTTAGTTGTAAATCTGAATAGGGAACAAACCACAAATGATATTCAAAATCTTTATCAGTTGTGTCATTGTAGAAACCATATGTTCCACCCAAATCAGCATTATTTTTTAAAGTAGTTTTAAACTTAGAAAATTTATTAGAAGTTATAGCAAATTTTCCTTCATCATTCCAATAACCAAAACTCATAGTATGCTCTCGATTTGCCCTAATAAATGTTTTTTATGATTGGGTATGAAGTTTTCATAAAAATGATAATGATTATGTTTTAAAGTTTCTTGTATAGACCAATACCAATCATGAATATCTTGAATTGATTTGTCACATAACTTTTGTATTTCCGACATAATTGCTTCAAATCGCTCATCGATATCATAAATATTGTCATAACTTTCATCTATGTAAGGTGAAAATGTTTTGAAACCATATTCTCTCAATTGTTCGAGTGCACCAACATCGTCCAAATATATGAATGGTTGAAAGTTTGTTATTGGCTTCCAAATTTTCTCACTAAATATGAGCTGGTCATCGAAATTTGTGAAATTATTTCCAGTTACAATTTGAAAGTAGCTATCGAGATAATACTTTATATCAAATCTATCATACGAGTGTTTAGTTTTACTTAAATCATCAGAATCAATACAAAGAGGCATCTTTTTTTCAAGAGATATTTTGTATCTTCATCAACCATGTCTCTCCAATCCCAGTCATCTATGTTGTTCGCAAATGACACATGACCTTTATCTAATAATTTTTTTTCATCCAAACTTGTAATTAATCTGACTCTGTGAGGTTTTGGTAATCTATTGAATGATAGGTAATATTTACCTCTCAACACACTCTTTGTGTTTAACCACCTTTTCATATTTTTAGATGATTCACTATCTCCATAATACATCATGGAAGTAAATTGTTTTGTAAATCTCCACCAATCTACTGCACAATATTCATATTGTATAACATTAATATTAGTCTGACTTTTTATTTTATCTAATTTTAAATTACTATCAAGGTAGATAAAATTATGATGTTCGATTTTGTACTTGTCTAATATAAAATGTAACCTATCGAGTAATGGTTTGTATAGAATTGTATCTCTGTGATGTGAACCGAGACCTTCGTAACCATAATTGAAAAGAATTTTACACTTTCCTATTTGTGAATCTTTAATTACCTTATCAGGTATTTTGTCGAATACACTTTTATCTTGATATACATCAGGCCATCTTTCGTAACCAAGAGAAGATGCAAAACAATTTACATCAATGACAAAAATATAATTCTCATCAATATCAAAAATTGATTTTGTGTCTACATCTAAGTTTTCCCATTCTCTCTGTGAATTAGATATGTAATTTATGTTGATATCTTGAAACATTCCTAAAAAAACATTTCCACAATTACACACTCCATTATTTAAAAATGTAAAATCTTCACAATTTGGTAATGGGTCACCATTATCTTTAAATCTGTCAAATCCGAAAATCATTTTTTAAAAACCTTTTTAAATTTTGTTCAGATGTGTAACCGATATCAAAATCACTTGTTTCATCTCCAATATCATAATGATAATTACCAAATTTTATATCATTTCCAATTATTTCAGAGCATCTCTCAAGATTTATATTTTGTCTTGATTTCAGATATTTTATTCCACTCGTGTCTTTTTGAATTACATCATACACATCATCTAAAAATATAAAATCATTCACGGAGTCTTTCGTCAAGGTTATATCCATGTTATTTTTCATTTTTAATATTGAGTTTGTTTTTGTACTTGGTGGTAAGATACTTGATATTCTTAAAATTAAAAAATTATTGCTATGATGCTCAACTATTTGTTCTGAAATTTTCTTATAAATTGAGTAGGGAGTATTAAATCTTGGTGGAATTTGTACACTTGAAATATAAATAAATCTTTGATGTGGAATTTTGGTTAGTGTATTTGTCAAATCAATATTGTCTTTATAACAATCATCATCAAATTCATTTAACTTAGATAAATTTGTATTGAAGGCACAATGTATTATAGTATCTACGCCGTCATGAAAAATTTTTTTATCTATTGGTTTTTTTCTCGTAACACAAATCGAATTTGGATATCTCTTTTTTAAGTGACCACCAAGATTACCATCAGTACCACTAATTAAAATTTTATTCATTTTCTAAATACCAATCAATAGTTTCTTTTATTCCCTCTTTAAAAGAGTACATGGGTTGAAAACCAAGTTCTTTTGATATTCTGTCCGTACTTACTTTTCTAAAGGGTATTGTTGTTGGCTTAGAGTTGTCCCATCTGATTTCAAATTCATTATTAGTTACTTCTAATATTGTATTTAAAATTTGACCTATGGTAATTGTTGAACCATACCCAACATTATAAGGTCTCATAGATTTACCTTTTTCTAAGACTAATAGTGCACCATTTACTAAATCTTTTATGTATAGAAAATCTCTGACAACATCAGGACTTCCCCAAGCTGTGAAAGGATTTTCACCACTTAAAACTCTTTTTATAAGTGCTGGAACAACATGACAAGTCTTTAAATCAAAATTATCATGTGGCCCAAATGTTGCAGTAGCTCTTGAAATACCTATTTTAATATCAGATATGTGAGAGCAATGTTCCATAATTTTTTCTCTATATCTTCTCATCCACCCATAACCATAATACGAAATATAAGGCTCATCATCCCAAAACTCATCTTCAGTAATCGGATACCTTCTATCAGGATAACCTGTAGAACTATTAATATCTAAAAATCCTTTGACATTACACTTATAACTAGCCTCTATCACATTAGAAAATAAAAGTATTTGATTCATACTGATTGAGAAATCGGTTGGTACTTGACTTGGATGTGCAACTTCTCCTGCAGTATGTATTACATAATCTGCGTCCTTAATCAAATCAATACACTCTTCAATATTTTTTAAATTAACACCCTCTATGACTTCAAAGTTTCCCTTTGCTCTGATTGGATTGATGTGTGTATGTGTCTTTACAATCGCATCTCTTTTCAATAATTCGTTTATAAAGTGAGTAGCAACAAATCCACTACCACCAGTCACGACTACTTTTTTATTTTTGTAAAACATTTTGTTACCTTTAATTTTGTAAATTTCCTAATGTAGTTGATGTTTTATTAATCCTTACTTCATCTGGACTTACCCTATTATTATACAATACTATGTTATCTTGGCTGAATAATTGGTCACAACCATTACAAATCAAATCAGATTCACCACAAGTTCCTTTCGTGTGGTGTGTATGTATTTTTGAATACAAATTATCTTGGTCTAAGGAATAAATTTCCTCTAAGGTTTGTTCACCAAAATTACCCAAAACCATCCTATTATCAAAATCAAAACAACACATGATTACATCACCATCAACTTGTATTTGTATTGGGCCTGTAAAAGGTCTACCACAACTATTTAATACTTGAGGTGTAGTTTTGTCTCTGTAGCTTTTACCATATACCCAATTGTGAGGTGCCCAAATTTCTAATTTACACCTATCACCAAATTCTTCAACCAACCCATCTATGTCATCTTTATTTTCCTCTACTATGTCAGCGGTGATTATTACCTCACAATTATTAGGTTTTGTATCGAGAGCATAATTTATGGTGTCTATTACCTTTTGAAAAGTAAACTTACTACTCCTATAGTTCATTACCTTTCCGTAACTATCCTCGTTAAAAGTATGTAAACTGAATCTTATATCTGCTATACCTGCTTTATACATTCTGTCAATGTGTTCGGTTTCAATCATAGAACCATTTGTCAAAATGTGAACCTTTAAATCTTTAGAACATGCATATTCTATTTTATCACAAATGTTCTTATCAACAAAAATCTCACCAAAACCTGAAAAAGTAACCTCTCCTATCTGTGTTCCAATTTCATTCAATACTTTATCAAGGTAAAACTTATATTTTTCAGTAGTCATTATTTCCTTTGGACGAGTAAAGTCATCAGTTGGCCATGGACAGAATACACAACCTGCATTACAAGCCGTTGATGTTTCTATTCTTACCTCGTTTGTATTAGGTATTGGCATTTATATACTCGGCTCCCGCTTTGAATCTAAAAATTTTTTACCTTGTTCATTGTAATGTTTTTCATGAACTAATATTCCATCATTAAACTTTTCTTCCGCTATTAAAATTCCACCAGGATTCCAATACTTCCATATACCAATCTTATTACCATCCCTATGATATCCTTCCTTTCTTTTATTACCATTGGGAAACCATTCAGCCCATAATCCATTTGCTTTTTTATTTTTATAAGTATATATACTTCGTGGAATTCCATTTACAAACCAACCTTTAGATTCTCCATCTGCTCGTTCTCCATCTTTATAATACCATTCATATCTTAAACCTTCACCCTCTTCTGGATTTAATGTTGCACCACCTTCAAAATTATCATACTCTTCATCTCCTGTTAAATCTTTCCAATAAACTCTAAATAATCCATTATCAATCCGATTTTTTTCTATCCATATACGAGCATGTTTACCATTAATATTACTCATCTCAATTCTACCTCACTTTCCGTAGTAGATTGTAGTCCACTGTCAAAGGGTAAATCATAATCTTCTTCGACTCGTACTCTATCATTAAAATGTGGTGTTGATGCTTCTATAATTTCTAAATCAGTTAAAGCTTCTTCTTGATGTACTAATTTTGGTGGAAAATGAAACCAATCACCTGCCTTCAAAATTCTTTCTTTTAATTTTCCATCTCCTATATCATATCTCAATAACATTTTACCTGAAATAATATAACCACACTCATTTTTCTTATGATGATATTGTAATCCACCCTTCTGTCCTTTATTGTATCTAATTTTTTTAAAGGAAAGAACTTTAGGAATTAAAACTAACAAATCTTCACTTCCCCAATCTCTTTCACCTATATTTTCAGATTTAGGAAATAAGATATCTTCTATATTCATATCAACTCCTCTAAGTTAATATAACTATCTTTTTTAAGTTCCCTACTTAATGTTTTCCCAATAATATCAACTACTCTGTAAGGTTCTAATCCACCACCAGGACATTTATAGTCTATATGTTCATAATTTAAAATTGTACCTTTGTTTAAATCTGTTTTTGATACAATAGATTTTCTCATTTTATAAAGTGGTTTTTCCTCACAAGAAAGTAATTTCTTTTCACCATCTCCCAATAAACCAGGTATCCTTGATAAATTTCTTATTAATTTAGTAAGTCCCCTTGATTCAAGAGAAAAGGAGTGGTCTGTTCCTTTCCACGACCTATTTAATGTAAAATGTTTCTCAAAAACTCTCGCCCCCAAATAATATGCCAATGATGCTGCGTGAGCTCCATTTTCGTGGTCTGACAAACCTATTATTTGATGAGGAAATTCTTTTATTAATTTAGGAATTACATTTAAATTCATATCATGATATAAAACTGGATAGGATGCAGTACAATGTAGAATTATAAGGTCATTATTTATTGGTAACACAGTATTTACTGCCCTTTTTATATCATCCATTGAACCACCGCCCGTACTTAAAATTATCGGTTTTCCGAGTTTAGCGATATACTCTAATAGTGGTATGTGAATTATATCAGCAGAAGCAATTTTATATGCGGGTAAATCAAACTCTGAAAGAAAATCTACACTTTCAAAATCAAATGGTGTAGCAAAAAAGTTAATATCTATCTCTTTACAAAAATCTTGTAAAATTTGATACTCGTACTTTCCAAACTCAAGAAACTCACGATGTTCTCCGTAAGTTTCACCAAAACTATTTCTATTATCATATGTAGAGTTATATAATTTTTCTGTAAATAAAGTTTTATTATTTCTTTTTTGAAATTTTACAGCGTCAGCACCACAATGTTTTGCAGACTTTATCATATCAAGAGCAGTTTCAACCGAACCACCATGATTACATCCTATTTCTGCAATAACAAATGCCTTGTCTTTATTTTTCTTTAATTCATCAAACATAAATTGTATTTCTTTGCAATTTTTTCTGCTAAAAAAAAGTCTAATTCCGAATTTATATCAACCGACCTTTCGATTGGAATTTCCACCTTCAATGACTTCTCACCAATTTGATTACCACTTTTTAAAAAACTCGAAACTCTTGAAGTTATAATGTTACTACGATAATATGCAGTAGGTAATTCTTGTCGATTGACTACTTCTCGTTTAGATTCATCAAAGTATGGAACTAAATAACCATTCTGTTCCTTTAATGATTTTATTGGCGGTTGTTGTGTTTCCGATACCACCATTGATGAGGTTGCAGTATCATCATTTTCCAAACATTCAATTGACCTATCAATATCTTCTGATAATTGTAATGGTGATGTTGCCTGTAATCTTGAAACAAATTTTGGTCTATATCCTTCATTTTTATACAACCATTCTAACCCATGTAATAGATATTCCTTTTCTAAGGAATTATCTTGACTTAATTGCTTAGGTCGTAAAAATGGTGCTTCAACACCGTAATCCAATACGATATCTCTGTATTCTTCTGAATCAGTAGATACAATAATTTTATCAAGTTTAGTTGATTTTAATGCACTCTGAATAATCCAATAGATAAGAGGTTTACCACAAAAGAGTTTGATATTCTTATTAATTACACCTCTTGAACCAGATCTAATTCCTATTATTGCCAAATTACTCATAATCTTGTAATTCTAATTGAAGTTTTTGTAAATCAATTTTTTTATCAGATAACTTTTTTTTCAATTTCTCAACCTCACCTTTACAATGAAGTATTCGCTCATCATTTAGATTTATATCACCTTTTATTTCTTGTATTTCATCTTTAACTATCTCAATGTCGTGTTCTAACCATTCTTTATCCGACATTTCATATGATGTTAATTTTTTTTCATTATATTCTTCTACAATTTTTATTAATCGTGGTTCATGTATTATTTTTAGCAGTTCTCGTTTCATTTTACTCAATACTGGTAGATTTAGTTTCTCATCCACTAAATGATACTCTGCATACATAAGAGTTGCAGCCAAGACACCTCTTCTATTATATATTTTCTTTTGACCGTTTCTCCATGATGTATTATTGTGTGGGTTTGTACTAAACGGATCCTCGACTGCAAGTTGTCCATCATCATAATATGTTAAATTCGTACCAATTGGTTCATTATCTTTCATCACGGCCTTGTGCCTTAAAATCCCATTTGGGTAATAATCTTCAGATAGGCCATTTTCCTTTCCCTTGTCGTAAGTTGTAAGTGATTTCATATTTTTATTGTCATAATAAACTATATCGACACCCTTACCATTTACAAATTCAGTCTCATACATCAAATCTCCATTCATATACCATCTCTTTAGTTTTCCGTGTATCAGCCCATCTTCCCACTCACTCTCAGTTTTTTTTTGTCCATTAATATAATATGCAGTGGATTTGCCGTCTAATTTCCCATTTTTGTAATACCTTCTTTCTTCAATACCATCATTTCCATTATCAAAATTAATATCATAATACTCAATAACCACCCCATGATATGTACTATCAAATTCAAATGCTTTGTAAGTGTATTGACTTTTTAAGTTTCCATTTGGCCACCAACCTGTTGATACACCATCTACTTTACCATCTTTACACATAAATTCATATCTTTTAGATAAATTAGTCGGTTTGAGTGATGCGCTTCCATCCTCCGTCCACCAACATTGAAATAAACCATCTTGTGGCATATTTTCCTTAATCCATTGACTAGCATGTACACCGTTTATTATAGACATATTATTTCCCTACTAAGTAATTGTTGATATAAATAATCTGCCCATGATTTTTGTCCATCAGGACCTATATGTCCATCATCTACCTTGTACTTCGGTGGACATATTTTGTCATGAATATTTGTTTGATAATAATCAGTATCCATTAGATAATTTTGATGTACAAAGTTGTACCGATGATTTGTGTTAAACCACGATTTTTCATCGGCATCAAAAAACAAGTAAGGCCATCCGTGTTTTATGAGAAAGGCTTCTAACCCCAACATATAAATCATGGATGTTTTTTGGGTTTGGGATGCCCAATATGATTTATAATCCTGTAACCATTCACCATTGGATAGTGCTTTACGATATTTATGTACCATCTCAGTATTTGTTTCCGTTCCGTATTCTAAAACATCTCTTGGTATTACATCGACCTTACCATCATCAACGATTATTTTATCATTTTGTTGTACTATGGACTTTGTTTGTAGATAATGCCTATCAGGTGAAGTCCATGATACTAAGAACATAGCATCAGAGGATTTACTCATATTGGATGTAATCCAACTCATTAATGTAAAGTATATATCCCAATTAGAACCACCATCTTTTCCAAGATTGATTTCCTCAAGTTTAAGCTGTTTTGCTAATAAGGAACTCCACCTTTTTTTTCTAAAAATCTTGTCACCAAAAACTTTATCTAATCCAGTCCCAACGACATGACTACATCCTGCAACGACCAAATATTTCATAATTTGTTTCCCATTTCGTCCCATTTTTTTTCGGATAATAATTTACCATTTTCGTAAAGAGCTTCGTAGGTTTTCTGTCCATTGTCATGCCACCAACCTTGAATACCGTCTCTCTCCCAATTGTGATTATTTCTTCTTTCTCGTCTTATCTGACCACTTGGGTAATAATCCTTTCTTACTAATTCTATTCCGTTTGAATAAGTAGTTTCACTTTGTAATATTTTATTTTCATACCAACTCATCCAAACCTTGTCCTCTTTACCATCGTGGTAAAATCCTTGTTCTTTTTTATTTCCACCATGATAATAAGTAATCCATCGACCATCTTTTTTACCATTCTTGAAGAAGAAATTACGCCATTCACCATTAAAGGGACAATCTAATTCTGTATTCCAAAGTAACCCATTTTTATAAGTTTCATCATAAATTTTATCTCCATTAGAGTCCCAATAAATCCATGTCCCATGTGGTAAATCATCCTTGTAATTTTCTTCGTACATTTTGGTGTCCTTATCATGGTATCTGATTCTTGCTCCATTTCTTTTACCATACTTCCACATCTGTTCTTCTAATTTCGTTCCGTCTTTTTCCCATTGAATCCACTTTCCATGTAGCATTCCATCTTTGAATGTAGACAATTGTTTTATTTGTCCATTAGAATACCACCCTTTTGATTCTCCATCTGCTCTACCACCACCTTTATAATACCATTCCCATCTCAGACCCTCACCCTCTGTTTCATCAAAAGTAAGGCCACCCTCATCATCATTTAAAATATCTTTCCAATAGACTCGAAACACCCCATCATGAGGATGATTTTCTAAAATCCACTCATCTGCAGGTTTACCATTTATTTTACTCATCTCCCAAGATACCAATCGATTGTTTTCAATATACCATCTTCTAAGTTTATATTTGGTGTAAATCCATGACTGATTGCTCTTTCCATACTCATCAATCTTTTAGAATCTCCCATAGGTTTTGTTTTATCCCAAACGATTTCTTTTTTGAAGTAATCGGAAACTATCTCCGCTATTTGTCTTATGGTAACACCATTTCCACTTCCAAGATTTATTGGTTCGGTGACTTTATTTTCTACCATATGTATCATACCTCTGGCAACATCTTCAGAATAAATCAAATCTCTGATTGGAGAACCATCCCCCCAAACCTCTAATACATCGTTTTCGTTTGCCTTTTTTATTAAGGATGGAACTACCATAGACCATTCACCAAAATTATCAAACGGCCCATATACATTTGCAGGTCTAACAATCGAACACTTATTCCATTTGTTTTCTTTCATATAGGCTTCTACATTCATTTCACCTATTCTTTTTGCCCATCCAGCAAACCAATCATTATCACTTGGAAATGTTTTCCATACATCATCTTCTTCAAACACTTCTGCTGGATGATATACTCCAACAGAACTTGTATACAAAAACCATTCCACATCGGCATTGAAAGCTGCTTCTATCATATTCGCGTTAAATTGAATCATAGGAACACTAAATGAGGCTGGAGATTCCATGCATCTAATCGGAGAACCTTTGATACCTGCTAAATGAAACACTATGTCTTGTCCTTCACAGACCCTTTTACATACATCTCTATTTCTTAAATCATCAGGTAAATCGGTTTCGGTCACTACCGCTCCCCTACCCTTTAACAATCGAGTTAATTGACGACCAATCATACCATTAGAACCTGTAACTAAAACTTTTTTATTTTCAAACATCAGTAATCACCACGAACTATTTGTCATTATAGTAGTCTCCATGTTCAACTAATAAAGTTGAACCTTGTCTGTCATATGCCAGTTGAAATTCTTTAAAAATATCTTCTGGCTCATCTAACAGTACCACCTTAACTTCTTCCAACATTAGTTTTAAGGCTACGGTATGGTCTTGGGTGTGCTGAATCCCACCATTCAATGGATTGGTAGAACCGATTGATGTCCTCATGATAACCTTTGGTCTATAGGTTTGTTCTGTCATGTTTTGCATTTTATCCAAATGGTTGACTAAGGCATCCATACATCTCATTAAAAAATCAAATCGTGGAAAACAACTGATTGGAACTAATCCATTCATTGCCATACCTGTACTCATTCCCATTTGTACTTCTTCAAACACAGGTACTTCCAACCTTTTTTCTTCAGGTAATGTTTTTAGTGTGTTGTAAATTGCATTACCACTATACGAAACTGATTGTCCAAGAAAGATAGTATCTTCCTTTTCACCCAACCATTCCATACTTCTTATTAATTCGTCTTTATACTTCATTAGAATAACACCCAATTTCCTGTTCCGTGATGTGGATAATCACTTTTATATTTATAATAAATTATATCAC
>MDSV01225943.1_pt1 | contig 15300 bp, 8 predicted proteins | sample 810851 | NCBI WGS metagenome assembly MDSV01 (sample SAMN05326640, study PRJNA326480) | marine metagenome | isolation source: seawater | place: Atlantic Ocean: North East | collected 2012
AGCGAGCCGTACCCGCGCCGCTGGTACGGGGGGAGCGTCAGGATGCACGCCAGGTTGTACTCCTCCAGCGACGCCTTCTCCTTCGAAAAGTACCCCACCGCGACGTGCCTGTTCGTCTCGGGGTCCAGCTCCGTGAGCACGTAGAACAGAAACGGCTCGACGTCAAAGTACAGCGTCTTGTGGTCCAGGAACAGCTTCGCCAGGAGACACAGGTTCTGGCAGTACGTCTTCATCTTCGCGCCGTCGATCTCCCAGAAGGCCAAGTCGTTCGAATCGGCGCCGCCGCGCGAAGCGGCCGCGGCGCCGCGCCGCTTGTGCTCGTAGATCATCTTCCCGGGCGGATGGCGCGCCTCGCACTTCGCCTCGTGCTTCGCCAGCGTGCTCCGCTTGCGCACGTACTTCAGGCAGCGCTCGCACACGTACAGCTTGTCGCACTCCACGTGAGGGGGAGGCGGCGCGCCGGAACCGTCGCCGGCGCGCGCCGATTCGCTCGCGCTCGCGCCCTCCGGCGTCGGATCCGCTTTTTTTTTTTCGCCGCTTTTCGCTTTCGCGCCGCCGTCGTCGCCGTCGCGGACGTTCACGTCGCGCGGGTACGGCGAGAAGTACCAGGCGTCCACCTCGTGCTTCCCACACTCGATCACCTTGACGTTCTTCACCTTCGTGCGCTCGTCGTGCTCCTTCTCCAGCTTCTGGTCGATCGGCGCGAGGTCCTCCACGGCGCCCGCCACGTTGTTGATCTCGTTGTACCGGCGCTTCAGGTTGCGCGTGAGTTTCCGGGCAGACGCACGCGGCGTGTCCGCGTCGCCCGCCCGCGGGGAGGACAGGTCGTGCTTCTCGTCCAGCGCCTCCTCCACCGCGGACGTGTAGGGCTCGAGCGCGGAGCCGGGGAGCCACTCGTCCAGACGCTTGTCGAAGCCCGCGTAGCGCACGTAATACGACGCGCGAGGTTCGGGGGACGACGCGTCTTCCAGGCGCACGTCGATGACGTCCGCGGGGTGGTACGTGCGGTCGAAGGTGGCGAGCGCGGAGACGCGATCGCCCTTCGCCCACGCTTTGGGGACAGCCGCCGGGGGCTCGAGCGTCGAAGTGGACGTCGCAGCCGCCGTCGCGGGCGCGTCGGCGGCGAGATCCGCCGCCCCGCCCGGCGCGATCTTCGCGGGCGCGCCCGCGTCGGGGGGCTTCGCGACGCGCGCGTCCTTCGCCGTGACCGCGGGCGCGGGCGCGTTGCCGGCACCATTCGCGAGCACCGCCGGCTCGACCGCGGGAGGCATCTCCGCGTCCGACGCGGTCATGTCTGCCGCACCCTGCGCGCCAGGAAGTGCGGGCACCGCAATTTCCGAGGACGATTCCCCGTCAGCGACGTCTTTGGGGCGGTCGAGGGCGAAACGCGAGCACGCACGGCGTCGCCACCCGAAAGACGCAAGCGCGCGTATTTTGTACAAGCGTCGTCGCGGCGAGAAAATGTTAAATATGTCATGCACAGTTGTGTCGAACGACGCGGCGTCGTTCTGAGCGCGTGCGAGCGACGAAAGAGGCCTCCCTCACAGGTGAAGCACGTCCCCTAGCCCCTCGACGACCGCGATGGTGAACAGCAGGAACAGCAGGAGCGGCACGACGTACCCGGGGACGCTCTCGTACACGTACTCGGAGGACCCGGAATCGGGCTCGGCGTACTCGAACGATCCGTCGCTCCGCGAGGACCGCGACGTGGTCGTGGTCGTGGACGTGGACGTGGACGTGGACGTCTTCGCCGACCGCATCTCCGTGGCCGAGGAAGAGAACTCCATCTCCACGCGCCTGCGCTCCTCCATCTCCAACGCCTCCTTCTCCTCCATCTCGGCCAGCGCCGTCTTCTCCGCCGCCTCGAGCACCGCCGCCCGCGCCTCGAGCTCTTCCCGCTCGGCGGCCAGCCGCTCCAGGCGCGCGCGCTCAGCCTCGAGCGCGGCGCGCTCGCGCTCGCGCTCGCGCCGCGCCTCGTCCGTGCGCGCGGTCACCTCGCTCTTCGCCTCGGAGGCTTCCTTCGGGGCGTCGGCCAAAGATTTCGTCGCCGTCGCGGCGCGCTTCGACGCGACGCCCGTCGCGACGATGGTGCTCGTGTACTTGTACACCGTCGCCTCGTAGCGCATCTCCGCCTCCACCTTGGCCTGGAACTTCCGCTCCACCAGCTTCTCGGCGGCGCGCACGGCGGCGTCGCGCGCGGAGCCGTCCGCCATCATCTGCGCCTCCTCGAACGTCAGGATGGCTTCGTCCGCGGCTTTCTGCGCAGCCGCCGTCGCGGCGCGCGCCGCCACGACGTCGGGCTTGTTCATGGCGATTTCCGTCGCGCGCGCGGCGTCCGTCGCGCGCTTGCGCTCGGCGAGTTCCATGTTCTCGGCGATCTGCTTCGTGCCGATGGTGCGCAGTGCGCGCACCGTCTCGGGACCGGCGGTGAGGCCAGCCTCGACGCGCCACTCGTTGATCCAGTCCTGCGCGTCCATGGCGTTGGCCTTGGCCGTCTTCATCGCGAGCGCGGCTTCCAGGCGCTTGCGCGCGCGCAGCGCGCCGGCGTCCGTGACGCGCTTGGGCAGCTCGACGAGGAAGATGAGCCACCTGATGAGCGCCGGGCGCGCCTTCTTGAACACCGCGAACGCGCGGAAGGACAGCAGGTACGCCGCCGCCGCGATGGCGGCGCCGAGCAAGGACGAATACTCGGAGTTCACGACGTACAGGTTCAGGCGAATCTGGCCGGTGGTCTTGAGCATGGTCGAGACGCCCGCGAAGAGTGACGCCAAGTTGGGCGCCGCGCCGACGAGCACCGCCAGGAACGCGCGCGCGTGCACGCCGCTCTGGTACCAGTACTTGTCATCCCTCTTCTCCCAGTTCGGGTCGGAGGCCCAGTCCACCGGCGGCACCTTGAAGAGCTCCGGGGTGGTGATGTCGCGGCTCTGGGTGACCCAGAAGTCGGCGAGCATCACGCCCATGGCAGGGGCCACCAGCAGCGAGCCGACCCCCACCACCCAGGAGGACGCCGCGATCACCTGCTGCCAAGAGAGCGCGAGGGGAGCCGCGGCGAGCGCGATGGCAGCCACCACCACCGACGCGAGCTTGCCCGACATGGGCTTGATGGCGCGCACGGACGCGACGGGTCCCACGGACGCCGCGGTGGAGTTGGTCACCAGGCACGCCGCGACCACCACCGGCAGGCAGACCAAGGCGGGCGCAGAGGACACGCCACAGCCCGCGATCGCGGCGAGGCCCGCGAGCGTGGGGAGCCACAGCGCCTGCGCCTTGACGAAGGACGTCACGTTCACCGCGCGGCGCGCGTAGTCGGGGAGCATCGCCGAGAGCGTGAACCAGACGCCGGCGGTCAAGACGGCGTGCGCCCAAAACTCGGGCGGGATCGCGGACGGCGCGGCGACGCCCAGGGTGGCAGCCTCGGCGATGCCCTCCAGCACCGTTTTGGACGCCAGGCCCACGACAGCCACCATCGCAGCGCGCGCGCAGAGCATCAGCCTCTTGTCCGGGCCGAAGGAGGCCAGGCCCACCTGCGCGCCCCAGAAGAGCAGGTACGCGGCGGCGCGCTCGACGGTGCCCATGAACGTGCTCGGGTTGGCGAGGATGCCGTCGAAGACGATCCCGTCGTTCACCAGCGCGCTCAGCAGCGAGAGGAGCGCCTCTCCGCCCGCGAGCGTGATGAGCGTGAACAGGAACAGGCCCAGCGTGCCTCTCCCGGCGTCCGCCAACAGCGCGCCTCGGACGCCGAAACTCGCCCTCGCGAAGATGGGAAAGTTGACGTCGTGCTTGGCCGCGGGCACGGTGATCATGGCGATCAGGGGCATCGCCAGCAGCGTGCCGAGCGCGGTGGAGAGGCCGAGCTGCCACCAGACCAGCGGCGCGAGAGACGAGAGGTTCCAGCGCACGAACCCGAACGGCACGGAGTACACCACCGCCGAAACCGCCATGCATATCCACACTGCGAACGACCGGTCGTACTCCAGGGGGTCGCCGCTGGCGTAGTCGGACGCCAACGCCATCGCGGCGCCATCCTCCTCGTCACCGACCGCGACGGCATCGTCCACGACCTTGTTCCAGCGCTGGTCGTCCAGCCACTCGGGCAGGTCGTCGCCCTTCACCGCGTGCGGGCGGAGGGACGAGAGGCGACTGCGACGCGAGCGATCGCGCCAGCTGGAGCTGGCGCGCTGGGCGGTGGACGCGCCGAGCGCGTGGACCGCGGGGGAGCGCACGCGGCGGGCGCGCTGGCTCGCCTGCACGTGACGCGGGACGCGACCGCGAGGCGCGGCGACGCGCGCGGTCGAGCCGAGCGCGACGACGCTCGCGGTGGTCGTCATGGGACAGGCACTCGAAAACGACGGTTCACGACGAGTCGAACGCGATTTTGAAGATTTCTTTTCCTCGGAGCACCCTGGCGTCGAGAGCGTGGCGTGCGAGGGGAGTGCGTGCTAGAGCGCCTTCGGAGACCCCTCGCGGTACGCGCGACTGTGCTCGACGCGGAACGAAGTGGCGAAAAGGAACCCCCCCCGACTCGTCGTGGCCAAGACCCAAGAAAGGGGCGTGCCAGCCTCCCAGTCCCAGTTTTCCTTCGGTTCCCCTTTCGGCCACTCATTTCCGCTCGAAGGCCGAAACTCGTTCGGGTCTTCATCGAGTCGTTGAACCGTCATCATTCAGCGCGCGCTCGAAAATTTTGATGCATGAAGTCGTTGCTCGGATGCTGACGGGGCAGAAAACGCGCTTTTACGATATTTGTTTTCGACACGGAACGACCAGTCGGTCACACTCGCGACCCGCTGTCTCCGCGCCCCCCTCGATTCCCTCATCGTTTCGATCGTCAGGGAGTCACCGCACCCGAACCCGAGACCGCGCCGTCCGCGTTCCCGCAAACGAGCCAGCGCCTGTCCGCCGTCGTTTGATTTTCGTTCCGAGTCACGAAAAGAACAAAGAGAGACGATGTCCGCGCGACCGATGATGATGATGACGCGCGTCCTCGCGCCCGCGTGCCGCGCCCCGGGCGTCGCGCGCCGCAGGCGCGCGCCCGTCACCCTGACCCGCGTGAAGCACGGTCGCGTCGTCGCCGCGTCCCGCGAGGTGCGCTTTCGGAGCGTCGTCCGCCGTGCGGGCGATGAGCCGCCGAAACCGCCCCTGGCCGATCCCGACGCCTCCATCGAGCCGTGCCTGGTTGGATGGACCGACGTCGACGAGAACGGGGTCGACGTGTACTGCTGCGAGCAGCCCGGCGGGGCGATCCAGTGCAAGACCATCGAGGCCAACCCGGAGCACGAGGAGTGCGAGCTCATGGAGCAGATCGACGGATCGCTCGATATCAGCTGCGACGAGGATGACGACCTCGAGAAGGGACTGGCGAGATGACGGTTTCGCGACGAGAGTTCGCCGAGCGGGAGCGAACGTTTCGTTTCTAGCTACTACGGGCGCGCAGAGTATTACGCGCGCGCCGACGACACAGATCGACCGGGTGACACCGATGATGACACCGAAGAAGTCACAGAAAAGAATGGAATCGTATCACATCGCTTCGCGGATCGGCGGCGCTCGAGCCGCCGTTTGGAAGTCTTGAAGATCGTCACTTGACTTCGATCTCGTCGTCGCTCTCGGAAGCCGCGCCGCCGCCCATCTTCTTGAGCGCCTCCGCAATGGCCATCCCGCCGTTCATCGCCATCCCCAGGCTCGCCGCCGCCGCCGCCGCCGCGCGCATGCCCGCGTCGCCCTCGCCGACGGGCGCCCCGAACGCCGCCGCCGCCGCCGCCGCTGCGCCCGCCGCGGTGGGCGGCGCCGCCGCCGCCGCCAGCGCTGGGTCCTCCTTCCCGGCGACGGTGACGCACGTGAACACCTCGCCGTCGTCCAGCCCCAGCTGCTGGTACACCTCGTAGAGGTCCTCCACGGTGGCCGCCTCGTACATCGCGGGCAGGTCGGCGATGCAGGAGACGTCCTTCGCGGGCGCCAGCACCTCGCCCAGTGCGGTGTACTGCATCAGGTCCACCCAGTACGCGTTGGTCTTGAGCTCCGTCTCGTGCCGCGTGAGCAGCGTCATGCGCGCGCGCTCGACTTCCCTCTGCGTGACCCTCTGCTGCCGGAACCCGCGCAGCACGCGAATCGCCGCCGCCAGCGCGTCGTCAATCTTCGCCGGCGTGGACGTCACGACCAACCGAAACGTCGTCGCGTCCGAGTTCTGCAACCCGAACGCCAGCTGGAAGTTGCAGTCGTACGTCAGCCCCAGCGCGTCGCGCACGGTGGTGAACAGGCGCCCGCCGATCACCTCCGTGAGGAGCATGCCGGCGACGAACGTCGCCAAAGGGTTCGCGCGGCGCGCCGAGCGCGCCGCGAACGGGTTGCCCGCCGCCGCCGCCGCCGCGTTCACCTGGTCCGCGGGGTGGAAGCCCGCGAGCGCCGCGGGCGTCAAAACGGGGTTCCCGTCCGCGTCCACGGGCGTCTCCACCTCGTCCACCGGCGGCAGGGGGGGGTTGCGCATGGGCGCCCACATGCGCGGGCCGGGGCCCGCCAGCACGGCGCACGCGCGCTCGTCCGAGTCGCGCAGCCACAGCCTCTGCTGCCGAGTGTCCGCGTCGCCGGGCACGACGTCGCGCAGCGTGAGCGGCGTCAGGTCGAGCGGCGCGACGTCAAGCTGCGGCGTGAGCGCGCCACCGGGCGCGGCGGTTCCCAGGAACCGCACCAGCATCGCGTCCAGCTCGGCGGGGTCGACGTCGCCGGCGATGTTCACCTCCAGCGGCCCGGCGCGCAGCTGCGCCTCCACCGCCCGCACGACGCCGTCTATGGTCAGCGCGCTCAGCTCCTCGCGGCTGGGGTCCATCAGCCGCCGGTCGCCGAACACCGCATGGTTCACCTTGTCGTGCGTCAGCAGCTCCAGGTTGCGCTGCGTGTTCAGCTCGAACATGCGGTAGATGTCCTTGACGCGCTCGAGCGCGTTGGCGTCCCACACCGGGCGCGAGACGAGCAGGTGCACGATCTCCAGGGTGGTGCGCAGCCCGCCCTTGACGGCAAACGCGGCGTCCAGGAACAGGTACTCCGCCTCGGGCTCCACCTCGAACATCACCAGGTTCTGCATGGTGATCAGCTCCACCTGCTTGCGCGACCACTGGCCCACGGCGCCCACTTCCTGCAGCGTGCGGAACCCGACGGCGGCGGCGCCGATTCCGCCCGGACCGGGCGCGACGGACTCGGCGGTGCGCCCGCCGGGAACCACCAGCCGGAGGAACGCGCTGCCCGGCTCGTTGTTGGTGACGCGGTAATTGACGCGGACGCCGTTGGAGAGCACGCGCTGGTGCACGCCAGTGGCCTCGTCCACGGAGGAGGACACGATGGAGGGCGCGCGCTCGAGCACCAGCTCGTCCAGCTCCTCCTCGGACAGGAGCTCGTCCGGAACGAAGACGTCCTCCATCGCCTCGATCTCGCCGTAATCCGCCGAGAGCACGTCGATCACCTCCTCCTCGGCGATGGAGAACGGCACCTCGACGCCCTCGTTGTCCGTGGTGGTGGAGGGCACGCACGCCACGATCGCAGTGGTCAGCCCGCCGATGGGGTCGCGGTCCTCGGGCGAGGCGCCGTAATCGGCGAAGAACCCGAGCAGCTCGCGCGCGACTTCGTTCACCCCCTCCAGGCAGATGACGTCGTCCAGTCGCATGAGCGCTTCGTGGCCCTGCACCTGGTCCATCACGACGTGCCCCAGCGCGTCGTGCTCCATGACGAAGTCGAGGTTCTCCAGCGAGGGCACGAAGCCCGCCTGCTGCGCGAGCTGCTCGGAGTCGCGCATCATCGCGCTCTTGAACCGCGTGAGCTCGCCCGAGGTGAGCCCGTACTGCTTCAGGCGCCGCGCCTCCTCGACGGCCACCTGCAGCGCGTACTTCCAGTGCAGCGGCTCGCACGTCACCGTCACGGTGGACACGGTGCACCCCTCGCGCGCGGAGTCGCTGTGGTCCAGCTCGCACCGCTTGTAATGTTCGTGGTCGAGCTCGGCGTAGCGCGACTGGATGCGGCTCTGCAAGACGAGAAGCGCGATGCGCTGGTTCACCGTGCGGTGCAGGTCGCCCATGTGCCGCAGCGGCAGCACCGGCAGCTTGCTAAAGATGTTGAAGGAGACGTGCGACAGGTGCTCGTGCTGGAACAGCTGCACGCCGGACTCGCGCGCGACCATGGGTTGGAACGGGTCCACCACGCCTGCCGCCGTGGCCGCCTCCGCGTTGCGGCGGATGAGCTCCGCCGCGGTGGGAGGGCACCCGTACGCGTGCCGCACCGGGGGGCGAACCGAGTGCCGTTCGCGGAACTCGCCGGCGGGTCCTCCCGACGCGTCCTCCGTCGTCGCCGGGGGCTTCGTCGCGCCTTCGAACGCGGGCGTGCTCTCCGGGTTCTCGGGCACCGGACCCTCGAACCCCGGCGCGTGTGTCGCGGGATCCGCCGCGCCGAACGACTGCTCGATCATCTCCACGACGCCCGGGACGTCGGCGTGGAAGTCGCCCACCACGTACAGCGTGGCGTTCGCTGGGAAGTACCACCGCTCGTGGAACTGCCTCACCTTCTCCGCGTCCCACTGCGCCACCTGGTCCAGCTTGCCGATCGGGAAGCGGCACCCCAGGTTGTTGTCCCAGTGCAGGTGTTGCAGCAGCTGGCAGTCCACGCGGTACTCGATGGTGTTCATCATCTGCGCCTCCGCCAGCACGGCTTTCTTCTCCTTTGCCACGCGGGTGTCCAGGAGCTGCGGGTTGAACGCCACGTCGTACAGGATGTCCAGCACGTTGGGGATCATGTAAGTGCTATCCTTATTGTACGTGGGCGAGTGCACGTGGAACACCGTGTGGTGGAAGTCCGTGTACGCGTTCCCGCGCGTGCCCGAACCGAGCCACGCGTCGCGCTTCTTGGACCCAAGAAACGTGACGTGCTCGACGAGGTGCGCCAAGCCCTGCTCGTCCTCGCGCTCGTCCACGGACCCGACGTGCATCTCCAGGTGCGCCTCGAAGCGGTCGCCCGGAACTTTGTTCGGGAGCACCACGTACCGCAGTCCGTTCGCAAGCCGCCCGCGGTGGATGTCCTCGTGCGCTGGGAGCTCTTCATCGAGCAGCGACGCCACCGCGGAGGGCTCCATGACGTCCGCCAGCGCGCGTACCACCGAGCTCCAGCGCCCGTCCGAGGCGCTCGAGCCGGGCTCCTTCGCGCCCGCGCCCGCGGATGGATCCGGCTTGGACGCCGCCGCGAGCACCGCGGGCTGCGCCGCGCGCCGCGTGCCGCGCGGGACCACGCGACGCCCGCGAAGGGGCGCGACGACGGCGGCGTGTCGAGGGGCGCCGACGCTCGCGCCGGACACGACGGGTCGGGGAACGGCGACGGGCTGCGCCATCGCGCGGGGCGTCGCGCGGGTCGCGCGCGTCTCGGCGGCTCGGGGCCCAGCGACGCGCGGAGCCGCGATCGACGTTGCGAGCGGGGAGAGAGCCGTCATCGCAGACGCGCTCTCGAACCCGTCTTCCGTGCGCTCTAGCGACTCGCTCTCCCGCTACGACGCGTCGCCCTTCCACGGGGAGGCGCGCGGTTGCACGAACGGGACGCGCGCGGGGTGCTGATGCGCTTCGTGAGACGCCGAAACTCTAACGCTCTTCCGACGCAGACTGTACACAGCGCGAGGGTAAGAGTGCGGACGTCGTGGCCGCCCAGGCGGCGCCTCGAGAGGATTATCGCCAGCGAGATCTTCGCTTCCAGCTCTCACGAGTGCCCTTCTATCGACGAACGGCGCGCTCCGTGCCTGATTTCCGCGCGCACGCGGGAGATACTTTGCGTCGATTCGGGGGGTGGAATTATGAACCGTTAATCAGACCTGGATTTCCCGATTCGCCGAACGGTCGATCCAGGGTTTGTCAAAGTCAATCAGTCAAACGCCAAACTCTTGTGAAAGGAAAGGCAGGAAAGGCGCCCGCTGGCAGTTGGCGCGAAAGTGTGACTCAAAAATGAACGAAGCTGATGCGTTCGTTTCGGGAGGAGTTCGGTGGTCGAATTGGTAGGTTTCCGCACTGCCTCGCGCGCTCCGTCTCGCGGCCGCGGCTGGTCCAGGGAAGTCGCGTCCGCAGAGGTCGACGCGCTTTGGGAAACAGCGCGTCTTCGCGGCTTCGGATCGAGCGCTTGGCGCGTCGCGCGCTCCCGCGATGGCGTCCAACGGCGAGACGCCCGCCGGGCTGACTCGGAAGTCCAGCCGGAACCAACTCGAGGATGCGTTGGAGGTTGACGTGAACGATCTGCAAACGCTCGGGACGTTCATCATCAACACCGCCAAGGACGAGGACACATCAGACCTGTCCATTTTGATCCAGAGTATCGGCACGTCGTGCAAGTACATCGCCAACTGCGTGCGCAAGCTCGGGCTGGCGAAGCTCGCGGGCAAGGCGGGCACCGAGAACGTGCAGGGCGAGGAGCAGATGAAGTTGGACCTCGTCGCGCACGAGGTGTTCAGCCGCGGGCTGGACCGCTCGGGGCGGTGCACGGTGATGGTCAGCGAGGAGGTGCAGGAGACGATTTCGTGCGCGTCCTCGCCGCACGGCAGGTACGTCTGCGTGTACGACCCGCTGGACGGGTCCTCGAACATCGACTGCTCGGTGAGCATCGGGTCCATCTTCGGCATCTACAAAGCCGCGGAGAGGGGCGTGCGCGACGACGCCGACGCGCTTCAGCCCGGAAAGGACATGGTGGCCGCCGGCTACGCGCTGTACGGCTCCGCGTGCAATCTGGTGTTGTCGATCGGCGGGGGCGTGCACGGGGTCACGCTGGACTCGTCGCTTGGGGAGTTCGTCCTGACGCACCCGAAGATCGCGGTGCCGCCCACCGGCGCCATCTACTCGGTGAATGAGGGCAACTCCAAGTTCTGGGACGCGGGGTTCAGGGCGTACGTGGAGCACGTGAAGACGGTTGAGGACCCGCCGCGGAGCCTGCGGTACATAGGGAGCATGGTCGCGGACGTGCACCGTACGCTTCTGTACGGCGGCACGTTCTCGTACCCATGCGACTCGAAGAGCCCGGATGGAAAGCTGCGACTGCTGTACGAGTGCTTCCCCATGGCGTACATCATGGAGAAGGCGGGCGGCGCAGCGTCGGACGGCGCGCGGCGCATCCTGGACATCTCGCCGAAGCACATCCACCAGAGGTCGCCCATTCACATGGGAAGCGCGGAAGACGTGAAAACCATCGAGAATTTCCTACGGGATGCGGAGTGAGAGAGGAGGGGACGAAGGGCGCGCGCGGAGAAACGCGAGAGTCGCTGAAATCCATCCACCGAGTTGCTTCGTCAGGGGGCCCCCGCGAAAAAGAAAAGAAAGCCTTGCCGCTGCGCGCGGAGAGTACAGGTCACGGATCTTTCGTGTATCACGAAAAAATACGGCAGTACGCGCACGCGCTCGTCTCAAGTTTATCCATTCGCGCGCGGTCACGGTATTCCCCCGAGCGCGGACGAGGGCGTCAGCGCCCCCCCGCGCCTGTGCTCCACCAGGATGTGCAGCAGGTACCCGAAGAACACGAGGTTGCCCAAGATGAGCACTTTGTTGAGCGCGGAGTGTTTCATCCCCAGCACGGTCATCCACATCCCCGGGGCCATCATCGCCAGCTTGCGGTCGAACGCGGGGACGTCCGGGACATCGTAGAAGTACAGGAGCGCGGCGACGCACATGAACGTCGTGAAGTACACGGGGATCTTATCTGCGTCCGCGGCGTCTTGGTCGTGGTCGTCTTTTCCTTTCGTGCCGGACCAGCCGCCGGGGGACTGCCCGAGGCTCCCCCGCGGCGACTCGGGCACGCCGTTGCCGGAGAGGATCAGCTCCTCCTGCGCCGCGGTGAGCCTGTGCTGCATCTTGTTGCGCATACGTTCGGACTCGCGGAGCTTCTCATACACGGTCTGCGTGATGCGCGATGTTTTGGCGAAACGAGCGACGTGAGCGAACGACGAAGGAGGGAAAAATAACTAGAAAACTCGTTTTTCGCGAAAAACGAGAGCGCGAGACGAGCGCGCGTCGTGGCGCTTCGGCGGAGAAGACGCGAGGCGTCGGGAGGGAAATCGCGATCGAAACCCCGTGTGCGCTACGAACCTTGTATCTCGAGTCGCTGTCGTCCAGCTGGTCGTGCAGCGCCGCCATGGCGAGCTTGTGTTTCTCGCGCAGTCCCCTGAGCAACGCGGTGTCGCTCTCTCCCGCACCGCCCGGCGCGAACTGACTGGCGAAGAGCTCGTCCATTCCTTTGCCCGACACGCCGGTCAGCGAGCGGAATAGCGCGGCGGACACGCTGAAAGGCAGTGACAGCAGCGCGTAGGCGTGCATGGAGAACGCCACCGGGTAGATCAACGCGGACTTGGCGATCACCCGCGACAACTCGGCGACGCGCGGCATCGTTTCAAGAAGTTTTTGGTCTGCCAGTTTTTCAAGATGCTCGCTCGCCACCGCAGCTGCCAACGCGGACGAAGGCGGAACCGCCGAGCCGCTGGAGAGACGCGGGAGACGAAAGCGCGCGGCGCGAAAGGTGCCGTCGGTCGTCTTGGGAAAAGTCGCCGACGCCGGACGTTCGTGGGAAGCGCCGCGTCGTGCGCTGTGGCCGCGAGCGCCAAGGCGAAACCGAAGATCGCGCGCGCGACGACGTTTCGCGAAAAAGGATCCTAGCTGGCACGAACGATTGAACCAGAGGAGGCGAGCGGCGCCGCCGGCCGGCGTCTCGAGCGACCGAGCACGCGCAACACGCGGCGGTTCGCCCGACGCGGGTCGCGACGACGCAGAGGTCACGATGTTCCGGAGCTAGGAAGACGTCGGGGCGTCAGCGAAAGGAGGACAGCGCACGATGACGCTTGGGTGTCGTCGACGGCGTTCGTTTCGTCAGTTGTCACATTATGCACACTTCGCGACAGACGCGCGCGTCGTCGCCATTCGCGCGCGCGATCGCGCGCGGACGCGCAGCAGGTCCCGTCGACTTCCTTCCGAAACCCCCTTGACCGAACCTCCTCATTCAGTCCTTCTTGGCGGCGGTGGCCTGCGCCTCCTTAGCGGCGGCGATGCCTTCCTGCGCCATCTTCGACGCCTCCGCGGCGGCGCTCATGGTTTTCTCGAATGCCTCGCTGCCGAACCTCTGGAGCTTGTCCACGTCCACGTGCTTGGAGAGCTCGACGCGCGCGGTGTTGATGTCACCCTTGGCGAGCGAGCCCGCGACGGTGTCGATGATGGGCTCCGCCGCCTTGAGCGCGTCCTTGAACACCTTCTCGTACAGCATGATCGCGCCCTTGAACCGGGGCGACGCGAGCCAGAAGATGAAGCCGCACTTGGCGAAGCGGTAGCCGGGGATCCAGAACACGGAGTAGTCCGCGAAGGATTCGAAGATCATCAACATAGAGTACACCACCCAGTACGTCAGCCACTGTGTGTCATCGTCGGTGGCCTCGGACTCGATGGCCTTGTACGACGCGTAACTGCCGGGGGGGGAGTTCGGGAGCGATGCGGTCAGTCGTGACTCGCGCGCGCGCCGAGCCGAGACCGCGTCGCCCGCGGGAAAATGTGCGTCCGTGGCGCGTTTACGCGTCGCGAGGAGAAAAGGCTCCTTCAGCTCTCGGTTGGGCCGAGGGCGCGGGGGCGTGCGGCGCACTTACGCGGGGTACAAGAAGCCCAGGAAGAAGGTGTAGACGCGGAAGATGGCGGAGAGCATCTTTGGAGCGAGTCCGTCGTGCGGCGACGCGCAGTTTGGAGTGGCTTCGCGCGGACCACGACGTTTCACGATCACTCGTTCGACACGTCAAGGAGCCTCGCTTTTTACCCCTTTGTTCTCTGAGTTAAAAAATTTCGCGCCACAAAGGTGTTGGTGGTTACGATCTATTGATGACTGAATACCCATACAGAGAGAACGCCGAAGCAAAACACAATAATCGAAAAATCTTTTCTTTGGATCTCGAGCCAAGTGGCGGAGGAATGCAACCCTCTCCATCCATTGCATACCTCGCGTCTTACCTACCGCGAGATGATGTGCGTCACCGCCCCCGTCGCCGCCCGCGTCCTCGCACACTCCGGCGCGCGTCCCGTGCGGTCGGCGCGGCGCCAGGCTCGCGTCTCCCCGCGCGTCTCCCCCGTCGCGTCCCGCGGTGTCACCCTGCGCGTCTCCGCCAGCGAGGACGACGCCTCGTCCTCCTCCGCGTCCGTGGAGACCAAGGCTCCTCCCGCGTCGGCGCCCTCCGCCGCGCCCGCGCCCTCGGCGGGCAAGCCCGGGCAGGGCAAACCCCCAATCAACCCCGCGTTCCTCGCCGCGGGCGACTTCTCCGCGGCGCTCCTCATCACCCTCATCGCGCGGGGCGTCGCCGGCCAGGACGTCGTCTCCGCGGGCAGCGCGTTCGCGGCGGCGCCGTTCGTCGTCGGCTGGGTCGGCGCCGGCTTCCTCGCGGGCGACTACGACTCGGACTCGCCCAACGCCGCGCTCTGGGGGGACGCGCCCCGCGCGATGACCACCGGCGCCCTGACGTGGTTCTCCGGCTCGGCGTTCGCCATCCTGCTCAGGAACGTGGAGGGCTCGGCGATGATTGTCGCCCCCGCGCTTGACGAGAAGGTGGCGTTCGCGGGCGGACTGGGGCTGATCTGCGCGTTCAGAGCGCTCGTCGCGGCGACCAAGCCCGGCGTCGAGAAGTGAGAGCGAGGAAACAGCGAAGCACGCCGGCTGGTGGTGCTTCGAGCTTTGAAATGCGCACGGTATACTATTAGCGCGCTGACGCCCGAGCGCGGCGACGAAGGCGTCGCCGGGCGAAAAAAATGGCGATCGCGAAAAAAAATCTCGTCTCGCAGGCTCCCTCCCCACTTCTTCGTCCGTCCGATCGCGGAGAAAACCAGAAAAAAAAAATGCATCTGCGCCGCGTTTTCGCGACATCAAGCGTTTCAGTGCGTTTGACGTGTTTGTTACGCGAGTTCAAGGGAAGGAATTGGACGAATCGGCCGTTCAGAATCTCCCGCGCGCGTTCGAGGTTCGACGACACGCAAACCGTTGAAGATGCCCGCCGCCTCTTCGATGACGGTGGCGCAGCTCCGCAAAGAGCTCGGCGATCGCGGGCTGGACACCACCGGCCTGAAAGCCGTGCTCGTCGATCGTTACGAACAAGCGCTCGCCTCCGGTGGCCCCGCGGCCGACGCCGAGATGGACGCGGGAGACGCGCCCGCGGCCCCCGCGGCGGCTGCGGCCGCCGCGGAGAAGGAGGACGACGCGGTCTCCCTCGACGCCGGCGACGAGCTCGGGGACGCGCCCGCGAGCGACGGCGACGAGCCTTCCTCTAAGAAGACCAAAACGCAGACCGCG
>MDSV01176645.1_pt1 | contig 15297 bp, 17 predicted proteins | sample 810851 | NCBI WGS metagenome assembly MDSV01 (sample SAMN05326640, study PRJNA326480) | marine metagenome | isolation source: seawater | place: Atlantic Ocean: North East | collected 2012
AGTTGCAGCTATTAAAATAATTCCTTCATTGGTATCAAATCCATCCATCTCTACTAAAAGTTGGTTTAAAGTTTGCTCTCTCTCATCATTTCCACCACCTAAGCCAGCACCTCTGCTTCTTCCAACTGCATCAATTTCGTCAATAAAAATTATACAAGGAGAATTTTTCTTTCCTTGTTCAAACATATCCCTAACTCTTGAAGCTCCAACACCAACAAACATTTCAACAAAGTCTGAACCAGAGATAGAAAAAAAAGGCACATTAGCTTCACCTGCTATCGCTTTAGCTAAAAGAGTTTTTCCTGTGCCTGGTGGACCAATTAATAAAGCTCCTTTTGGTATTTTTCCACCTAATCTACTAAATTTTTTGGGGTCTCTAAGAAATTCTACAATTTCTTCAACCTCCTCTTTTGCCTCTTCAACTCCAGCAACATCGTTAAACGTAACTTTACCAGTTGCTTCATTCAAAAGTTTTGCTTTCGATCTTCCAAATCCCATGGCTCCACCTTTTCCACCCTGCATTTGTCTCATGAAAAAGATCCATACTCCAATTAACAGAAGCATAGGAAACCATGATAGAAGTATTCCTAAAAGTGAAGGCATCTTATCTTCTTTTGGAGTTGCATTAATATTTACTCCTTTTTCAGAAAGCTTCTCAACTAAATTTGGGTAATTTGGAGAGAAAGTTTTGAAATTATTTCCATTGGCAAGTATGCCTGATATATTGTTTCCTTGAATGTCTACCTCTACTACTCTACCAGCGTCTACCTCAGATAGAAATTTCGAGAAAGCAATTTGGTTATTGTTTGCTTTAACTTTATTTGGGTCTTGAAAAAGATTAAATAAGCCAATAGACAAAAAAATTATTATTGCCCACATTAAAAGATTTTTAAAGTTCATAATATTTAAATAAGTATTATTTTACTATTAACAAGCATTATTTATAAAATTCATTAATTGTAAATAAGGCAAAATATCCTAATTTTGACTAAAATTCAAATTTTACGTTATTTTCCTAATAAATATCGTTCGACCGTCATTTCTCATAAGACATCCACCAAACAAATATCTTTTCTTGTGATTGGCATTTATCAAATTTAGAGCAAAGCTTAATTTTTTTGATCTAGGAGGATAATCTTTACCAGTTAATTTTTTGACTATCCTACCTAATAATTTAATTTGTATTTCATAATTGAGTAATAAAAATTCTTTGTATTTTACTAAAAATTCTTTTTTTCTTTTTGTGAAAACTTTTTTTGAGGCCTGGTCTATATATCTATTTATTGTATTATTTGATGTCTTAAGATGATTAATAGACTTGATGATTTGCTCTTCTGCAATTCCACTTTTTTTTAAAATTGGTAATAATTTTCTAACTCTTACTCGCAAAAATTTTTGACTATTATTACTTGGATCCTTAATAAATGATCCAAAAACTTTTTTTGAGACATAAATTAAATCTATCTTCTTTGTATTGAGAAATGGTCTTAAAATTTTTATCCCTCGTCCTGTAGGGTATATGTCGCTCATTGCAGACAATCCCTGAACACCACTACCTCTTGAAAGGCGAATTAAAAAGGTTTCTATTTGATCCTCCCTATGGTGAGCGACTAACAAGTTTTTTATATTCTTTCTTTTACATTCATTTATCAATGCCTCGTATCTTACTTTTCGGGCTAAGTGTTGTATATTTTTTTTAATCTTCCTTTTATTAGTAATTATTTTGATATTGATTCCATGTTTCTTTAATATTTTTTTTACAAATAAACATTCTGCTTTTGCGTTATTTCTAATACCGTGATTGACTATAGCATAATAAAACTTTTTCCTCTTATTCTCATTTTCATATACCTTGCTCATGGCAGCCAAAGCAAGGCTATCCGGACCTCCAGAAATTGCTGCGAGAAACTTATTTGACTTAAATTTTGTTATTTGAGATTTAAAATTTTTATAAATTTCTTGAATACGCTTTGATTTTTCGAAGCAAGATTTATGATTTAGAACAATTGAATTTTTTTTGCTCATATTGAGCTTTTTGTAACACAGACTTGCTCGCTTTTGGATATTGTTTTTTTAATCCTGTTATCATTGTACAGCCTTGTTCTTTTTCTCCTAGTTGAACCATAGTAATTCCAAGTTTTAGTAAATTATCTGGTGCCTTGTCACTTTTAGGATAGTTTTGATAGCCATCAAGATAGGCAGTAGCTGCATCGGAATATAATTGTCTAATTCTAAAAGTCTCGCCATACCAGTACTGAGCATTTCCAGCTAAGTCATGATCTTTATTTTTATCAATAAATTCTTTCAAAGCAAATTCCGCAGTTTCGTAATCCCCTACTTTCATGAAACTTATTGCAAATTCATATTGCTCTTTAGCAGGTTTATTTGGTAGTAGTGACTCGGCTCTATCTGTTTCAGAAGTAATTACTGATGCAGTTGTTCCTACAGAGTTTGTTTCTTGTTTATCTGGTTGATTGCTAGTAGAATATCCTGGCGTAGCTCCAAAATCTTGAGGTTTGCTTGTGCCAGGTAGTTTTACTTTTTTATTTTTCTTATCATTTACCTGTAAATCACTGCCTTCTAAATCTGAAAACCTTAGTTGTGTATCAGATTGCATTTTTGTTACCCTGGTAGATAATTTATCCATTTTAAAATTTACTTCTTCAAATTTATTAGTTAACTCCCTGAATTGTTCCTCAATTTCATTTAATCGCAATAAATGCTTAGTAAGAACATCTTCATCCAAATTGTTTAAGGAAGAGTTTGAGTTTCCTATGATATCTGATTTTTTATAAAAAGCTTTTTCTAGGGTTTTTAGATCCTGAGAAATTATTTGAATTTGATCGATAATTGCATTCACCTTTTCTTCAGCTTTAATATTTATTGCTAGTAAATAGTAAACACATAAGGTCAATATTAAAAATTTTACAGATATCTTTTTAAATAACATGTTAATTTAATAGTTACATATAATGGCAAAAAAAAGACCCTTTGATTTAACAAAGGGCCTTTTATATTAAATAAATTATTAGTTATTTAACTTTTACTGTTACAGATCTTCTATTTTGAGACCATGCAAGAGGTGTAGACTCTGAGTTAACAGGTCTTTCTTTACCATAACTTATAACTGATATTCTCTTACCAGAAATTCCATAAGTCATTAGATAATCTTTTACAGCATTAGCTCTTCGTTCTCCTAAAGCTAAGTTATATTCTCTTGTTCCTCTTTCGTCGGCATGACCTTCAATTGTGACATTAAGTTTTTTGTTTTTTCTCAAATAAGTTGCTTGTTTTCTTAAAGTTGCTCTTGAAGCAGAAGTAAGAGATGATTTGTTAGTAGCAAAAAATACTCTGTCTTTAACTCCACTAGCTAAATATTCAACCGTATCATTTCCTGTGTAGACGTCTCCGGCAGTTTGTGATTTTTTTGCAGTTGAACATGCACTTAAGGCAAGAGTTGCAAATAAAATTAAAATTATATTCTTTAGACTTGTTTTAAATTTCATATATCCCCTAGGTTGTTGTTATTAATATTTCAAATTATATTAGATTATTCAAGCCTAAATAAAGCAATAAATACCTCACTTTGATAACAATGAAGACCAAGATGGGTCTGAAGCATCGGTCTCTGTTGATATTTTCCTCTCATTGTAGCCCGTAATATCTATAGACCATAATTTAGCACTAAATCCTTTACCCTGAGATCCAGATTTTGTCTCTCTGTAAAATACTAAGACTCTACCGTTCGGAGACCAGGAAGGTGCCTCCTGATAGAAATTTTCAGTTAATAACCTTTCACCAGAGCCGTCGGATCTCATCACTCCAATATAAAATTTACCTTTTCTAACTTTGGTAAATGCTATTAAGTCCCCTCGTGGAGACCATACTGGCGTACCATAAATTCCATTACCAAAGGTTATTCTTTTTGTGTTGCTTCCATCACTTTTCATAACATAAATTTGTTGAAGCCCACTTCTATCAGAATTAAAAGCAATATATTTGCCATCAGGTGAGTAAGATGGAGAAGTATCAATTGAAGAATGCTCTGTAATTCTTTCTACAACTCTAGTATCTACATCCATCGTAAAAATATCCGAATTTCCATCTTTAGCAAAACTCATTATAATTTTTTTTCCATCAGGAGAAAATCTAGGAGCAAAGGTCATACCAGGAAAATTACCTACGACCTCCTGTTTTCCAGTTTCAATATCTAAAAGATAGACTCTAGGCAAATTTCTAAAATAAGAGAGGTAAGTAACCATTTGATTGCTAGGATTAAATCTTGGGGTTAATACCAACTCATTGCCCAAAGTTAAATACTTGGTGTTAGCACCGTCTTGGTCCATAATAGCTAGTTTTTTAATTCGTTGATTTTTTGGTCCACTTTCAGCTACATAGATAATTCTCGTATCAAAATAACCTGTCTCACCTGTTAATCTTTCGTAAATTTTGTCAGAAATGATATGCGCTACTCTTCGCCAATTTGAAGGGGTAGTTGTAAAAGCTAATGCAACCATTTCTTTTGATGCAGTCAAATCCCAAAGTCTAAATTCGACTTTTAATTTATTGCCCTTAACAGATAGCTTTCCAGTTACTAAAGCTTGAGCCTTTATAAGTCTCCAATCCTCAAATCGTGGTTTTAAATGTGCAATATCAGGTTTTTGAACAAAAGCTTCTTTTTTTAATGGATTGAACAAACCAGTTGACTTAAAATTTTTTTCAATAATTTTTGAAACTTCTATGCCTAATTTTTTTACCTCAATAATATCAATATTTTCAGAATTTTTTTCAACGTGTAATGGTGAAACTGCAATTGGAAGGGGATCTAAATTACCTCTAGTAATATCCACTTTTATAAGAGCAAATAAATTTGTATTAAAAAGATAAGAAATTAATATAAAATATAATATTTTTCTCATTAATTATCCTCTAAGCATTTCAGTTGGGTCAAAATTTAATTGAATATTCTTCCACTTTTCATAGCCTGTGGGAGGCACTTTTAAAGGTTGGCAAAGTCGAACAGCTCTTAAAGCGCTTTCAGCTAAAATCTTATAAAATTTCTGTCCAGGCATATTCATTCTTTGATGATCAATAATTTCTGACTTGAGTATAGTTCCATCTTTTTTTAATTCTAGTTTTAAACGTACTAACAAATCTTTATCGTATGGAAGACCTAGTGGCACACTCCAACAACCAAAAATTTGAGCTCGTAAAGCATCTTCCTCTGATAAAGAAAGTCCAGTTGCAAATTTATTTTTAACACTGCTTTGTGTCAATTTATTGTTTTTTTTCTCTTGTTCTAAAGCTTGCTCCTCTTTAGCTTTGTCTATTAAGGCAGCTATTTCATTAGTATCTACAAGCTCTTTTTTTTCAAATTCGGATGCCTGTCTAATTTGAGGTTTAATTTCTTCTGGGTTCTGTTTTTTTTTAACTATTTCTTTTTTTTCTTTTTTTTCATCTGGCAAGGGTATTCTGTCAGGTTTTTCTTTTGCTTTAGCAGCAGGCGGTGCTTGCTCAGAAACTACTCTTTGCTCTTCTTTTTTCACTTTATCAATTATTTTTCGCGCCTTTGGAGCAAAAGGGATGTTTGTTTTATCTGTTATTTGAATAAGTTCGACTGACACAATAGGAGGTAAGGATATTGGCTCCCTTGTCATAAATGGTAAAGTCATAGCAGTTAGTATAATCATAACTGTGTGAAATGTAATTGAAAATAATAAGCTCCTTGTCATAGATCATTTAATTTTTATATGGTTCTGAAATAAGAGCGACTTTTGAAAATCCTGCCCCGGATAATGTTCCCATAACTTCTAAAACCCTTCCATAATTAATTGTTTTGTCTCCTCTAACATAAATTCTTGTATCTGTTCTATTCTTCGCTATCGCAAGAAGTTTTGGAACAATTTTATTATAATTTACCTTGTGTTCTTGAATATAAACTTCTCCCTTTGAATTAATTGAAAGAGTTAAAGGTTCCTGATCATCTGGAAGTGAGTCAGCTGCTGACTCTGGTAAATCGACTTGAACACCAACGGTCAACAATGGAGCCGTTACCATAAATATAATTAATAAAACTAGCATTACATCAACGAATGGCGTGACGTTAATTTCACTCATTGGTTCATTTCTTGAGCGCTTTAAATTAAATCCCATAATTTAAATTATTGAAAGAAATCTTTTACAAAAATTGTCTATTTTAGATAAATATCTTTTTAAATCACTATTAAATTTATTGTATGCTATAACTGCAGGAATTGCTGCGAGTAGGCCCAATGCTGTTGCGAACAATGCCTCTGCTATTCCTGGAGCAACAATAGCTAAACTTGTGTTTCTTGAAATTGCTATAGACTGAAATGAGTTCATTATACCCCAAACTGTACCGAATAATCCTATAAAAGGTGCTGTTGCTCCGACAGTTGCCAAAAAAGTAAAATTTTTTTCAATTATCTTAATTTGGTTATCAGTATTTATTTCAAGAACTCTTTCGACTCTTGCCAATTGTACGGAAGAAGATTTAGATCTTGTTTTACGCAATTCACTCATTGCTGATCTAAATATCAATACTGCTGGGTCATTTGATTTAGCTGGTAAGCTGTTATCGAAACTTTCTGCCGATTTAGCCTTCCAAAACTTATTTTCAAAATCAAGAATTGAATTATTAATTGATTTAAATAATCTATACTTATCGAAAATCAAAGCCCAAGAATAAACCGATGCTGCTAACAAAATAATAATTACAGATTTTACTACAAAGTCTGCCCTAATAAACAAACTCCATAAAGAAAAATCAGTTGCTCCTCCTAGTCCAACAATTTGAGATGCTATTTCTTGTTCCATATCACTCATTACTTTTAGAATGTGTCATGAATTTGACTAGAAAAAATAAAGCTAGGCCTTATTTTAAGTGATCTTTAAACCCAGTTTCACTAAAATATCTAGCAATTAAAATTGCATCTGACTTATTTACATCTTTTTTTCTCGACAAATTCTCAGCTAATGATGGATATATCTCTATTGCTTTCGTTCTACTAGCGTCCTTAGATGATTTAATTAAATCAAAATGTTTTTTCCATTTAGCTGGCCTTACAAAATAAATTGGTAAATTTAAAGCAGCAGTTATACCTTTTATAGCGCCAAAGGTTTGTCCGAAATTAAACATGCTTGTGACCCCCTGGCCTGGCATTGCATTAACTTGTTCAACTATTACAGCAGTATTATCAATACTTGTTACATTTTTGGATATGAAATTAGATAATTGAGCGCTATTTAGTTGTCTTTTATTTTTTTTTCCCTCTGCCATAACTGGTAATTCTATAACCTCCAGAACTTTATTATCCTCCAATAATGCTATTGCTCCAGACAAACCGGGGTCTATGCCGAATATTCTCATAGTTTAAAATTAAATTTTACAGTTAATAAATATGTTTTGTACATCATCTATTTCATCTAAACTTTCTAACATTTCTAAAACTTTTTGCTTTTGCTCAGAATTTAAATTTATTAAACTATATGGTCTCCACTCTATTCCTGAGTACAATAAATTGTCTAATTTACTTTCTACCTCATTTTTTACTTTATAAAAATCTTTCATTTCACATATAATTTCATGTTTTGTATTAGAACTAAAACAATCCTTTGCTCCAGCATTAATTGCAATTTCAAGCACCGCGTCATCATTTTCCTCTTTTTTTTTAATTTGTATTACTCCACAATTTAGAAATAAATGAGCAGTTGAACCATTTTCACCTAGTCGACCTCCACTTTTTTGTAAAACTTGTCTTATTTTTGAAGCGGTTCTATTTTTGTTATCACTTAAAGTCTCAATTATTAAAGCGGTATTAAATGACCCGTATCCTTCGTACCTGAGCTCTTCATAGTTTTCTGTTGAACTCATCTCTGACTTGTTAATTGCTCTATTAATATTTTCTTTGGGCATATTAGACTGCTTTGCTGCTTGAATGGCTGATCTAAGTCTTGGATTTGAAGTTGGATCCTTTGCTCCAAGTTTTGCTGCAACGGTAATTTCTTTTGACAATCGAGAGAATAATTTTGCACGTTGTTTATCTTGCCTTCCTTTCTTGTGTTTAATACCTGCCCAATGAGAGTGCCCAGCCATTTTAAAAATTTTCTTTTAGAGTCCCACCAAAAATTATTTGATCAATTTTTTTTGCTAAGCCAGAGCTATTGTCAGCCTCTACAATTACTCCACAAATTGTTGCTTCACCAGTAGCAGGAAAATGTTGCGTTGCTGAGCTTACCTTTAAAAATTTCTTTAATGAATTTTCTTTATTCATGCCTATTACAGAGTCATAATCTCCACACATTCCAAGATCTGTTTGGTATGCAGTGCCATTCACTAAAATTTTAAAATCTGAAGTAGGTACGTGAGTATGTGTGCCAACAACGCTGGTAACTTTTCCATCAAGTAAATGTCCTAAAGCCATTTTTTCACTTGTAATTTCTCCATGTACATCGACAATTATAAAATCAACATTTTTATTTAATTTTAATTTGTTCATTAATTTCTCTATTGCTGTGAAAACGTTTTGGCTTTTTTTCATAAATACATTTCCAATTACATTAATTACTGCAATTTTTTTTTCTTGATATTCAAATATTCCATACCCGTTACCTGGTTGGCCGTCTAAAAGATTTTGTGGTCTTATAAGTCTTTTTTCTTTGTCAATGACATCAGTAATTTCTTTTTGATCCCAAATATGATTGCCAGAAGTAACTACATCAACACCTGCATTTATTAATTCATTAAAGTTTTTTTGAGTAATTCCTTTACCGTTGTCTGCAGCGTTTTCACCATTTACAATTGTAAAGTCAATATTTTTTTTTTTTATTATATCCTGCAATTTAGTTTTAACAGCCTCCATACCGGCGGGCCCACAAATGTCGCCTAAAATTAAGAAATTCATTTTATAAATCCTCTTTCAGTAAAGATCTGATTTAAACTTATATCGTGTTTTGCAATTGGTAATTTTTTATATTTTTGAAATGAAAATGCAATGCCTATAGTTTCAATATGGTGATTAATACTGATAAATTTTCCTAAAAATTTGTCATAATAACCTTTTCCATATCCCAATCTATTCTTAAATTTATCAAATGCAAGAAGTGGTATAAGCATAACATCTGGAGTAAAATTTTTTTTAATATTCAGGGGCTCCGGAATGCCATATTGATTTAATTTTAATAAATCATTCATATCCCATTTTACAAATTTCATTTTATGTTTTTTTTCAATTACAGGTAATAGAGTTACAAAATTATTAAAATTACTATTTTTGAAAATTTTAAGGACATCTAGTTCGTAGTTAGAAGGATAATATAATGATATTAAGATATTCTTTTTATTTTTATATTTTTTTTTTAAATATTTAATTAAATCTATAAAATTATCAGGTCTTAATTCTTTATATCTTTTTTTTCTTACATTAAAAAATTTTTTTCTTAGTTTATCCTTTAAAATCATTACTGAACTTTTAAAGAAATATCAGCATTCTTAATAATTTTTTCAAGAGATTTGGTGGTTTTATCTAGCATATTCTCATACATAAGATTTGTACTATTGATCTCCTTTTTAATGTTGTTTATTTCGTCATTTAACTTTTCGATTTGAATATCTTTATTATCTTTATATTTAATTGCTAGAGATTTTAATTCTAAAAATTTATTTGATAAACCGTCTAATTTTTTTTTTTGTAAAGAAATTCTTTGCTTTAGGTCAAAATGTTCATCAATAAGCTTAATAGCAGTTATTAGTAAAAGTTTATTTTCACCTAAGTTACCTAGTTTAGATTTCAACTCTAGGTATTTTTTGTCTAAAATCGACGTTAATTTTTTTAACGATTTTTCTTGGCCGTCATCACAAGAAAGAAGATAATCTTTGCCATTAAATTTAATATTTACGTTTGCCATTTTTCAATTTCCTCAACTAAATTTTCAGTTTCTTGATTTAAGTCATCAATTTCTTGATTAAATTTTTTTTCTAATTCTGATTTATTTTTCAACTCATTTTGTAATTTTTTAACCTTTGCAGATAAAAACTCATGTTCTCGAATTAAATCCTCATTTTTCCTTTTGAGTTGTTCTCTTTCCTGCTTAATGAGGTCTCGTTCTTTGGTGAGAGTGTCATTGTTACCAAACTGTGAATAACTTAAATTTAAATTATCCAATTTGTTTAATAATTTATTCAGATCAATTTCTTTTTTTTCAAAATTTTTCATTAAAATATTATACCATATTATTGATATACATACTTTAGTTCTATATAGGTAAAATAAAAGTGAATATAAAACATAATCAATTATCAAACGCCATCAGATTTTTGTCAATTGACGCTGTGCAAAAAGCAAACTCAGGTCATCCAGGTATGCCTATGGGAATGGCAGATGTTGCTACGGTTCTTTTTAAATACCACCTGAGGTTTAACCCAAAAAATCCATCTTGGATTAACCGAGACAGATTTATTTTATCTGCGGGCCATGGTTCTATGCTTCTATATTCTTTGTTATATCTTACTGGTTACGAAAGCGTAAAATTAGAAGATATAAAAAACTTTAGACAGATGGACTCCATATGTGCGGGACATCCTGAGCATATAATCAACTCCGGCATTGAAACAACAACAGGTCCGTTAGGTCAAGGTTTGGCTAATTCAGTTGGTTTAGCTATTGCTGAGGAAATTTATAAAAAAAAATTTGGTTCAAAATTAATTGATCATTATACCTATGTTGTTGCCAGCGATGGCGATCTAATGGAAGGTATAAGCCATGAGTCAATGAGTTTAGCTGGTCACTTAAAATTAAAAAAATTAATAGTTTTCTTTGATAATAATAAAATTTCAATTGATGGATCAACCTCTCTAAGTGTTTCCGATGATTATAAAAAAAGATTTCAATCTTATGGATGGAATTTTATAGAAATAAATGGACACAACGAGAAACAAATTAACTTAGCAATAAAAAAAGCTAAAAAGTCAAATAAACCAAGTCTTATTTCTTGTAAAACAACTATAGGATATGGATCGCCAAATAAATCAGGAAAATCCTCCTCTCATGGATCTCCTTTGGGTGAGGAAGAAATAAAGTTGGTAAGAAAAAAACTTAAGTGGCCTTACGAAGCATTTGAAATACCTAAAAGTATTTTAGATGAATGGAGAAAAATTGGTAGCCGAGGAGAAGAGCTTGAAAAAATATGGATAAGGTATCTGAATCAATCAAAGCCAGAAATAAAAGAAAGATTTAACGAAATTAATAATAGACTTTATAATAACAAGTTAAGAGACGTAATCTATTCAGAAAAAATCAAATATTTTAAAGAAAAACCATCTATGGCTACAAGACAATGTTCGATGAAAGTTATTGAAAAAATTTCAGAAATTATGCCAAATTTAATTGGAGGATCTGCAGACTTAAGTGGTTCAAACAATACAAAAACTAACAACTCACTTGTAATTAATTCAAAAAATTTTGGGGGAAATTATATTCATTACGGCGTTAGAGAACATGGAATGGCCGCTGCGATGAATGGAATTGCTTTGTATCATAATCTAATTCCATTTGCAGGAACATTTTTAATTTTTTCTGACTATTGTAAGCCTTCAATAAGGCTATCAGCTCTAATGGGATTGAGAGTAATTTATATATTTTCTCATGACTCAATAGGGTTAGGAGAAGACGGTCCTACTCATCAACCTATTGAACAATTAAGTTCTCTAAGATCTATACCTAATTTGAAAGTTTTTAGACCGGCTGATATGAATGAAACTTTAGAGAGTTGGGAGGCAGCTATTAATAACGACAATGGACCAAGTGCAATAATTTTATCGAGACAAAAACTTAATTATATAAGCAAGAGTCCTGAGAAAAAGAATAATTGTCTTAATGGAGCGTATGAACTAAATATCACTGCTCATGATAATAAGGTAACTATTTTAGCGTCAGGTTCTGAAGTAGAACTAGCATTAAGTGTTCAAGATGAATTAAAAGAAAGAGGAATAGAATCTAAATTGATTTCCGTACCCTGTCAGGAACTTTTTGATGAAAAAAATGACGAGTACAAAGATAAATTGATAGAAAAAAACAATCTTATTGTAAGCATTGAAGCTGGAAGTGTAAGCTGTTGGTATAAGTATTTAGGTAAAAACGATATTGCGATTGGCATCGATAGCTTTGGAAAGAGTGCGCCTTTTAAAGAAATCTTTAATAAAATGAATTTAACCTCTAATAAAATAACATCATTAATACAAGAGAAATTAAGGAAGTAAATTTATTTTAAATGAATAGCATTAAATTTTTTGATGAAAAATTAAATGTAGAAAATAAAAAAATTATTCTTAGGACTGACTATAATGTTCCAATAATTAATGAAGATATAAAAGAAAAAACTAGAATAGACTTAACAATACCATTTATTAAAAAATTAGTATCAAAAAAAGCAAAGATAATTTTAATTTCTCATTTAGGCAGACCAACTAATAACGATGATAATAACTTTTCACTAAAGCCTGTATATAAATATCTAAAGAAATACCTTAATAATATTTCTTTTTTTGAGGGGTTAATCGACAAAAATATAAGACAGAAAATTGATTTATTAAATAAAAGTGAAATAATCATGTTAGAAAATATAAGGTTTAATCCAGGAGAAATGAGTAATGAAGATGAATTTGCTAAAAATTTGTCCTCTATAGGCGAAATTTATATTAACGAAGCATTTTCATGTTGTCATAGAAAACAAGCTTCGGTGCATAAAATAGCTAGTTTCGTTAAAAAGTGTTTTGCAGGGCCACAATTCAAAAAGGAGGTTGAGTCAATTAATCTTATTTTAAAAAATAAAAAAAAACCAGTTACCTGCATAGTTGGAGGATCTAAAGTTTCTACGAAAATTGGGGTTATAAAATCTCTTATCAAACTATCAGATAATATTGTAATTGTGGGCGCTATGGCCAATAACTTCATAGCATATAATAGTCATAATGTAGGTTCTTCACTTTTAGAAAAAGGTTCGGATAAAATAATAGAAAAACTATATAGCTATTCTCTCAAAAATGACTGCAAAATAGTGATACCTGAAGATTGCTGTGTTTCAAATGATCGAAGTGGAAAATCTATTTGCAAAGATCTTGGACAAGTAGCAGATAATGAAATGATATTAGATATTGGAAAAAAAACTATTTTTAATATTTTGAAAATAATAGACAATTCAAAAACTGTATTTTGGAATGGGCCGGCTGGATACTTTGAAAACGAGAACTTTTTAAGTGGCACAATTTCGATTGCAAAAAAAATATCTGAAAATACAAAAAATAAAAATTTATTATCAATCGTAGGTGGTGGGGATACTGTTTCAGCAATAAGCAATAGTAAGATAAATTATAGATTTACCCACTTATCAACAGCGGGTGGTGCTTTTTTAGAGTTTATAGAAGGAAAAAACTTGCCTGGTGTGGAGGTTTTAAAATAAATAGCAGCTATGTCTATCGAAGAAATTGCTAAAAAAATGTGTGCGAAAGGTAAAGGAATTCTTGCTGCAGATGAAAGCACAGGAACAATGGAAAAAAGATTAAAGAGCGTTGGTATAGAATCTAATGAAAAAAACAGATTAAACTTTAGAGAAACTTTATTTTCTTCATCTGCTATGAAAGATTTTATCGGTGGAGTGATATTATTTGATGAAACAATTAAACAAAAAAGCAGTTTAGGTATGTCAATTCCAGAATTGATTAAAAAAAATAATTCAATACCTGGTATTAAAGTTGATAAGGGAGCAAAATTTTTATCTGGATCCTCCGGTGAAAAAGTCACCGAAGGCTTGGATGGCTTAAGAGAGAGGCTCAAAGATTATTACAAGCTTGGAGCAAGATTTACTAAATGGAGAGGAGTTTACTCTATAAAAGATAACGAACCCTCAATTCAATGCATAAAATCAAATGCTCACGCCCTAGCAAGATATGCAGCGCTAGTTCAAGAGGCAGAAATGGTTCCTATTATTGAACCAGAGCTTTTAATGGACGGATCCCACGATATTGATAAATGTTATCAAATTACAACTAACATTCTTAATGAGTGTTATAATGAATTAGAAATACATAAAGTAAATTTAAAAGGAACTGTTCTTAAACCTAACATGATACTTCCAGGTTCTAACAGCAAACAATCAGTTTCTAGCTCTGAAATAGCAGAAAAAACCTTAGATTGTTTAAAAAAAAATGTTCCCCAAAAAGTTCCTGGTATAGCTTTTCTATCTGGTGGACAAACAGAGATTGAGGCTAGCAAAAACCTTAATGAAATAAATAAGATTAATAATACTAATTTTTTGATTACTTTTTCATACGGAAGAGCTTTACAACAAAGTGCTTTAAAAATTTGGTCAAAAGACATGCAAAATACTCAAAAAGTTCAAAAAATTTTTAATCATAGAGCAAAAATGAATGGCCTTTCTTCCAAGGGAGAATGGCAAGAAAATTTAGAAAAAAGTGAAGCAGCCTAAATCGGCAAAAAATATTTATTTAATATCACCACTGAAAATTTATAAAGAATTTTATGCTGACTTATCTGGGGTTCTAAAATCCAACAAAATAAAGTTTTTTCAATTAAGATTGAAAAAAATTTCTAAAAGCCAAATAATAAAACAAATTTTAAAGATCTCTAAAATAACTAAAAGATATAAGGTTAAATTTATAATTAATGACAATCCTTATTTAGCTAAATTACCTCAAGTAGATGGTTGTCATTTAGGGCAAACTGATATGAAATTAAATTTAGCGAGGAAGATTTTAAAGAATAAAATTATAGGAATAACGTGCCACGGATCTTTAAAGCTTAGTAAGGTCGCTTTAAGCAATAATGCAAATTATATAGCTTTGGGTTCTTTTCATACATCGAAATTAAAACCGAAAGCAAAAAGAGCAGAATTTAAAAATCTAAAAAAAATAAGAAGATTAACTTCTAAATCTATTGTTGCCATTGGGGGCATAAATAATACAAATTATAAAAAAGTTTTTAGATATGGAGCAAATTATATTGCATTATCTACTTTTATTTGGAATAACCCAGATTTAATCCCAGAAGAGGCAATTAAAGAATTTAAGTAATATGAAAATTACAGCTAATGAAATAAAACCCGGAATGATTATAGAGCACAAAAATGAAATCTGGAATGTTCTTAAAACTCAGCATGTCAAACCAGGCAAAGGAGGAGCCTTTAATCAGGTAGAATTAAAAAGTGTTATTAAGGGAACAAAATTAAATGAAAGATTTAGATCAAGTGAAACTGTTGAAAAGG
>MDSV01005429.1_pt1 | contig 15296 bp, 15 predicted proteins | sample 810851 | NCBI WGS metagenome assembly MDSV01 (sample SAMN05326640, study PRJNA326480) | marine metagenome | isolation source: seawater | place: Atlantic Ocean: North East | collected 2012
GACGCCACGCATCTCAGGGAGCTTGGTTACCCGCCCATTCAGGTGGTTGCGGTCAACCTCTACCCCTTCGCTGAAGCCGCCTCAAAGGATCCGCCCCTTCCGGACGGAGACCTCTTGGAAATGATCGACATTGGAGGTCCGACCTTGGTCCGTGCCTCCGCAAAGAACCACAGGAACGTGCTAATCGTGGTCCGCCCAGAACGGTACACGGACGTGCTGACCGCCTTGCAAGAGGCAGGTCAGCCCCAAAGCGTTGGCATGGACCTTCGCCAGGCCCTGGCCCTCGAGGCCTTCCAGCAAACCTCAGGCTACGATACGGCCATCGCCGAGGCCTTGCAACGTCGTTGGGTCGGGGCGCCAGAATCGGTCGAGCAGGTCGAGCAACAGGCCGCGCGCTTCCCAACGGCCATGCGTGTGGCAGCCACCCAACGGGAGGTCCTCCGTTACGGCGAAAACGCACACCAAGCCGCGGCACTCTTCATCGACCCGATGGCCGAGGGGCATGCTTCGACCCTCGTTGGCGCGAACGTCGAGGGTGGAAAGGCGATGTCGTACAACAACTATGCCGACGCCGATGCTTGCCTTCGTCTGTGCCGCTCGCTCTCGACCGACGAGTGGCCCGAAGCACCTCATGCCTGCGTGATCGTCAAGCATGCCAACCCGTGTGGGGCGGCCTTAGGAGCCACACAGGACGCCGCCTTCCGTCAGGCGCTCGCATCCGATTCAGAATCCGCCTTTGGCTCCATCATCGCGTTCAACACCCCCGTGACCCTTGCCACCGCGGAAGCGATTGGGGACCTTTTCGTTGAAGTGATCATGGCTCCATCGTACGACGACAAGGCCCGCCTCCATCTTCGTTCGAAAACCAACCGCAGGTTGCTGACCATCGATTCACCGAACAACAGGCTTTCGCCCTTGGAACGCACCTTGGTGCGCAAGCCCATTGAAGGCGGTTGGCTGATGCAAACCGAGGAACCTCCACGGCTTGACGTCAAGGACCTCTCCACCGTCACACAACGACAAATGGACGCGACTGATGCGGCGTCCATGCGCTTCGCTGCGAGGGTTTGCGAGCAAGTGAAGTCGAACGCCATCGTCATGGTTCAAGGGTTGGCCACGGTCGGCATTGGTCCCGGTCAAACCAGCCGTGTGGAAGCCGTTCGCATCGCGGGGCGGCGTGCAGGAGACCGCGCCAAAGACTGCGTGTTGGCATCGGATGCTTTCTTCCCCTTCCCCGATGGGGTTGAACAGGCTGCAGCAGCAGGCGCCAGACTCATCGTGCAACCCGGCGGTTCGATCCGGGACGAGCAGGTCATCGAAGCAGCTGACGCCTTAGGGGTCGCCATGGTCTTCACCGGACGTCGTTTGTTCCGCCATTGAACGGGTTTCTCCGTAGCCAACACCTTAGGCGGCGCCCCTGACGGAACAGCATGGGGCACCTCGAGGACGTCAACATGACATGGTTTGCCCACCTCCGGACGGCATGGGGCATGGCCATCGTCTTCTTCATCGGAAGCGTCCGATTGTTGGTGCACGGCATCTTGCCTTTTGTTGACGACAAGGCAGGGCAAACGACCGTGGCCAACGTCCGAAAGAGAATGGGCCACAACGATTGATCACGTTTCGCGCGTGCGGACGCGAATCAGGATGAACCACACACCGACCAGCCCCACCAGAAGGACGGTCGCTGGGCCAAAGCCCGGATCGGCGCCGTTCCATGTCGAGGGTTGGGACAGCACCCCTTCGCCTCGAACCGACACCTCCCACACGCCATATGCCGAGAGCAAGGTGGACGCCGTGATGAATCCAGCAATGCCGTATTTGGCATGCTTTGGGACGGTTTTCCCTGTGGCGTAGTAGTCAAAGATCGCGTTCCCAAACCAGCGGTTTTCCATCGTCCACCGAAACAACCGCGGACTCGACATCGAGAAAAAAAACGCAGCAGGTACCGCCCAAGACACCGTCGGCCATCCTGGCACCCAAATACCGATGACGGCGAAGACGATGAACACCAATCCAAGGCTCAGGAACACCACACGCTTGACCGGGGATGCGCTGATGGCGTAGGTCGCCATCACCTCGTCGACGCTGGACAACCTTGAGGGCGGCTCCTTCGTCATGCTTCTGGGGTACGAATCCAAGTGAAAAAATGTGGCCATGACGGCCGAAGTGCTGATGGAGAGGAGGGGCCTCCCGTTGGCATGTCCCTGCGGGCGGTTTCTGCTGAAGCCCCGCTGCGCTTGGCCGTGCTGGCCTCCGGGTCTGGCTCGGGAATGGAAGCACTGGTCCGTTACCAGCATGAGAAAGAAGGCGTCCTGCACGTCACCAGCCTTGTGCTGACCGACAAAGCGGATGCGGGAGCCATCGCCCGCGCCAAGTCGCTCGGATGCTCGGTTGAAGTCGTGCCTTTGCCCGGCCTCGACGACCGGACGGCCCGCCGCCTTGCGCACGAGGCAGAGGTGCAGAACATCTTGGAAGCGTATGACGTTGAGGCCGTGATCCTCTCCGGATGGATGCGCCTGCTGACGCCCACCTTTGTGGCACGCTGGGAAGGTCGGCTGCTCAACATCCATCCCTCGTTGCTTCCAGCGTTTCCCGGAGCCCACGCCCACCGCGACGTTCTGGCTGCCGGCGCCAGCGAAAGCGGATGCACCGTCCATTTCGTCGATGCAGGCATGGACACAGGCCCCATTGTCGCTCAAAGGGCGGTACCTGTGCTCGAGGGCGACGACATCGGTCGTTTGGCCGAGCGTGTGAAGGCGGAAGAACACCGGCTCTATCCACGTGCCATTGACGCGTTCGCTTCAGGCGCCATTTCCTTCGAACGACCTACCCTTGAGTGACGCAAGCGCGGCCAATTCCTCTGGGGTGTTCGCAGACTGGAGGTCTCCCGCAATGCTTGGGACCTCTCGGTCCTCCAGGGCTTCAAACAAAACCTCGACGTGTTGTGTGGGAGACGGGGTCGCCTTCCACCCCTCCGGGAGGTGGCTGAACAAGACCTGCCGTCTCCCTTCATCGTCCAACGGGACACCGGCATCCATGGCTGCGAGCCTTGAGAAAACGCGCCGGTCCACATGCACCGCATCGCAAGGCGTGAGCACCATGGCGGGAAGGGTGCCGTCGAGGACGTGAACAAGCACATCATGGAGGCAGGTGGCCCCATCGGGGTCGTCCAAGACATGGTCGGCGTCTTCGACACAGCCTTCATGCTCGAACTCAGATTTCCTTGGTGGGGGGCCGGCGAGGACAATCCGTGGTGCCAGGCCCGCCGCCTTCGCTTCGCTCAAGATGCGTTGCAACCCGCCAAACATGCGTGCTTTGTCTCGGCCCATTCGACGACTTTGTCCACCCGCGAGCAGGACCAGACCGACCACACGCTCACCTCATGGCTTCAAGCGCATCGAGAGCTTCTGTCAGTTCGTCCAACAAACCCCGAACGCGCATCATCAGCACGTCACGTTCCCTTGAGGAACGGGCATCGGGCAACCAAGTCAGGAGGCGCCGCACGTCAGCAGCGTCGCGGTCGACCGTCCATTGAAGGACGGCCTCACGGACCGGGTCCTCGGTGGGAAGAAACCGCTCCGCCATGGCCGGTGTTTACGCGGTGTGGGCATCAACATGACGCTCCAGCCATCGCTCACGCAGCCGTTCGAACATGCGGCTTGGCGAGGCGACAGAGGCCACAAGATCGTGCACGTCCGACCCCACCTCAGCCGGAGGGCCGGTCATGGCGATGACCGCGGCGTACCTGTGCCACAACGGTGCTTGCGCCGCCATCGCGACGAGCCATTCGTCTGTCGGACCTTGACCGGTGGCCCTCCGGATCTCCTCGGCTGCATCGACGATGGGGGCCAACCCAACGTCATGTTGGAGCAGCGTGGAGAACACCGTCCATCGGTGATCGCCCAAGGCCGCTTCGGGGAGATTGGCGACCAACATCCCAGCAATTTTGCGATGTTCACGCCCTCCGCGTTTCCATAGGGTGGGGATGGACTTGGCCAACCGCCTCCAGCGCCCTTCGCTGAGGCTCAACAGGTAGGACGCCATGCGTCGAAGCATGTCTTCGTCAATTCCTCGAGCGGAAGGCCCCCCGCTCAATTCGTCGTAGCGGTCCAGATGATGCCGCATGGCCAGACGATCGCCCATGCCGTCGTACACTCGTTCGAGCCGTTTTGGAAGTGCCTTTGGTCTCGGCAGGGAAGGCAAGTGTCGACGCAATGCTTCGTCGAGCGGGTCCTGACTCACGCTCGGTCCCGCCTTGAGAAGACGATGGTGCTCAGGTCGGTGATGGTTTCCCGCACGCGTTGAATGGCCTTCGGGTCGCTGAGCCGAAGCTTTGCCAATTCTTCGGCTTGAGCCAGGCACTTTTCGTGCTCTTCTGGCGTGATTCCCATCAAGTCCTGCAGGTGCTCGAGCACCCGGAATTCGTCACGGCTCAGGGAAGCGTTGAGCAAGGCCACTGCGACAACTTTCCCGTACGCGTCACGCTGTTCGTCATGGGTGAGGGGTTTTCCCTCGGGGAGTTCGGCCCCATTCTCAACGGCAGCGTATGCTTGGGCCGGTTGTTCTTCTTCCAGTTTGAGCGCGGTGGCCAGGCGGATCGCCAGACGCTTTTCCTCGCGGGTCAGCACACCGTCTGTGAGCATGACTTCAACGATGGACCGGAAGACTTCCAGTCGGTCGAGGTCCGGACGTCGAGGGGTGGGCACAGTGGAACGTTCCCGTTGCCTCCATTTGAATCCATTTGAGGGACTCAGCCGTACAAACCCCTGAAAGGCGCGTCAGAACCGAAGGAGGATTCAAATGGAAGACGCCGCGAGGTCAGGACATCCTTACACTCACGCCACCGCTTTTTGCGGGGGCTTCCTCCGCTTCGGCGGAGACGGGCGAGCGGATGCAAAAATGAGGTGAACATCATGTCAAAATCAAGAGGAGGCCGCGGTGGCGGCGGGAACAACAGCGGACGAGGAAAGGCTACGGCCATGAAGTACGAAATCCGTGCAGACATCAAAATCAATGGAAGCGTCCAACGCAAGGACATCATCGGGGCCATCATGGGTCAAACCGAAGGCCTGCTTGGCGACGACCTTGAACTTCGAAAGCTGCAACGAACGGCTCGCGTCGGCCACGTCGACGTCGAGATGAACACGAGCGGTGGTAAGGTCCACGGGATGATCATCATCCCCAGCAGCCTCGACAACGTCGAGACGGCCATCATCGGAAGCGCGTTGGAAACCATCGACCGCATCGGTCCATGCAACGCCATCATCAAAGTGCTCGAAATCCGCGACATCCGTGCCACCAAGCGCACGGCTGTCGTCGAACGTGCCAAGGAACTCTTGCTCGACATGGTCAACAGCGGTGAATCCGCTTCGAAGACCGTCATCGAGGAGGTTCGCTCGGTGCTCACCGTCGGACAGGCCAAGGCCTTCCACGGGTTGACCTGCGGACCAAACATCGAGTCGAGCGCGTCCTTGATCATCGTCGAGGGACGAAACGACGTGCGGAACCTGTTGAACTGCGGCATCAAGAACGCCATCAGTGCAGACGGCGCCGGCGACATCAAGCAGGAACTCATCGACTTGGCGAACGGCAAGGACACGGTCATCGTGGCCATCGACGGCGACCGTGGTGGAGAGATGCTCTTCCAACAGTTGAACGGCACCATGAAGGTCGATTTCGTGGCCCAAGCGCCGGTCGGTCAGGAATGGGAATTGCTCCCACAAAAGACCGTGACCGTCACGCTCTCAAAGAAAGAAGCAGCGACCAAGTTCGCCGCTCGCCTCGAGAAGAAGCAGAAGGAAGACGACGTCAAGGCTGGCGTGCCCGACAAGAATTGGGCTGAAGGCATGGACGAGTCCTACGAAGCACCTGAGGAAGTCAAGGACATGATCGCCCTGATCGACGGTCTGGACAAGAACCATGCTCAGCTGATCATGGCGGACGGTCAAGCCAGCGAACCGATCGCAGCAGGCGACCTCGCTGAAGTGGCCGAAGAAGCCGACGGGGCCGTCGCCATCGTCATCAACAGCATCATCAACACACGTATGGTGGAAATCGCTTCCACCGCGGCCATCCCTACCTTGGTCGGTACGAAGGCTGGGAAGACCTTGAAGCCCGTTGACGACGTTGACGTGTGGTTCCAGAAGGCGTGATGCCTTCACCGGATGCCGCCCGCTGAGGGCAGGTTGACCGCTCGCTCAAGGGTTTCAACTTCCTTCCGGAGTTCGTCTTCCGCGCCCGGCGACGGCAGGTCATGGTCGTCGATGCCCAACGGCAAGCGGCGCCCAGGTCCAGGAATGCGATCGAGGGCTTCACCGAGGATGAGGGCGTCCTCTAGCAACCCGTTTCCGTTTGGCAAATGACGCGCCTGCAACCGCAGGGTCGTCCATGCATCCAACCTCCCTACCATGGCAGAAAGCATCGTAACGAGGTGTTTCTGACCCGCGTTGGCCGCGTCCAAAGGCTCTGGAAGCAACCGGAGCGTCAACCGAATCAATCGCGTCAGACGGAGGTCCTTCGGTTGTTGCTGAACGAGTGGCCCAAGGGCCCGACGAACGCCGTTCGCATCAAGCGGTTCTGAGACGGCCAGTCCAAGCCCCTTCATCAGGTCGCCCAGCACCGGCCGGAGGTCCTCCTCACCCCTGCTGACGTTCGTTGCGGTGACGGAGGCCGACAACGTCACGGGCGCTGGTTCATCGAGCAGGGGTTCGGGTTCGCTCCGGATGGTGTCCTCTGGCGCGTCTTGCTCAGGCTCCAAGGCGTTCGGAGCCGGCAAGGCGTTGTTGTCCTCGTCGGCCTCAGGCACGGTTGCAGGTTCTGACTGCGACGGTTTTGGGGGTGAGGGTTCTGCAGGTGGATCCTCGACGTGCGAGGAAACCGCAGGTGAAACGTCCGAGGCTTCGACCCCGTTCGTCAACATGGTCGAGGGTTTGTTCGGCCGCCATGCGCGCCATGTGGGTGCGCTTCCGTCCGGTGACGAAGACGCGAGTTGACGAGCAAGGCGAGGCAAATCGTGAGCAAGGTCGACCAGTGCTTCAGGCCGACGCATACGGTCGAGCACCTCTGCCCCAAGCGCAGGGTCCCGCTCCCATGGCAGGGCTTCCAGACGTCGACGCAAACGCGGGTGGTCTTGGACGGCCTGCCGAAGCCCAGGCATCGAAATGCCGACCTCCATTGGGCTGGCCATCAGGCGTTCTCGTAATCCAGAGAGGTCCCACCCTTGGGCCTCCCAAGATTCGAATTCTTCGAGCACCCTGCGCTGAACGCGACCTTCGATGCCCCCCTCTGACCGATGGACGGTGGCCCGCTTCCGCATGGCGTCAACATGCCGTTCAGCCTCGGCCAGCGACATGGACGGGGGGGGCGATGCGGCGTCCAGCAAACCCCTCCGGCGCAGTTCAGTCCACTCGTCGAGGATCAACGTTCGATGGCGTGCCGTTCTCCGTTCGAGGCGCAGCGTCCATGCTTCGACCTCATCGAGCAGCGCTTCTGTGAGGTCCACGGTTCGGAGAAGTTCATCGTGGCGCATACGGCCTTCCTCGCCTTCCACAGAAAGATCGAGGGCGTCCATTCGACGTCGCAAATCAATCGCTCGGTGGACACGGCCTTGGTGCTGTTCGAGGCTTTGCAAGGTTGCTGCAGGGTCGCCTTGAACACGCAAATGCCATGCTTCGGTGTCGAAGCCTTCCAATTCCCATGCCTCGAGCATGGTTTGTGCTTGTGCGGTGGCTTGACCCCAAGACGCGTGCAACGCGTCGACGAGATCGATGAAGGTCTCCGTGGCCTCAAGGTCTCCGGCCAAGGCCACGGCCCTGGCTGCGTCATCGGGGCGAACGTCTGCGATTTCCTTCAGCCGTCGCCAGGCCACGCCATGACGCGCACGCAAGCGCTCGACTTCCTCGAAATTCGCCTCCCAATCGAGCAAGTCTTGGGGCAAGGCTCGGCCTTCGATGGGGAGGCGATATCCCTCATTTCGCCAACCGTCGAGGGAGGCATTGAGACGGTCAAGCCGTCGCTGATAGCCGTCGATGGCTCGGCCAAGTTCAGCCTCGAGGTCTGCCGTAAGGCTCCCGTCTCCAGCCTCGGTCACGTCGGCAATACGTCCCAGCAAACGGTCTGCGGCTTGTGCATCAAAGGGCCGCACGTCCCGGTCCACACGAAGGCGCATACGAAGGAGATCGTCGCTTAGTCTGGTCCACGCTTCAAGCGCATCGTAGCCTTCCAACAAGGTGACGGAATCCAGCGTTGGAACGGGCAGCCCTTCTGCACGCAATCGTTCGACGGTCGCCTGCATGGCGGTGGTCTGCTTCTCGTGATCCGCTTCCAACTCAAGGAGAGCGCGGTGGATGTCAGGATGCAGCGCGGGGTCGTTCAGGGATTGCTCGAGGCGATGTGCGTCGATGGCAAAAGCCGGGTCGAGGCGGTCGAGTCTGCGCACCACGTCATCCAACTGTCGCTCACGATCCATCTCGCTCCACGACGCCCTCGCCTTTTCCGCGGCAAGTCCGTGCGGTCGATGTTGGCGGCTCCACAACGCCCACGCAGCTTCGAAACGCTCGAGATCGGCCACGTCTTGTTTCGTGGGCGCCGTTGGTGGTGGTGCTCGGCGGGCGAGCACGCCGTCCACGGCGGCCGTTTGTTCGTTCAAGCGCGTCAGACGCCGACATCGATCGTCGAAGTCCTGCAGCACCAAGTCTTCACGACCGGGATTGGCTTCCAACTCGGTCCTCAACCCGGACACGTCCCATCCGGCTTCAGCGCGGTCCGACACGGGGTCGATTCCCTCGCCGTCGCTTGAGCCGTCCTGCATCGGAATCCATCCACGATGCCCTCACCCCGCTCTTCAACCTGTGCGCCCTTCCTCGTGAAGTTCGGCGCTTCGGCGCAAAGAATCGGGTCACGAAACGCAGGGGAGAACAGGAGGTGTGACGGAGAGCATAAAGGGGCCACGACAACGAACGGGAGCGATGGACCCGGTGTTGGCTGCTCTTCTTGCCACCTCCTTCGGTTTTGGCGGCGCCGGAGCCGCCGCCTGGCGACGCGTCACTTCTCGGTGGAAAACGCTCGACGATCAACGCATGGTGAACGAACAAGCCGCGGCCGCACATGCTGTACAGCAGCGCGAAGCGGTCGAGCACTTGGCACGGCGCTTGTCCTCCATGGAATCCTTGCTTGAGGACGCGAGGAGCGTCCTTCCTGATCTCGACGGGGCGATCATGGCCCATCGTTTGCTCGCCGAGGACACGGTGGACGCCGAGGCGCTGTGGCAGACTTTGGATCGCTTGGTGATGGGACTTCCAACAGAACCCGAAGCCATGGAGCGCGCGATCGACCCGATGAAACGCTCGACCCTCCAGCACCTTTTCGCACGGGCGTCAACCGACGGCCTGCCCGTTGAGGGGCAATTGTCTTCCAGCAGCCTGACGCAACTCTCGGAGGCGGCCTTGCTGATGGGGTACGACGCAACGGCAGAGCACCTCCTTCAGCACGCCCTGCTCGACCGACCGGGTGACGTGGCCCTTCACGCCATCGCCGAGCGCATTGCCGCCCGACGAGGGGACGGAGCCGCAAGACTGACGCATCTCGAAGCGCAGCTCTCGGAACGACCCGATGACACCGACCTTCTCCGTCGCCAAGCACACCTGCTGGCGTCTGCGGGACAGGCTGAGGCCGAGCGGCCCGTGCGACGACTCGAAGCCTTGGGTGAGGTCACGGCCGCCGACCGCAGCCTCCTTTCAGGCATCCGTGCTCGTGCGGGTGCGCCTGAGGAGGCCTTGGCAGAAATCGAAGCCGCCCTCCGCGAAGATCCGTCACAACCCGACGACTGGGTGCGCAGGGGCGAACTGCTCGAGGGGAGCGACGTGGAACAAGCGCTGTCGTCTGCAGAATCCTGCCTCAATCTTGACCGCCAACACGGCGAAGGTTGGGCGCTGAAGGCCCGTTGCTTGGCACGCATGCACGGCCGGGATCAAGAAGCGCTGAAGGCGGCCACGCACGCCGTTGCACTCAACGCTGGTGGCTGGACCACCATCATGCTCAAGGCCGATCTCCAGGAATCCATTGGCGCCTTTACGGCCGCCGAGGAAGGGCTTGATCGCGCCCTGTTGGCGCATGCCGGAAACGCACCCCTCCGTGCCGCCATCGCCACACGGCGTTTGGAGCGAGGGCGCCTCGACGATGCACAAGCCTTGCTCGACGCGGTTCCCGTGGATGTCGATCATGCCAGCCTTCACCTGGTCGAAGGGCGTTTGGCCCTGGCTCGTGCAGCCCTCATTCGAGACGGCACCGGCGCCGTCGACGGCGGGCGCTTGCGCGAAGCGGGTGATGCCATTGACCAAGCCCTGAAACTCGACCGAGAAAACGGCCTTGCTTGGCTTGCCATGGGCCGTGTTCAGCGCCTTCTTGGCGACTTCGATGCCGCTTCAGAATCCTTGACCAGGGCCGGAAGATTGCTCGATGAACACCTGCCGGCTTTGTGCGCCGAGGCCGCCCTTTTGGCCTTGGAGAACGGAGACGACATCGAAGCGGAGCGCTTGACCGATGCGGCGGACATCCATGGTGAAGGGGCCCTCATCGCTTACGTGCGTGGAAACATCGCGGCCCGCCGGGGACGCCTTGAGGACGCCATCGCGAAGTACGACGAAGCCCTCACGTTGGACCCCACACACGTACGTGCTCGCCTCAACCGTTGTTCGGCTTACCTCGGGGGCGACCTGCCTGAGCGTGCGCTCGAGGACGCAGAACGTCTGCTTGCCCAAGCACCGGATCTCTTGCTTGCTCGGCTTCGTCGGGCGGAATCCAAGATGGCCCTGACGCACTGGAACGAAGCCGTTGACGATCTGAAGGTCATCATCGACGCCGTACCCAACCACCATCATGCGTTGACCCAACTCGCCGCATGCCAGGTGGCCTTGGACCGCCCAGAGCGCGCCGAAGCACCACTCAACGAAGCCTTGCGTGCAGCGCCAAACCATGCCCATGCATGGCACCAGCGTGGCCTTCTCTACTTGCGATGGGAGCGCTTCGAGGAAGCTGCCTCGGATTTCGAAGCGGCCATTCGGTGCCGTGGCGACCATCTTGATGCTCGCCTTCACCTCGCGGCCATCCATCACACGCTCGGCCACCACGAGGAGGCCGCAGCGGCATGGCGTGCCGTGTTGAGCATCGATCCAGATCATGCGTTGGCGCGCCGCCGTTTGGAGCAGAGTGAGCAACACCTGACCGCATGACTCCCGAGGAAGGGCTATGTCGTGGGTGGTCCACGCAGGGCCATGTCCCTTGAACCAGGCATGAAAGCACCCGATTTCCACCTGCCCAATGCGAACGCCCACCAAGGCGCTGCAGCGATGGACCTTGCCGCGGCCCGTGGCGAACACGGGACCGTGGTCGTCTTCGAATGCAACCACTGCCCGTACGTCGTGGCCAGTGTGGGACGCCTGAACGCCATGGCCGAACACGCGACCTCGGTGGGGGTCGGTTTCGTTGGCATCAACAGCAACGATCCTGTGGTGTATGAGAACGATTCGTGGGACAACATGGTGAAGCGCGCCAACGACGGCATGCCCTACCCTTACCTGCATGACGCGGAACAGACCGTTGCGACGGCGTGGGGTGCGGAACGCACACCGGAGGTGTACCTCCTCAACGCCAACGACGAAGTCGTGTATCGCGGTCGGATGGACGACTCACCAAAGGACCCAGGGCAAGTGACCGTGGAAGACCTCCGTCTCGCGCTTGAAGCCATGCTGAGCGGAGCCGCTCCCGAAGTGGCACGCACCCAGAGCATTGGCTGCTCTGTGAAGTGGAAAGCCTGAGGCCTCAGCATGGAGGGGCGCATCCGTGCCTACGGTGCGGAATTGGTTGGCACCGCTTGGATGGTGGCCATCGGAACGGGAAGCGTCGCCTTGGGAGGCTCCCTGCTCCAGATTTCTCTGGCCTTTGGAGCGGCCGTGACCACGGCCATCCTCGCTTTTCGAGGGGCTTCAGGAGCACACATCAATCCCGCCGTGTCGGCGGCCTTCGTGGTGACCGGCCACTTGCCCCGAAACGAACTGCCGGGGTATGTTCTGGCGCAGGCGGGAGGGGCCGTCATCGGAAGCGGGGCCGTGTACACCTTGCTCGGCCCTGAAGAATTGGCTCCGACGGTGGTGACCAGCGGGGTGTCCCTCATCGGGGCCATCGCCATCGAGGTGGGGATCACGGCAGCTCTGATGGCATCCATCCTTGCCGTGGTGTTGGTGCGGGGGGATTCCACACCGACGGTGGCGCTCGTTGTTGGAGCCACCGTCGCTGCTCTGGCCTATGCATGCGGCCCGCTCACGGGGGCATCGATGAACCCCGCTCGCACCTTCGGCCCGAACCTTCTCGCCGGTGCAGGAGGCTTGGTGATGTACACGCTCGCCACCCTCACGGGGGCGGTCTTGGTCGGACTCGCCGCACGCCGGCGGTTCTCTCAAGCCGATTGATCAGTACTGCTCGAGCACGAGTTCGGTGGTCGTGGACGCGATCTCGTCCGGAGCCGCCATCCACATTTTGTCCAGCAACTGCCGCAAGGACATGGTGTCGTCGACGTGAACAAGAGCGATGAGGTCCGCTTCCCCCGAGACCTCGTAGACCACTTCGACGCCCGCCCAGTGGGTGACTTCAGAGGCAAAAGAGCCGATTTCTGCACCAGGGGCGACCTTGATTCGCACCAAGGCGGTCAATCCAACGCCACCTTCCCGGATGGTGTATCCCCGGATGGTGCCGTCTTCCTCCAGTTTGCGGACGTGAGTGCGTACCGTCCGTTCGCTGGCTCCAACCTCCTTGGCCAAGTCCACGTAGGAGATGCGGCCGTTGGCGCGAAGCGCAGCGAGGATGGCACGGTCGATTTCGGCGATGCGGGGCATAAACTATGATGAAAGCCGGACACATATAGGCCCTTCTACGCCGAAATCTTCCGGAAAAGGCATTTTGTTGGACACAAAGCGGTATTTATCGAGAATGCTCGCCTTCAAGAAGGCGGGCCGTTCAGGTGTCCCCGTGGCGAACAGCGAGGGTGTTGCGCGGCTCCAAACCTTCCTCGACGAGGTGGCCAACCTCGAACTTTCACCCGTTGCGCGCGAGTGGTATCAGGTCGAAGTGGCCTCGATGCTTGACGGCAGCGAGATTTTGATGCACGAAGTGCAACCCTTGACCGGCGCAGCACTTCTGTTCATGAACAACGGCGTGGTTTTGGTCGAGCCGTGTTGTCGGGGGCTTCGCCAATACCCGCGCCATCTCTTGCATCTCTTCGTGGAAGATTTCCGGACGTCCCCCTCTCCCGAAGCCGACGGTTTGCTGTACCGCGTTGAACTCTTCTCGATCTCACCGGCGGACGAGCAACTGTGCTGGCTTCACGAGTGCCGTGAAGAGCACGACATCCCGGCCGCCCAAGCCTCCACCGCACGTTGGATGCGTTGGCTCAACCAAGGTTGATGGCCGCACCGTTGAAGGACGGACGACCGCTGGCTTGGTTCGGGGAAGGTCTTGACAGGGCACATCACCGGTTTGGACGCACGCATGATCCTGGACTCCCGTGGGAATCCCACGGTGGAAGTCGACTGTTACGTGGACGGGGTGCTCGCGGGACGCGCAGCTGTTCCGTCCGGGGCCTCCACAGGACGTCACGAAGCCGTGGAGTTGCGTGACGGGGGAGCGGCATGGTTCGGGAAGGGCGTCGATGGCGCCGTGACGGCGGTAACCGAACATATCGCCCAAGCCCTCGTGGGAATGCCGGTGGACGACCAGCGAATGCTGGATGAAACGATCGTCGAACTTGACGGCACCGGCAACAAAGCCCGCTTGGGGGCCAACGCGACCCTTGGGGCCTCGCTTGCATGCCTGCATGCGGGAGCTGCGCAGCACGAACTCCCCGTCTGGCGGTACATCGGTGGCGTGGCGGGTGGACTCATGCCCGTGCCGATGATGAACATCCTCAACGGCGGCGCCCATGCCGCCTCCAACGTCGACGTGCAGGAATTCATGGTGGTGCCACACGGTTTCGACAGCTTCGGCGAAGGCCTCCGGGCCGGTGTGGAAACCTATCACGCCCTGAAAGGCGAACTGCGCAAGGACGGCCTCTTGGGTGGCATCGGCGACGAAGGCGGCTTCGCTCCAAACCTCCCCTCGAACGAAGACGGCCTCCGCTATCTCGTCCGCGCCATCGAGACGGCGGGCTATTCGACGGACCAGATGGGCATCGCCCTCGACGTTGCCAGCACCGAATTTCATCGCGAGGGCGCCTACCACATGGACGGCCAAGCGATGAACAGCGAGGCCTTGGCGGACGTCTACTCCTCTTGGTTGGACCAGTACCCGATCCTTTCCATCGAGGACGGGTTTGACGAGGACGATTGGCACGGTTGGTCCCATTTCACGGCACGCGAGGGGCACCGCGTCCAGATTGTCGGCGACGACCTCTTCGTGACCCAGTCCGAGCGTTTGGCCCGTGGGATCGAACAACAAGCCGCCAACGCCATGCTCGTCAAGGTCAACCAGGTCGGCACCGTGACCGAGACGCTCGAAGCGATGGATCTCGCTTCCCGCAACGGCTTCAACAACGTCGTCAGCCACCGGTCTGGTGAGACCGAAGACGTGACCATCGCCGATTTGTGCGTTGGAACTCGGGCGGGTCAAATCAAGACCGGAGCGCCAGCGCGCAGCGATCGAACGGCGAAGTACAACCAATTGCTTCGAATCGCCTCTGAAGTCAGCGACTACGCTTCACCGTTCGACCTCTGAAACGCAGGCCAAATGTCACCGTTCAAAAGGGGCCAAATTGGCCAATGAACCATGCGATTGATCGCCACCTTGCTTTGTACCCTTGTCGTGTTCAGCTTCCTTGCTGCTCCTGGCATGTCAGAAGAAACCGACACCTCTGCCACCGCGGCCATCACGCCTGATGCAGAATGCGACCACGTCGTCCGCATCGCCCCGAGCGGCATCAAGTTCAGCCCAGCCTCCCTGACCGTCGACGACGGCGCGACGGTGTGTTGGCAATGGACCAACGAGTCCATGGCCCACAACGTCGTTGAAACCGCCGAAGAAGGCGGCACCGTTGCTGCCGACGGTGGCCTGAGCTCCGGTGAGGCCAACGAAACCGAAGACTTCCGCGTGACCTTCACCGGTGATCAGGACTTCACCTACGTCTGCGAACCTCACGCCACCTCCGACATGGTCGGCATCGTGACCGTAGGCGAAGGCGACCCTGCGCCCGCCAGCGAGGCAGGTTCCAGTTCCAGCTCGTCCGAAGACGCACCGGGCTTCGCAGCACC